>ENA-OWRJ01002763-OWRJ01002763.1-human-gut-metagenome-genome-assembly--contig:-NODE-2763-length-14225-cov-2.878758_pt1 | contig 14225 bp, 7 predicted proteins | sample MGYA00248269_ERZ651897 | MGnify/ENA primary metagenome ERZ651897 (study PRJEB26924, sample SAMEA4378252) | human gut metagenome | biome: human gut; feature: human-associated habitat; material: faeces...
ACTTCTTTCCCCTATGTGATTTATAATGACTATTACAGCCATCCGGACTTTATTACTGCTTTGATTAATTCAGGCTTTAGTGGTGTATTGTGGACTCCGGAAGTACGTAGTTCCAGTTCATCGGAAGACTGGTTGCGTCGTTTCCAATCTGTAGTATTCTCGCCGATGGCAATGATTAATGCCTGGGCAAGCGGTACGAAACCCTGGACTTTCCCCGAAGTAGAGAATCAGATAAAAGAGTATGCTATGCTGCGTATGCAGATGATGCCTTACTGGTATAGTGAATTTGCACGCTATCATTTTGATGGTATTCCTCCGTTCCGCGCCATGAATCTGGAACCGGGTTTCAACCCTGAACAAGGAACTACAGCGAAACTGTCGGATGCCAATCTGGAAGATAATCCTTATTTGGAAGCAGTTTCCAAAGAAATTAAGGATCAGTATATGGCTGGTGAATATCTGTTGGTGGCCCCCATGTTCAAAGGCCAGAAAGAGCGTACGGTGGTTTTGCCTAGAGGAGACTGGTACGATTTCTATACAGGTAAATATGTGGGCAATGGCGAGAAGATTACTGTTACACCGGGTTTGGACCGTATTCCGGTATATGTAAAGGATGGAGCTATCCTGCCATTTATGGAGGCCCGCCTACATGCCCCGAAAGCAGGAGAGAAGGTGAATCTGGAAATCCGTCATTATGGAAAAGCAGATGGTGCTTACCGGCTGTATGATGATGACGGTGAAACATTCGATTATGAGAAAGGCGCCTATTCCTGGCGTGATATCACTGTGACACGCGATAAGAAAGGCAAGCTGAAAGGTACTATATCCAAAGCTGAAAAGGGGAAACCGAACAGCATTGCCAATGTTACTTGGAAGTTTATGACAGAAGAATGATAAGATTATGAAGAATATATTGACGACCTGTTTATTTCTCTGCCTTCTCCTCACGGGGCATGCAGCAGACAATCCAAATGTGAAGAAGCTCTTCACCGTTACATCCGGCGAACTGAAACTGACCTTTTTGGTAGCTACGGACGATCGCCTTTACCAATTGGGCTTTGGAGATGCTGCCCGTGAAATAGAACCTCCTGCTAAGATGCCCTCGCGTGAATGGGAATTTCTTCCTCCTTATGGAAACGGTGTCCTGACAGAACCGGCTATCCAGGCAACTCACGTAGATGGAAATACATCTACGGAGCTTCACTACGCCGGACATCGTACGGAAGCGCTGGCACCGGGTATTGAACAAACCGTTATTTCACTGAAAGACCCTGCCTATCCTTTCACCGTAGATATCTATATCAAATGCTATGCAGATAATAGCATGATGGAAATTTGGAATACCGTTACGCATAATGAGAAAGGTAAAGTTATTCTGCATCGTTTTGCTTCTGCTGCCCCGGTGGTAAAGGCGAAAGAATACTGGCTCACTCAATTCTCCGGTAACTATAAGCGCGAAGCAACCCTCAATGAAGAACGCCTTTCGGAAGGAGTCAAGATTCTGGATTCCAAATTAGGCATTCGTGCACATCAGATGCGTATTCCTTCTTTTATCCTCTCCCTGAACGGACCGGCTAAAGAGAATGAAGGTGAAGTATTGGCTGCTTCTTTGCGTTGGAGCGGCAGTTTCCAGTTTGCTTTCGATGTAGACTGGAACAAGAACCTGCGTTTGCTGACCGGTATGAATCCTTTGGGTTCACAGTACAATCTGGAGCGTGGCGGCACATTTACTACACCCGCCATTCTCTACACGTATAGTAAGCAGGGTAAGGGAGAAGCCAGTCGTCGTTTCCATCGTTGGGCTATGGCAAATGCCATCCGCGATGCAGAGAAAGACCGCCCTGTATTGTTGAACAACTGGGAAGCTACCCACTGCGATTTTGATGAAGACCGCTTGAAGCAACTCTTTGATGGTGCCCGCCAGGTGGGAGCTGAACTTTTTTTATTGGATGATGGCTGGTTCGGTAACGGACCTTACTCCCGTGATGATGACAAGCACGGTCTGGGAGATTGGGACCCTTCTACCAAGAAGTTACCCAAAGGTCTGTCATATATTGCCAAAGAAGCATTGAAGCGTAAAGTTGGCTTCGGTATCTGGCTGGAACCCGAGATGGTGAATCCTCAGAGTGAACTTTATCAGAAACATCCCGATTGGATCATAACTCAATCCAAACGTGAACCGATATTGGGTCGCCATCAGGAGATACTGGACCTCACCCGCCCCGAAGTACAGGCTTTTGAATGGGATATTATCGACAAAACCTTGCGGCCTAACCCGGATATCACTTATGTGAAGTGGGACTGTAACCGTTACATCACCCAACCCGGATCTTCTTATTTGCAGCCTGCCGATCAAAGTCATCTCTGGATAGACTATAATTGGGCGCTTTACCGTCTGATGGATCGCTTTGCCAAAGGCTTCCCCAATGTGATGGCCATGCTTTGTGCCGGTGGATCGGGACGTGTGGACTATGGCGCAATGCCCTATTTCCATTCCTTCTGGCCCAGTGACAACACAGACCCGTTGGGGCGTATCAAGATACAATGGGGCTTCTCGCATTTCTTCCCTGCAAATACGATCTCTGCTCATGTCACTCGTATGGGTAAGCGTCATTTGAAGATGGCAATCGATGTGGCATTGAGCGGTGCATTCGGAATAGACCTAGCATTGGATAAGGCTACGGCTGAAGAGCGTGCGCAGATTGCCGATGCTGTGAAATTGTACAAAGAGCGTATCCGTCCGTTGGTGATGCATGGTGAGCTTTATCGCCTGGTTTCTCCTTATGAGTCCCCATTGGCTTCTTTGAGTTATGTTTCAACAGATAAACAAAAGGCAGTCGTTTACTTCTACCAGACTAAAGATGGCAATGAACCCCGGGTAATGCTGGGTGGCCTGGATGCCCAGAAAAAATACCGTGTGGAGGAAGTAAGTCTGGCAAAGGGAGTGACTTCTCGTTTCCCTGCCAATGGTAAGGTATTTACGGGAGCAGAACTGATGGAAAAAGGTCTGGAGAATCCATTGAATACCCAGTTTGAAAGTGCAGTATTGATATTAGTAGCTAACAATTAAATACAATAACCTTATGAACTTGAGAAGAACCTTATTACTTTTCTCTTTCATCTTTGCCAGTTCGCTGGCCATTGCACAACCGAAGGATCGTTGGACTATTCAGGATGATGGAGCCATTCGCTGGAATATCAATGATAATATTCCACATGACGATCATTTGGAAATGAGTGGGCAACAACTTTCCGTTGTCCTTCGTTACGGTGTGGATGCACAAAAGCGTTTCCACCTGAACCGAAGTCTTGTTTTCCCTATGCTTCGCATGCATCCCAATAAGACACAGAACAATCTGAAGCAACGTTTCGATGTGAATATTCCCGCTTTGGTGACAGTGGACGATCAAACCCTGCTGAATGAAGAAGTACGTGATGTTACCTTCAATGGCATTATGCGTGTGGAAAGTAGTTTCGGTTATATTTACCGGCGTAAGGAACTGAAAGATGCCGTGCAATTGACGCGTGTACTCTATCCCTCCACCAATGCCGCGCGCTATTGTGAGGAATATACTTTCAAGAATAGCAGTCCGAATCAGATAACGCTGCGAGTGCCTGAGTGGAACGTAACATATACTACTCCTGAGGAAGCCGGTGTATATGGTGCTTATTGCATCGAAGCCGCTCTTTCCAAAAGTGGTGTCTTTGTTTTGAAACCGGGAGAGACGCTTGAGTTTTATGCAGTCTTTTCCGGAAGGAAACTGGTGGATGCCTCGTCCGGACGAAACGATGCCGGTCTTTCACACATCAATATCCTTAGTGAACGTGCCGCGCGTGAAGCGCTTATCAGTCAGTGGTGGAGCAATCTGGTTTTGGACACACCCGATCCCGTGCTCAATCGCATGTTTGCTTTCGCCAAACTGCGTGGCGCTGAAAGCATCTACCGCACGAAAGGTGGATTGATGCATGGTCCCGGTGGTGAAGCCTATTATGCGGCTGTCTGGGCTAACGACCAGGCAGAGTATATCAACCCCTTCTTCCCTTTCCTGGGTTATGAGATTGGTGATGAGTCCGCATTGAACTCTTTCCGCCACTTTGCCCGCTATATGAATCCGGAATATAAACCTATTCCGAGTTCCATCATCTCCGAAGGTGTCAGCTTCTGGCATGGTGCCAAAGATAGGGGAGACGGTGCGATGATTGCTTACGGTGCTGCACGTTATGCGTTGGCTCGTGGAGATAAGGCGGAAGCGCGTGAATTGTGGCCTCTGATTGAGTGGTGTCTGGAGTATTGCAACCGTAAACTAACTCCTGCCGGCGTGGTTGCATCGAATTCAGATGAATTGGAGAACCGCTTCCCGGCTGGTGATGCAAACCTCTGTACCTCTACGCTTTACTACGATGCTTTGCGTTCAGCCGTTATGCTGGGGCGTGAATTGGGAGTATCGGCAAAGCAGTTGAACATGTATCGTAATCAAGCAAATGCTTTAGAGAAAGCCATAGAAAAACATTTTGGTTATGAGATAGAAGGTTTCCACAGTTACCGCTATTATGAAGGTAATGATATCCTGCGTTCCTGGATTTGTATGCCTCTTGTTATGGGTATCTACACTCGCGCACAAGGCACTATCGATGCTCTCTTTTCGCCTCGCCTCTGGACGGACGACGGATTATTGACGCAAGCCGGTACTGAAACCTTCTGGGACCGTAGTACCCTCTATGCTCTGCGTGGCACCATTGCTGCCGGAGAAGTGGAGAAAGGTATGAACTTCCTCAAGAAGTATTCACATCGCCGTTTGTTGGGCGATCATGTGCCTTATGCCATTGAAGCGTGGCCCGAAGGAGATCAGCGTCATCTTTCTGCTGAAAGCGGATTGTATTGCCGTATCTATACCGAAGGTCTGTTCGGCATTCGCCCCACAGGATTACGCAGTTTCGAGATGACTCCCCGTTTGCCACAGGAGTGGGAGTATATGAATCTGAATCGTGTACGTGCTTTCAATTCGGAGTTTGATATTCGGGTATCCCGTGCAGGAAAGAAGTTGCATGTAGAAGTATTGAAAGGCGGCAAGTCAGTGCTGAAGAAGAGCGTGACGGAAGGGGCAACGATAAAGGTGAATTTATAATCTATTTGTATAAATTTATAGTCAATTTCTCTTTTCGAAAACGCGATTTTTAACTACTTGGTTATCAGGAACGTTAAGGTAGCACATAATGAGTATACGAGTGAATAGGGTTCGGTATACGACTGAACCCTATTCAGTGTACGACTGAAATAGGATAAGATTACGACTGATCTGTACTATAAAATTATTCTGTAACTATTTAGTGACGCCGGACTAACCTTTCTTTTCTCCTTATATTGTTTATTTCACCTTAATATTCTATGTTATTTCCGGGCTTTTCTTATTTTTGTGTGCAAAACATATCTATACTGATGAAAACGAAAATATTGATGATCTTTCTAATTTGCTCATTTCCGGTCTTGTGTTTATGGGCTGAGCATTCTAAATATTCATTCTACTATAGTCAGAAACTGAATGAAGGAATTTCCCAACTCTCCGTGATGACCATTTGCCAGGATACCCGGGGATACCTTTGGCTGGGGACACGTAATGGACTGAATCGTTATAATGGAAGTGAATATACTGTTTTTCGTCACCACCCGGGAGATTCTCTGAGTTTGGCAGACAATGAAGTCAATGAAATACGCGAAGATCATAGCAAGAATTTATGGATAGGTACCAGTCGCGGACTAAGCCGGATGTGTCTTCGCACCGAACGTATCCGCAACTATTTTAATGTAGATGGACTCTCCAGTGCAAGTATTCTTTCTCTTTTAGTTGATAGTTCCGGCAAAGTATGGGTGGGTACCCGCAATGGGCTTTGTTGTTATATTCCCGAACAAGACAACTTTAAAAGGGTGGAATTTGTAGAGAACTTCAATAGTTCCGTCACTGCCTTGATGGAGGATAAGGCAGGCAATTTCTGGATAGGTACGGCAGTGAATGGTGTTTACCAGTGTAACAAACAGATGCAGGTGATTAATCACTATGACCGTCGTGCCGGCTTACCTGACAATAGTATTTCCACTCTTTATGAAGATTCTTATCATCGCATCTGGGTAGGTTGTCAATTTGGCGGACTGAACCGTATTGATGTCCGTAATCATAAAATAACTTCTTATGTATCTGCCAACAGTGGTCTGAAAAATAATTATGTCCGTTGCCTTGCCGAATGGGATGGAGAGATGCTGATTGGTACTTTCGATGGTATTTATGCTTATGCACCGCTGAAGGATCAGATTCGTAAGGTGAGCAGTTATGACGAACCCGGGCGTGGCTTGGGGCATTTTTCTATTTATGCTTTTTGCCGTGATCATACCGGTACGTTGTGGATTGGTACTTTTGCCGGTGGTGTCACTTGGCTGAGCTCGCTTACCGACCGCTTCATTCATCATACTCCGGGGAAGACGGTGAATCAGCAAACGGGAATCTATGGTACGGCTTGTGTCGATAAACAGAAAAACTTATGGATAGCTACTGAGGGGTATGGATTACTGCGATATGAAATTTCGACAGGGGAAGGGCAGTTTTATCTGATTGATAAGGATAGCTATTCCGTGCATAATTCGAATGTTATCAAGACGGTATATGCTGAGGATGACTGTATCTGGTGCGGTACGGTATTGGGTGAGGTCTATCGTTTTGATCTTGCTACCCGGCGTTTTTCTTTATTCTATAAATATCCCATAGAACTTGCTATTTATGGTATTGTGCGTGATGCAGACGGTAATTTATGGGTAGGAACTTCAAAAGGCGGATATGCACTGACTTGCTTTACTCCTGCCGGTGAGCGGAAGACAGAGTTTACCGGACCGAAAGGGGAGAAATTGCATTTTTCCTCGGTTCGTTGCATGGAGGAAGAGAGTCCCGGTGTGTTACTGATAGGTATGCGTTCTGCCGGACTATACCGTTTTAATACCCGTACAGGTGAAATGACCGTATTTCGTACATCGCGCCCGGAACAGAAAATGCAAATTCCAAGTAACTATATATCTTCTATATTATTAACCAGATCCGGTGATGTATGGGTATCTACTTATGGAGGCGGTATTTTCCAACTGGACAAACGGGGAGGAGTGCTTCGCTGGGTAACAGAGAAAGAAGGGCTGATGGGAGGGGATATTTGTAAATTGCTGGAAGGAGCGGACGGGAATCTATGGATGAGCTCATTACAGGGAATTTCCTCTTATTCTCCGTCCACCGGGGAGATTAAAAACTTTCCATTCAATAATGGTATTCATTTGCGTGAATTTACATATCGGGGTGGGGTAGCCATGCCGGACGGTACATTGTGTTTTACCGGTAATGATGGCTTTATCACTTTTTACACACCGGAGATGCCGATGAATCGTTTTGTACCGCCAATCGTATTGGAAGACCTGTTGGTGAATAATCGTGTGGTGCGTGCAGATGATGGAACTGGAATCTTAAGTGGATTGCTTAATGAAGCGGAGGTTATCAATCTGCAGTATAATCAGAATAATCTGTCAATAGACTATAAAGCGTTGAATTTCATCAATTCGGAGATGAACCGGTATGCCTATAAGTTGGAAGGATATGATAAAGACTGGAATCATGTGGGAGAACGCAGCACGGCTTACTATACCAATCTGCGTCCCGGCACCTATCTTTTTCATGTCAAGGCTTGTAATAACGATGGGGTATGGAATGAGGAAGGGAAGACTTTGAAGATTGTGATTACACCGCCTTTATGGGCTACTTGGTATGCTTTCCTGATTTATGGACTATTGCTGATAGGAGTGTTTTACGCAATATTCCATTATTTCAATGCCCGTCGCCGCTTGAGGGAAAGGTTGCGAATGGAGCAGAAAGAGAAACTGCAACAGGAAGAGTTTCATCAGGCAAAGATGCATCTGTTTACGAATTTTGCCCATGAGTTACGTACTCCCTTGACGCTAATCATCACTCCCTTTGAAGAGTTGGTGAAGCGAATGGATATGACTTTGGAACTGCGGGATAAACTGATGGTCATTTATAAGAATGCCCAGCGGCTCCTTTTATTGGTCAATCAACTGATGGACTTGCAGAAAAACCAGAGTGGTACGATGGAATTGCAAGTCACGGAGAATAATGTATATGAATTTGTCACGGAGATCTATTGTGCGTTTAATCAAATAGCGCAAACCAATGAAATCACTTTTACACTGGATTGCCGGGACCGGGAGTTTCAGGCTTGGTATGATAAAGTGCTGCTTGAGAAGGTCGTATTCAATTTATTATCCAATGCATTCAAGTATACTCCTTCCGGTAAAGACATACGTATGTTGGTGAAATGTATTCCGGCGGGAGAGTTGGAAGAATTGTATCGAAAAGATGTTGCCCCTTCTGCCCTGTATATGATGTTGCAGGTTGTGGATGCCGGTTGTGGAATCCCACCGCAGGAACGGGATAAGGTGTTCACACCTTTCTACCGGGTACCTGAAACGGCAGGGGTAAATGTACCGGGTACAGGTATCGGGCTTAGTCTGGTGTATTCCATTGTGAAGCTGCATAAGGGAGTGATCCGTATTGAAGACCGGGAAGATGGGACGGAAGGAGCGCGGTTCATTGTTTTGCTGCCCGTTTCCCGTGAAGCTTTCACTGAGGAAGAGACGGATTCCATGCCTGTGGAAACAATTGGCGATACGGCATTTGCACAGCCGGTGGAGAAACCGCAAACATCTCCTATTGGAGAAATCGCACCTAAAAAGCCGGTGGTTCTCTTGGTGGAAGATGACAAGGACGTACGGGATTATCTGCATAAGTCCTTGGAAAATGACTATGAAATCATTGAAGCGGCAAACGGTGTAAAAGGATATGATAAGGCAGTACAATTCTTCCCTGATTTAGTGCTGAGTGATATTATGATGCCTAAGCGGAATGGGCTTGAACTCTGCTCCATGATTAAGAATGATATTCGTATCGGACATATCCCGGTAATACTGATGACTGCACGCTCCATGGTGATGCATATCAGGGAAGGTTTTGAGGCAGGGGCGGATGATTACGTGATTAAGCCTTTCAGTATGGATGTGCTTCGGATACGTATTCAGAGCCTGTTGCAGTCGAGAGAGCAATTAAAGAAACTGTATGGCAAACGCTTCTCGCCCGAAGTGGTAGGTGTAAGTACTACCTCGGCGGATGAACGCTTCTCACAGAAACTGTATGAGATTATAGAGAAGAATATATCTGACCAGAATCTGGGTATAGAGATGCTTTGTGACCAGATCGGTATTAGTCGCGCCAATCTCTATCGCAAAATCAAAGCTATATCCGAGCTTTCGCCCACGGAACTGATACGTAATAAGCGCTTGGAGGTGGCCTTGCGTTATCTGAAGGAAACGAATATGAGTGTTTCGGAAGTGGCAACTTTGTTGGGATTCAACAGTCATTCCTATTTCTCTAATTCGTTTAAAGCATTCTATGGGTTCACACCTACCGAGTTCGTACAGATGAACAGTGCGAACAAAGAGAAGATGTAAGACGAAAAATAAGATTTAAGGCGGAAAGGAGTTTCCGCCTTTTTTGTCTCAAACGGTTCTCACTACCGTCTCAAAATGCTTACTACATTTGTTTTGAGACATTATTGCAAGTCAATGATACACGATTTATAACCCTCAGACCGGTGATGCCCTATCTTTGTGATGTGAAAAACAAGCTTAATTCAATCACTATGAAGTATAAAAGTCGTAGCATCGCAAAGGTTATAGTACCTGTATTTTTAGTGGTATCTCTATTTGCATTTACTACTCATACCACGGAACAGCCGGAAGGAACTCCATTGTTTATAACGGGTATCACTCCTTATAAATCCGGAATGATCGTATCTCAGAAAGGCGTTCAGAAGGTTTCTATTTATTCATCAGATTATAAAGAACGCTTGCAAGAGTGGGAATTGGATGAAGTCCCTACCGGAGTTGCTACAGATGGAGATCAGATTTATGCAACGGTGGCAGGTGAACATAAGAATGGTGTTTATTTCCTGTCTGCTTCCAATCCTTCGGAAAAAGTCTTTGTGGAAACAGCATCCGGTGCTTGTGCTCCGTTGGTAAATGTGGGTAACGGCAAGTTATATATTTGCAACCAGTTTGCCGGCACAGTATCAGAATTGGATAAGAATGGAAAGAATGTGCTAAGAACGGTGAAAGTATTGCGTGAACCGAAATCAGCTGTCTTTGATAAAGAAGGAAAACACTTGTTTGTTACCAATTTCCTGCCTATGCAACGGGCGGATGTGGATACTGTAGCTGCTTGCGTATCAGTGATTGATATGAACAGTTTCCGGAAGATAAAGGATATTCAACTGGCCAACGGAAGTAATGCCTTGCGTGGAATGTCGCTTTCTCCGGACGGGCGTTATTTGCTGGTTACTCATAATCTGGGCCGTTTCCAGGTTCCGACATCCCAATTGCAACAAGGCTGGATGAATACCAGTGCTATCAGTATTGTAAATCTGACTACTCTGAACTTTGAGGGTGCCGTGTTGCTGGATGAACCGGAACGGGGTGCGGCAGGTATATGGGACGTGAAGTGTACGGATGATAAGATTGTGGTCAGTCACTCCGGTACCCATGAGGTTAGTGTGATAGATTATCCTGCATTTATTCAGAAATTTGAGCAGTATCCTCAAAAGGATGCTTTGGCGTATGATTTACGCTTTTTATATGGTATGCGTAAACGTGTAGCATTGGTAGGCAATGGACCGCGTTGCATGATGCTGAAGGACGGAACGGCTGTTGTTCCTACTTATTTCTCTGATACATTGAATATCGTGGACTTGAATACGGCAAATGTTCAGTCGGTTGCCATGGTGAAGAATCGTACGGAAAACAGAATACAGCGTGGTGAGAAATACTTTAATGATGCGGCACATTGTTTCCAGAACTGGCAGTCGTGTAACGGATGCCATCCGGGCGATGCACGTATGGATGCCATGAACTGGGATTTGATGAATGATGGCATTGGTAATTCGAAAAACTGCAAGAGTATGCTATTTTCCCATGTCACTCCACCGTGTATGATTTCCGGTATTCGTGCTAAGGCGGAGGTTGCCGTTCGTGCAGGATATAAGCTCATTCAGTTCAGTGATTTACCGGAAGAATTTGCAGAGTGTGTGGATGAGTATCTGATGTCATTGAAACCGGTTCCCAGTCCGTATCTGGTAAATGGCGAACTTTCAGAGAAGGCTAAACGGGGACGTAAGGTTTATGAAAAGTTTAATTGCGACGAATGTCATTCCGGTCCCTATTATACGGATATGAAGATGCACCGTATCGGCGAAGATATCGAATTTGAGAATGGGTGGGATACTCCGACACTGCGTGAAGTCTGGCGTACGGCTCCTTATCTGTTTGACGGACGTGCTGCCACTATGGAAGAAGTGTTCACGGTACATAAGCATGGCATTGAAAAGAAAATATCAGCTAAAGAAGCGGAAGAACTTGCCGAATATGTGAATTCACTTTAATAGAATAAGAAGACCATGATTACACACGAAAATATAGAGATTATTCATTATTTCCTGCAAGTTGATAAAGCTCTCTTTAAGGTGATGTTGGCGCAACTTCTGGCGGAATATAAAGCTATTCATACTCCTGTACGTATAGTGATATTCGATGCGCCGGCGGATAATGAAGAATATGTAGCCCGTTTTGCTTGCATCAGGGAAGCGGTGAAAGAGCTTTTCAAAGAGAAACAACCTTCCGTAAGCTATGTGGCACAACCTCCTCAGCGTATGGGATTGGTGATGGAAGTGCATGAAGTGCAGCTGACAGAGCAAGATCACATTGAATATCGGATACTGGGAGATTTGCCTTATATCACTATCGAAAGAGAAGGTTGTAAACGCCTGTTCCTGAGTGGTGTGACAGGAGATGTACTGCATCAGAGTATTCGTGAGCAATCTCATGAAGTATTCTTCAGGATAGCCAGGGTATTGGAAACGGAAGGTATGCCGGTTTCCTCGATCATACGTCAATGGAACTATATTGAAAAGATAACAGCTTGCGATGCAACCGGCCACCAGCATTATCAGGATTTCAATGATGCACGTTCGCTATTCTATAATGGTGTGGAGTGGACTACCGGTTATCCGGCTGCTACCGGTATCGGAACTCAGTGGGGCGGCATTATGATTGATGTGGATGCCTTACTCTGCAAAGATGGAAGTGTCCGGGTCCTTGGGGTGGATAATCCTTTGCAGATTGCCGCTCATGCTTATTCACAGAATGTGTTATTGGGAGAAAAAGATGTGGCTCTTCCTCAAAAGACTACCCCGAAGTTCGAACGTGCCAAGGCTGTATGGAAAGAGGATCATGGTTTCGTATATGTATCGGGCACAGCCGCTATTCGTGGTGAGCAGAGTCTGGAAGGCGTTGGTATTGAACAGCAAACACTGACTACCTTGGAGAATATAGAATATTTGGTATCCCGTGATAACCTCAATCGTTCCGGTATTCCTGCTACGGAGAATGCTACCCTTATCACCTTCCGGGTGTATGTGAAACGTTGGGAGGATATGGAAAAAGCAAAACAGGTAGTGACAGAACGATGTCCCGATTTACCTGCCATCTATACTTTAACCGATGTATGCCGTTCGGAACTATTGATAGAGATAGAAGGAATGGGAGTGCTTTGCTGAGGCTGATTATTAACCATTAAAATAGATAAATACATGAGATTAAAAAAAGTATTAACCCTGGCATTAATTGCCGCCTGCGGTATGGGACTCGCTTCTTGTACGGCAGAATCTAAAAAAACAGAACAAGTTATGACACAGGAAAAGGCAACGTATCAGAAGAAGTACACGAATGCTGACTTCTACAAAGACGGAAAGTTTGACCAGGAAGCTGCTAAAGAAGCATTCCTTGACATGTTTAAATTTTATGGCGTGCCTTACACTCCGCTGATGGAGAAAGATATCTGGTTTACAGATTTCGGTTTGGGCGACTTTGAGAATGTAGGTATGGGAGGCATCTTCTGGGTAAACGATCCGGAATATGGCTACTTTGCACATGCTATTTACTTGTTGCCGGGACAGATGATTCCGGAACATGCCCATGTAAAAACGGCATTCCCTGCGAAACATGAGGTAAATCACGGTTGGGTTTATAACTTCTCCGAAGTAGGAGATGAAACACCGAATGCTCCTGCGGTTCCGGCATCTCACGGTCCTATTAAGAGCAAGAATTTCGTGAAACAGAATGTGGGTGATGTTCTCCGTCTGAAAGAACTGGGTACTTTCCACTTTATGATGGCCGGTCCTGAGGGAGCCATTGTAGATGAGTGGGCATGTTACCATGATAATGATGGTCTGCGTTTTACTAATGGACAGGCTGCTTTGTAAATCATTCAATAATTAAGAATACCATGAGAAAGATTAATCATTTTGGAGTACCGACCACCACACCGCAACCGGGTGAGGTATATGCGGAAGGATTGAAGGTATGGCTGACTAACTTTAATGAAAGCCCCAATAAGATAGAATATTTGCGTTTTGAAGAAGGCAGTTGGATGCCTGAGCTGATTCAGAAAGTAGCACATATCGCTTACGAAGTAGATGATCTGGCGGCTGAACTGAAAGGTGCAAAAGTATTGGTTGAACCGATGCCGGGCGGAGAGAATCTGACAATTGCTTTCATTGAAGAAGAAGGTATTGCTTTGGAGTTAATGCAGTTTGATAAATAATCAATTAGTAGAAAGAAACTATGATGAATAAATTCATAAATGATCCGGATAATCTGACAGCTGAATTGCTGGAAGGATATGTAATGGCTTATAGTAATCAGGTGGCCATTGGCGGAGAAAATATTATTGTGCGTGCACATGCGAAAGCTGAAGATAAAGTAGCTGTGATCACTTTGGGTGGTTCCGGTCATGAACCCGCATTAAGTGGCTTCGTGGGCGACGGAATGTTGGACTGCTCTGTAGTCGGTGATATTTTTGCTGCTCCGGGTGCACAACGTTTGTTCCAGGCCTTGCAGATGTTCAAACGTGAGGCCGGTATCTTGCTTGTGGTGTTGAACCACTCCGGCGATATCATGAGTGCAAATATGGCATGCCAGTTGGCTGAACGTACAGGCATTAAGGTAAAGACTATCCTGACACACGATGATATCAGTGCCGGACTGGATGCACCGGATGAAGATCGTCGCGGTCTGG
>ENA-OWRJ01002776-OWRJ01002776.1-human-gut-metagenome-genome-assembly--contig:-NODE-2776-length-14137-cov-5.210552_pt1 | contig 14137 bp, 11 predicted proteins | sample MGYA00248269_ERZ651897 | MGnify/ENA primary metagenome ERZ651897 (study PRJEB26924, sample SAMEA4378252) | human gut metagenome | biome: human gut; feature: human-associated habitat; material: faeces...
GACCAGATGGCTCTGCCCTCTGGACACCCGCAAGCCTTTCGGGAAAAAGGCTTGATCCAAACCCTTTGCTTTGTACTTATTTGTGCTGATTTTTTTATGATCTTTTTTCTCTCTAATACAGTTGTTCTTGCCTTTTTGTATATCTATACAATTTTATACAGTTAGTATATTGTGATAAACAAATGAAAACTCCGCTCCCTTATTCTTCCTTTAAGCTTAAATTAAGCTTTGGCAATTATCATTGATTACAGAAATCGAAAGGAGCACGGAACATGAACAAAAAGATATTCGCAGCAGCGGCTGCTGTGGCTGTTACCGCAGGAGGTGCGGCTGCTATAATCGCCAACGCCTCCTCAGCCAAGGCGGAAGAAGACGTAAGCTACAGAGAATACAGCGTTTCCAAGGGAAACATCACCGTTGGAACAGAGGAAAGCGGCACCCTCTCCCTTGACAGGGAATATGTCTCATTCCCCTGCACCGCCGAGGTCACAGAGGTATATGTAAAGACAGGCACAAGCGTGAAGGAGGGCGACGCTCTTCTTAAAGTTGACCCCGATGACGTGGCAGAAGCCAAAAAGCAGTATGAGCTGAAGCTCAAGACCGCACAAAATGCTCTTGATGAAGCCAAGTACAATCTTACCTCGGGCACATTAAAGGCGCAGCAGGAGCTTGAAAGCGCACAGCTCAAGGGCACATCTGCCCAAAGTGAATATGAGCTGTACCTCAGCAAGCAGGAAAATGAAAAGGCTGTATCCGAAAAAAATCTTGCCGACCTGAAAGAGCAGCTTGAAGAATACCAAAGCATGACCCTCACCTATGACGATGACTACGCCAAGCTCACCGCATACGAGAATAAGCTCAGTGCGCTTGAAGCGGATCACAAGGCAATGGAAAAGCAGTACAGGGAATATCAGAAAACCGACACTGCCAACAACGAAGCCCTTGAAACCATAAAGGACGAGTACAGCGCATACACCGAAAAGATTTCCGACACCAGCGAAAAGATAAACTCCCTGAAACAGGCTTACGAGGATGCAAAGGTAGCTTACGAACAGGCTCAGAGCGAATATGAAGATGCCAAGGAAGCCTACAATGATTCCGTTTATATATCGACTTCTTCCTCCGACAGCTCTTCGACCACTCAAAACTCCCAGAACTCAAACACCTCCGCCGAAAGCAAGTATGAAGCCGCTTCCGCAGCGCTGACCAAAGCATATAACACCTACAGCGCCGCCAAGACCGCATACTCGGGCTATTATGTCACTTTAGGCGAGCAGATAAGTGACAAGATAAAGGACTACGAGGACAAAATCTCCGCTGCTGAGGAAGTCTGCAAGGCTCACCAGAAGATAACCGACGCATACAAAAGCGAAATGGACGACTTTAACTCCCACATATCCGATTACCGTGAGGAATATGAGGACTACAAGTCCGACTTTACCGACATTTACGGCAATAACGATGCGGATTCCATCAACGACAGCATTGAAAAGCTTAAATCGGACATTTCTTCCGCACAGCTGAACATCGAAAGCAGTGCGGTAAGCGAAAGCTCCGACAGCCTTAACGCCAAGCAGGAAGCCCAGTCCGCACAGTCCGCCGCAGAGCTGGCAGAGCTTACCTATGAACGCACCATAAGCAGCCTTGAAAGCGATGTGGAGACCAAGCAGGACGAATATGACTCTCTTGTTGAGGAATACGCCGAGTTCTGCGAAAATGCAGGCGATGACGGCGTGATATACGCCCCCATTGACGGAATAGTTTCCTCTGTTTCCGTTTCCGAGGGGGACAGCATTATGCAGAATGCCACTATCGTTACCCTTATGGACACAAGCTCCGTTTACCTCAGCACATCCGTATCCGAGGAGGATATAACCGCTCTTACGGTAGGTCAGGAATGCACCGTCTCCCTTACCGCCTATGACAATAAGAATTTCAGCGGCGAGATAGACACCATTTCCGCAGAGCCTGCCCGTTCCTCAGGCTCAGTAAGCTACACCGTCACCGTAAAGCTTGACACCCGGAACAGCCTTAACGTGCTGGAGGGCATGAGCGGCGATGTTACGTTCTTACAGCATCAGGTAACAGATGTTCTCACCGTCAATGTAAATGCCATTACCTTCCGTGACGGTCATTCCTACGTAAAGGTATATGACGACAGCGGAAATATCGTTGAAAAGGAAGTCCAGACAGGCTTTACCGACGGCAGAAGCGTTGAGATAACAGGCGTATCCGCAGGCGATAAGCTGCTGGCGGAGATCACTCTCAGCGGCGGAAAGGAATGATCTGAATGAGGATTTCCGAGCTGATAAAAACAGTTTTTATAAATATATTTTCAAACAAATCAAAATGCGCCCTTACCTCTCTCGGAATAGCCGCAGGCTCGGCGACCATCGTGCTGGTGATCGCCATTGGACAGGGCGGCAAGGCTGATGTTGCCGACCAGTTCAAGAACCTGAACGCAGGGGCAATAGAAGTCACCGCAGGTCAGACCGCCGATACCATGATGGAGGGTATGATGGAAAACTTCAGCGGCTCCGGCGGCCCGCCGTCAGGCGGAGGAATGCCTGATTTCGGCGGATTTTCGGGCGGAGCGCCAAGCTTCGGCGGCAGAGGATTTTCCTCAGGCGGAGGTGCTCCCTCGGGAGGAGGTCCCTCAGGTGGAGGGGGCGGCTTCTCGGGCGCTTCACGAACAGGCGCTGTCACCCTTACCGAAGAGGACGTTGAGGACATTGCCGCTGTAGTTCCGAACATTGAGTCCATATCTATTATCACCAGCGGAGACGCAGCAGTTGACGGCGGAGACCTCGACGAAGAAACAAATTTCACCACCGCAGGCGTTATGCCCGAATATGCGCAGATAAGCAACCTTTCCGTGCAGTACGGCGAGTTTTTCATCGAGGACGATGAAGAGGACAAAGCAAAGGTCTGCGTGCTGGGCTACAAGACCGCTCAGAACATTTTCGGCGCAGCATATCTGGCACAGGGCGAAAGCATTTCCATTGAGGGCAAAAACTACGAGGTCGTGGGCGTTCTTTCCTCAATGGGAACAGTCTCCTCGGGAATTTCCCCCGATGAAGCAATATACGTACCCTACTCCACAGCCGCAAAGTACATTTTCGGCTCGGACAGCGACCCCAAGATAACCGCCGTAGCTTCCGATGTATCGGAGGTCGAAAACGTAATGGCGGATATCGAGGCGGTGCTTACCCAGAACTATCCCTCAGCCACCTTTACCATAACCGATGCAGGCAGCCAGATGGAAGCGGCAACAAAATCCGCCGACACTCTCCAGACGCTTCTTATCGCCGTGGCTTCCATAGTATTTTTCGTTGGCGGCGTTGGCATTATGAATGTGCTTTTCGTAACGGTCAAGGAACGCACAGGCGAGATAGGTCTGCTGAAAGCCCTTGGCAGCCAGAAATCGGTGATACTTTCCGAATTTCTCCTTGAAGCGGGAATGATAGCCATATTCGGCGGTATCACAGGCGTGGCGGCAGGATATGCGCTTATCCCTGCGGCAGAGCTGCTGGGCACAAGAGCAGAGCCGTCGGTGCCGGCAGGCGTATTGTCGCTGATATTTGCGGCGGCAACGGGAACTATTTTCGGCTTCTACCCCGCATACAAGGCTTCACGCCTTACACCTATCGAAGCCCTCAGCGGAGAATAAAAATGAACATAAGAAAGGCAGATAATATGAATAAGAAAAGCTTTTTCCTTTTGCTTGCCCTGCTGACCCTTAACCTCACTGCCTGCTCGGACAGCGCAGAGGAAACTCAGCAGATAACCACCGCCGCTCCCAACAATTACACCGCAGTTTCAACAGATACAACGGTTTCGGGCGAAGTCACAGCCATTGCAGGCAACTATGTTACACTGGCGCTGGGAACGGTGGAAGAAAACAAAGACGACAGTGATAACAGCAATTACGATATGCCGTCGGATCTCCCCGACGCTCCCAACAATGACGGCAACGGCACTCCGCCCGAAATGCCTGACGGAAATATGCCGTCAGGAGATATGCCATCGGGAGATATGCCCGAAATGCCCTCGGGTGATATGAACGCTCCCGACGGCGCAGGCTTCGGAAGAGGCGGCAGGAAGAGCGCTTCTATCACTAAAAGTGGCGAGGAAAGCAGCTACATGATCCCCGTGGGAATGACAATAGCCGGACTTTCGGGACGTTCCTCCGACTATAGCGGCATAACTGTCGGAACGATCCTCACCCTTACAGTCAGCGAGGACGGCACAGTCCGTGCGGCAAGCGCAGAATAGGAGATAATATGGACGTTATCAGCATGAAGGATATCAGAAAAAGCTATGCCATGGGCGACAGCGTTCTGAACGTTCTAAAGGGCATCGACCTGACAGTAAAGGAGGGGGAATTTCTCGCCATACTCGGACCCTCAGGCTCCGGAAAATCCACCCTTATGAACATAATCGGCTGCATGGACAGCTTTGACAGCGGCGAATATTATCTCTCAGGCAACGCCGTGCATAAAATGAACGACAAAAGCCTTACAGACCTGCGAAACCGTTATGTGGGCTTTATTTTCCAGAAATATCACCTGATACAGAAATACACCGTGCTGCGCAATGTGATGATGCCACTGCTGCTCCGTGGGCTTACCTCGTCGGAGGCGGAGGCTGCCGCACGGGAGCGCCTTATTCAGCTGGGAATGGGCGAAAGAATGGATCACAAGCCCCATGAGCTTTCGGGCGGTCAGCAGCAAAGAGCAGCCATTGCAAGGGCACTGGTGGGCAACCCAAAGCTGCTCCTCGCCGATGAGCCCACAGGCGCTCTTGACAGCGCCACAGGCAAGGAAGTTCTGAGGCTTTTCGGCGAACTTAACCAAAAGGGTCATACCATAGTCATGATAACCCACGACCTGAACGTTGCCAAAAGTGCAGGCAGGATAGTCCGCATTGTTGACGGAGAGCTTTTTGAAAATGAGCAGGGATAATAAAAGGAGCTGTTGCAAAAAAATGCAGCAGCTCTTTTATTATTCTATCCCATGTATCACACAATCCGCCCGAGAAAGCTCATTTTCAAGCTCATCATCGGCAGGAACAGCGCATATATTTATAGTTCCGCCGCCGTAATAGGAGTAAAGCCCCACATCTCCGCTGCGGTAAAAGTCCGAGGGCGGGAATTTGTAATCGTCACCGTAAAAATTTGTTCCGGCAAGTGCATACAGCTCCCTGTAAAACGCCTCTGTATCCGCCATATCGGGCAGAACGGTCTCTATCATGTTCATGCTTATGATGCCGAACTTCTTGTTGAGCCAGTCCTGATATCCGTGGTCATCAAAGGTCGCCATTATCTCATATACACTGCCGTTATCATCGGTAAACAAAGTGATGTTCGGCATGGATAATATCTCCCTGTCCTCGGTGAAGCAGTACGCCATGCCGTCGTTATCCACTAAAGGGGAACACGCCTCATAGCAATTCCACTGAGAAACGGGAGTGAGATAATCCTCCCCGTATTCATCACTGTAAACCGCATTGAAGCTGTTCACAAACTCATCTGCGGTGAAGCCGAACATCAGCACGCCGTCATTGCGAACGGCAGAAATCGCCGCCGTTTCAGCACTCTCGGTTTTCTGAACGTTTTCAGAAATATTCTGAACAGTCTCAGAAACATTGCCGTCCCGCACCTCTCCGCAGCCGCAGAGAAGCAGCAATATGAGCGGGAAAATTCTTTTCGTCTTAGTGATGCTCGAAAATAACATTTCCGTCCTTTCTGGGCTTTGCCTCGGGAACAGGCTTGTCGGAGTAGCCGAGAATGCAGTTTCCTATGCCCACATAGTTCTCATCAAGTCCCCATTTTTTCATAATGTCCTTTCCAACGGGAGTAGAGAACACCTCACGGGCACGGTGTATCCAGCAGGAATCAACGCCCAGCGCATGAGCCGCATTCATAAGGTTGCCCATAACAAGGCTGCCATCCTCAACGTAGGTGGGAACACGGCTGTCGGCAAATACAACCACAACAACGGGAGCGCCGTAGAACGGGTCGCTGTCGGTGCCCATGACCTTGGCGTTAAGGAAAGAGATGTCGGATATCCTGTCTCTGTCCCTGAGCACCACCATAACGGCGGACTGCTTGTTCATTCCGCTGGGGGCATATGAGCCTGCATCAAGTATCTGGTCAAGCACATCATCGGGAATGCTCTTGTTGCTGTAAGAGCGCACGCTTCTTCTTGTAATAAGGTTCTGAATGGTTTCGTTCATGATCTTCTTCCTTCCTTTTATCAATACACTATAACATCATCGGTGCGCTCTTCAAGGGAAACGTCCGATATTTTCATATCCACACCGTATTTTGCGGCAGTCCTGTGAGCCTTGGCGATTATCCTCACCTTGTTTTTGTCAAAGGTTTTCAGGATAAGCTCGTCCTGCTTTTCCCGGGGGATAAATTTCAGAAAATTCTCCAATACTCCCGGAGATTCGGCAGCACTCAGCACCATTTCGGGCAGCGGGATATCTTCCTTTTTCACAAAGGGCAGGATAGCTCTTATTGCCTGAGCGTAATTCAATTCGTCAATATCTATTGTAAGTCTGAATTTCATATATTATCGTCCTTTCGCATTATGTGATTATATTATACAGCAATGGTATAAAAAATTCTACAGATATAAATTAAATATAATCTGCATACAAGAAAAAGCACGTACCTAAGGGTGCCCCTTTAAGTACGTGCTTTCATTGTTTAAGAATTCAGCTTAGTCCGAACGATCAAACATCGTCCTCGTAAACCTCAACATCGCAGTCGCCTGTGTAAACGACATACTTGCCGCCCTCGGTGATCTCGAAGGAGAATGTTCTGTCATCACCAACGGAACCGTCGGAAATGAATCTGAACTGACCCTCGGAGGTTCTGTCAAGAGCTGTGCCGTCTGCACCCTTGGAAGCGCCGGTCATTGTCATGGTGATCTGTACCTTTGCAATGCCCTTGAATGCGCTGAGGTTAAGCTGTCTTACCTCGATAGCGCCGTCAAACATTGCCAGCTCATCAGCGGTAAGGAACTTGCCCTTGTTGGAAAGGTCGATATCTGTTACTTCGTCAGCGTCGATATCGTCGCTGTTGATGGTTACGGAATATCCGCTGTAAACGAATGTTGCGTTTACATTGTCCTTCTGAGCAAGAAGCTCAAGAACTCTTCTGAGGATAATGTCATCGGATTCCATGATGATAACTACCTCAGAACCGGAAGCTGCCTGACGGATAGCATAGCCTGCTCTTGCTGAGCTGTACGCATTGCCGCCTGCATAACGGCTTGCTGCACAATCTGTGCTGCCGTTGGAAGGATACTTTGCTGTAGGATCGATGCCGTCTCCGTTGTAGCCTGTGGGAACAGGGTTGGGAGTAGGCTCGGGATCAGGATTGGGCTTAGGATCGGGATCGGGATCGGGGTTAGGGTTAGGATTAGGATTAGGATCGGGCTTGGAGCTGTCAGAACCGATATTAACTGTATATGTAACAGTTACGGAGCTTGCAGCCTCGCCGGAAGCGCCCAGTGTGTAATTGGGATAGTAAACATCGCCCTCGTTCATTACGTTGCTCAGACCGATAGTAACGGGTACTGAAACGGAAGAATCGGCGGTGTAGGAATCGGGAAGAACGATAGAAGTCATAACGTCCTCGATAGCCTTTGCAGGGAGAGGAGCGTGGTTTGCTTCGGAAGCGATAAGCTCCATTGTGATTGTCTGAGAACCGATAGCAGCTGTGATAGCGGAAGAAACAGCGGAAGCATCGGAGTTGTAATCAACATCAATGGTCATGGGACCGCTTACGGTGTAATCATCATAGAAGGTAGGCTTCCAAGCTTCAAAGTTAATAACGCAGCTGTCGGAAACAACAGCAGCATCGGAAGCCTTGTACTTTACTGCACCGCTTGTGGTAAGAGCAAATGTAACTGTACCCTTGGAACCATCGGAAACAGCGGTAACAGTGTAGTCAGCGCTTGCGAGCTTATCGATGCCTGTGATCTTGGCAGCAGCCTTTACAAGCTTTGCCTGAGCATCGGTATCGGTGGTGTAAACTGTAAGAGAATCGGGAAGATCAACAACAGGAGTGATTATTGTCTTGTTGGTAAGAACTTCAACGGTTGCGGTAGCCTTTACAGTGTCGCTTACAGCAGCTGTAATGGTAGCAGTACCTTCGTTGACTCCTGTAACAAGACCCTTGCTGTCAACGGTAGCGATCTTGTCATCGGAAGAAGTCCAGATAACAGTGCTTGTTGCATTGGAGGGTGTCTTTACAGCAGTGAGCTGAACGTTTTCGCCCATCTTTATACTTGAAGTAGCGGGAGTAACATCAACAGCTGTAGCGGCAACATCAAGGCAGTAAAGCTCAACCTTGGTGATTGTAGCATCAGCACCATTGATCATGACACCGTTAGCGATCATGCCATCTGTAACCTTTTCAAGAGCAGAACCGCCCTCGTTATACCATGTAGCAGACTTTGACCAATCCTGCTGATCTGCAACATAGAACTGTCCGCCGGATGTTGTGAAATCAACCTTTAAGTAAGAGCTGTCAGCAGAAACTGCATAAGAAGACAAATCATTAATAACAACGCCGTTGCCATCATCATTGTTCCACTGTACTTTGCCGAGGTTCGACCAACTGTGAAGAAGTGTAAGAGGCGCAGCATTTACCAGAGTTACCTTAGTGATATTTGCATCAGCACCATTGATCATTATGCCGTTTGCAGCCATTGCTGCTGTAAACACTTCATAAACAGTTCCACCGTTATTATACCATGTAGCAGACTTTGACCAATCCTGCTGGTCTGCAACATAGAACTGTCCGCCGGATGTTGTGAAATCAACTGCAACATACGCCTTGTCAGCATAATCCGCATATCCGGACAGGTCATTGATAACAACACCGTTACCACTATCATTGTTCCACTGTACTGTACCAAGGTTTGTACCCAAAACAGCAACATCGCTCATGTCAACTACCTTATTGTCAAAAATAGCGACCTGTGCACCTACGCTCATAGGCGTAACCGACAGTGACACTACCATTGCTGCGGCAGTCAACGAAGCTATGATTTTTTTAAGCTTCATTTTTATCTCCTCCTTGAAAAAATTTGATTAAATACTTTGTTTATGGAAGAAACATCATATGCCGATACTTCTCCCATAAATATTCATAGGTTAATTTTAACACATTTTTGCCAAATCTTCAACCGTCATTTTTACAGATTAACCAAGTATATTTTTTGTATGTTTGTACAAAAATTTTTCAGCTGTATTCAATTTAACTTTCCATTATTCCTAAAATTGTGAGTGAAGTGTTGGTGCTGCCCTCGGCAAGCTTTATCTCAACCGTGTGCTTTTCGCTGTCCTTGGAGATAAGTATCTGCTGAGTTTCGCCATAGTTGCCCCAGCCGCCCTTGAAATCCGCATCAAGAGTGCCCTTGCGCTCACCGTCAACGTAAACATCATACTTGCCGCCCTTGCCGTCAACCTTTTTCAGGTAGAAGAAGCCAAGGCACTTGCACTCTGTCTCGAATTTAAGATATCCCTCGCCCTCGGTAACGAAGTTATCGGGGAAAAGCTCGGGATAAACGGAATTTCCGCCCTGCTCAAAGCCACTTATCTCCTGGGGAGTGATATCCGATGCGCCGAGCATCTTTGCGTCCTTGTAATAATCGGCAGTGTAAGCGGGAGTATCAAAAGCAACGCTGCTGTCGTCAATATTGTCAAGGTCGTCATAAACACTGTCAAGATATCTGCTTACCAGCTGACCGATAAGCTTGTGGCCCTCGTCATTGGGGTGGATATTGTCGGGGGAAATGTCCTTCCAGTCAAGAGTGCCCGCAGACACCTCGGGATAAACCACAGCCCTGTAGCTGAGCATGGGCAGGTCATATGCCGCGCCTATCTCCTTGTGAGTCTCCCACAGGCTGGTTCCGTCCTCCTGAGTGGTGAACAGCAGCATTACCGCAGGCTGACTGTCGCAGTTAAGTATCTTTCTTACAAGGCTGTCGTAGGAATACTTGTTCATAAGCTTGTCGGTGTCGTTTACGGAAAATTCCACGATGACTGCATCGGGCTTGCTGTCAAGAAGCTGAGTGTCAACTCTGTGCACGCCCAGATAGGAATTTGTGCCGCCTATGCCCGCATTCACAAAATTAACATTGCTCTGAGGGAATTTTTCCACCCAGTACTTGTGAAAAAGCTCGGCATAGCAGTTGTTGTGGTCTGTGGCACTGCTTCCCTGAGTAATGGAGCCGCCGATAACGCCCACAGTGATGTCCTCGCCGTTTGCAGCCTTTTTCATAGCCTTTGCAAGGCGAGCCTTGTTGCCCTCGCTGACAACAGCTCTCTCGTACATAGCGTCCGTAAGCCCCTTGGAGAGGTCAACAGGCTCAGTGGGAACAGCCTCGGTCGCCATGGTAACAGGAGCGGGAGCGCTCTGGGCAGCAGTTGTCTCGGCAGGAGCGTCCTCTGCACTGTCAGTCTGTCCGCAGGCAGCAGCAGAGAGGCATATCGTCAGAGCGCACAAAGCGGCAATGATCTTTTTATTCATATCAAAACGTCCTTTCAAATCACATTTGCACACATTATAACACACAAGCGCAGTTTTTACAATAGATAATATGAATCATCTGCCTGATGCGCCCAAATATCGCCAAAAATTCCGCTCCCCTATTGACACTTTTTCGAGCTGATGGTATAATTTAGTTAGTATATGCTAATATAAGCAAAGGGGATTTGAAATGAAAGAATATGACCCTGAGAAAATGATCTCAGACAGCAGATTTACCGTGCTTTTTGCAGATTCGGACAAAGCTATGCAGGAAAAGGTACTGAGCCGCATAGGCAGGCTTGTCAGCGACAACAGGCCATATGCCGATGATAAGAACTACGGCTTTTTGTGCAATCTTTTCACCTCGCTGGCGTTTGTGTTCTCATATGAAGAGCGGGGCAGAACAAGAGAGGAAAGCATAGCAATAGTGCGGAACGCCATGTACGACTTTGTAAAGCCACAGATAAATACGATGAAAAAGCTGTCACGTCTGCCTGTGTTCGTGCCGTTTCTGAAAGTGTATATGCCAATAAAGATCCGCAGAACAGCAGGCTACGGCTGGAACATCGAGCTACCGCAGGCACCGAAGAACACATTTTCCATGATAACCCACGACTGTATTTTTGACCAGCTGTTCAGGAAATACGGCATACCCGAGCTTACGGCTGTGTTCTGCCATGTAGATGATATCATTTACGACTCGCTTCCCGGAGCAGATTTTGTTTATACCCAGCAGATAGGAAACGGCGGAAGCTGCTGTGATTACAGTTTTGTGAGGAAATAAGATATATTAACGATATTAACGGGGACTTGCAGACAAAATGCAGGTCCCTGTTGCTTTTGTTTGTGCTGATTTTTCCAACAGTCCACTTATCACGCAAAAGCGGCAGGCTCTCGCCTGCCGCACATAAGGATACGCATTGCTGCGTTATAATCATCTGCCCCTGTGCTTTTCATCTCGCCCTCGGTAAGTCCCAGCCATGAAAGGAAAATATACGCTTTGGCATCTCTGCCGCACTCTGCGGTGCACTTGCTGATATCGTCAAAACAGGTTATAATTTTGATATACCTCCTCAAAATTAAAGCATATGTGCTCTCAGCTCGTCAGGAGTCTGGGGGCAAAGGTATGCGGGAGCTACGTCGAAAATGGTCTTGCAGCCGCTTGCGCCCTCTGCGTTAAGCTTGTATGCCGCTCTTGCAAATGCAACCAGCACGCCTGCGGTGAACTCAGGGTTGGAGTCAAGCTTCAGGCTGAATTCCATAACGTGCTTATTATCGCCGTTGCCTGTCTTGCCAGTTCTGATAACAAAACCACCGTGAGGTATTCCGCTGTGGTTCTTTTCAAGCTCCTCCTCGGTGATGAAATGAACGGTAGTATCATAGTCGGAGAAGTAGTTGGGCATGGTCTTGATATCATGCTCGATCTGAGCCAGGTCTGCACCCTCCTCAGCAACTACGAAGCACTCTCTTGTGTGCTTTTCACGGGTGGTGAGAACGGGATTTTCGCCGTTTCTTACCTTCTCGAGAGCGGACTCAACGGGAATGGTGTACTGCTTGCCGTTCTTAACGCCCTTTACACGTCTGATAGCATCGGAGTGACCCTGGCTTACACCCTTGCCCCAGAATGTGTAGTCGCTTCCCTCGGGAAGAACTGCGTTGCCGTACATTCTCATAAGAGAGAACAGTCCCGGATCCCAACCAACGGAGATAACACCGATCTTGCCGGACTCCTTAGCAGCCTTGTCAACATCTGCGAAATGCTCGGGGATCCTTGCGTGAGTATCGAAGCTGTCAACTACGTTGAAATACTTTACATACTCAGGGGTCTGGGTGGGAAGGTCATTTGCGCTTCCTCCGCAGAGGATAAGAACGTCGATCTCGTCCTTGTGAGCTGCCGCATCGTTTACGGAATAAACGGGAACGCCCTCTGTCATTATCTTTACAGAAGCGGGATCACGGCGTGTAAAAACTGCCTTGAGGCACATATCTTTGTTCTGGCGGATAGAGAACTCAACGCCTCTTCCAAGGTTGCCGTAGCCTAAAATACCGACACGGATCATAAATATCAATCTCCCTATAAAATAATAATATTCATTAACGCAGAAAAGCAAAATGACCGACCTGCGGACGTCCCTGCCGCCAATATGCAAGCCGACTGTTATTTTCCTGCAAAGCAATGCACAAATTTATAATAACAAAAAAATCCGTAAAAGTCAATACCCTCCGAACAAATTAAGTCAGAAAATATAAACCTATGCGGACTTTTTTATTTATTTTAATGCAAGTAAGCAGCTTATGCAGTTGCATCATTCGCTGTATTTTGAATCTATTCCCAGATATTCTTCCAGCGTAAGGCCGCTGTCATAGACCTTTTTGGCAGTCTCCTTACCAAGGTATCTGATGTGCCAAGGCTCATACATATAGCCCGTTACATCCTCGCCGTCCTCGGGATATCTGATGATGAAGCCATATTCCCAGCAGTGCGCCTTGACCCACACATACTCATCGGTATCGGCAAAGGAGATGTCGATGGTGTTCATATCAAAGGCAAGCCCTGTCTGATGCTCGGAATGACCCGGGCGGGCGGAATAGCGGTCTGCCTCTGCCTTACCGCTGCGCTGTACATATCTGTCGTAAAGCCCCGACTGATATTCATAGGAGCGAAAGCCCGATGATACGTATATGTTCAGCCCCTCCTTTGCGGCTGCGGCCTGCATATCGTCAAAAGCCGCCTGAGCCTCGGGGTCAACGCCCGGGTTATAGTCCGCAGGGAGAGCGTAGGTCTTGTTTGCAATGAGAATACCGCCTATGTATGTAAGTCCCGGAGCCGCCTTGACGGTCACGTTCACTTTTGCTGTAACGTTGGGGCTGGCAGCGGAAGCCACGGTGACAACGCACGTACCCTCACCCACAGCGGTGATATTTCCAAGCCCATCTACCTTTGCAATGCTTTCATCGGAGCTTGTCCATATCTCGGATTTATCGGGAGCGCTTTCGGGTGACATGGTAACAATGGGCATCTTGTGTTCGCCCTGAGAAAGCGTCACATCGTAAAACGTAAGCTCAATGCCTGTGACAGCGCCCGTACTTTCTGCCTGAGCGTCCTCATAAACCGCCTCGGTTGTCGTAGTTTCAGCTGCTGAGGTCTCTTCTGCCGAATTTTCAGCAGCCGCAGGTGCTTCGGTCTGTACCTCCTCCGCAGCAGTTGTTTCCAAGACTGTGGTTTCATCGGCAGGCTTTTCACTTTCGGATATCGTCTCCGATGTTTCAGGCTCGGTTTCCGATGTTATTTCTTCCGAAACAATTTCAGATGAAACAGCAGTGGTGACATCGACAGATGCGTCAGTATCCTCGGTCACGGCAGAGGTCTCCGCCATTACGGGTATATTTTCTTCCACCTGAGTGCAGGCGGTAAGCATAAGAACAGCAGCCAGCGCCGCCGCAAATCTTTTCATATAACTTCCTCCGATATACATTATAATAGTATAAAAGGATAAAAAAAACGCCGAGACTATTGTCTCGACGAATCGTGGAGCGGATTACGAGGCTCGAACTCGCTACCTCCACCTTGGCAAGGTGGCGCTC
>ENA-OWRJ01002778-OWRJ01002778.1-human-gut-metagenome-genome-assembly--contig:-NODE-2778-length-14131-cov-3.339372_pt1 | contig 14131 bp, 10 predicted proteins | sample MGYA00248269_ERZ651897 | MGnify/ENA primary metagenome ERZ651897 (study PRJEB26924, sample SAMEA4378252) | human gut metagenome | biome: human gut; feature: human-associated habitat; material: faeces...
CCGCATCCAATTTGCTGAAAGGACATGAATCTGATTCAGAGAGAGCTTAGCGGAAGCCGTTTGCAAAAAAGCATCCGTTCGATTGATGACATCCGCATGTGCCTGCTCCCCCTCTATTAAAATGTAATCCAATGATCCATTTTGGTTCTTATCCATGGCAAGCGTGTTCCATGCCCGTATCAGCATTTGTCCTTGTAGTTTGCCGGCTTCTTTTGCATCTGTGCCAACGTACCATACAGATTTTCGTCCCGCTAAGTCCGCTTTTGTCGGTTCTCGATTGAATAAAATGACAGGAATTTCTTGTTTCTGTGTATCTTCTAAAAAGCCCGTGACAGTTGTCGGGGAAACCGGATTCCAAAGCAGCATATCATATTGCTGCCGCATCATTTTATAAAGTTGTGCATTCTGCTTTCCAGCATTGCCGGAAGCATCAAAAATATCATAGAGCAATTCTTTTCCTGCAATTTTTTTCCCGTTCAATTGGTTGCAAATCTCCTCCGTCAATGTCTGTATATAGGGGGCTTCCAAATCATACACGGCAATGCCAACTTTCAGAAAATGATTTGCCTGCTGTTGATAATAAGTATAAACACTGCCTGTTGCCACCAGAAGCGTTAAAAATCCAACACCAACTAACCAAAGAATACCGTTCTTTTTCTTCATACCAACCTCCTATTCAAATAACAGGGCATCTTGTCCGGCATCAAATAAATTATCCCTCGTGACTTCATACAGTTCCGGTGGAAAGAATGCCGCATTTTTACCTTGTATCCGATTTTTTAGATATGCAATTGCCTGATACCCAAATTCATAATTATTCTTCACAATGATTTTATCAACTGTTCCATTGGTCAATCTCGTATAATCCGGCTTTTCCGGACAAACCTGAATTACTATAGCCGCTTGACCGGGACAGTTTAAGGAGTCGATTTCTCCACAAACGATTTGTGTTTGCTTGCTTTCCGCTGCACCTGCATTGAAATCATATGCTGCACCATACTGGGACAAACTTTCTTCCACACGGGTAGCAATTTGTGTTTGTTTTTTCTGTGTTTGATCGACAGAGAGGAAAAAAGCGTTTTTTTCTGCATCTTTTATCTGCGGAGCAAGAACCTCTGAGAGCTGTTCCATTCCGTCACTATACGCTCCATGGAAAAACGCTGGATCATAGGTGACGGAAAAAACAGGAATATGAATCTGATCGAGAGATTCTGCATAAAAAGACTCCCTGCCAATATAATATTCTTCTGGGCAGAACAGCAAAATCCCATCACAACCCTGCTTTTTTTGATGATAGAGCAACGCTTCCCATTCTTTCTCGGAACATTCTGATGCATGAACAATCTGCAATGCAAACGCATAATCCTCCGCACCATCATAAATTCCCTCCTGAAATGAGCCAAAGCTGGGAACTGCGTTTTCAGACAAAATTACAGCAATCTGTTTTTTCTCTGTTTGCAAAAATGGCTGTACAAGCAGGAACAATAGCAGCAACAAAACTCCGCCGAAAAAAACCAAAAGCTCTTTATTTTTCAGTTTCATATTCTTGTCTCCTTATGGGAAAATAAATTCGTGCGGTTGTGCCTTCATCCAAAGCACTGAGAATTTGTACGCCATACGCTGCACCAAAATACAATTTGATTCGATCATTGACGTTTTTAACGCCAATTCCAGAGCCACGCTTACTGGAAACCACGTTGCCTTGCATCATTTTTTGAACTTGTGCTTCTGTCATGCCCTCGCCGTTGTCTATTACATCGATATAGACCAACGCATCCTTGGTATAAATTTTAATTTCAATTTCCCCATCTTCATACATGCCTTCCATGCCATGATAAATCGCATTTTCCAGCAACGGTTGAATGATCAGCTTCGGACACAGACAATCCGCCAGAGTTTCATCCCAATTCACCGTAAAGGTAAATTTATCCTGAAACCGCACATTTTGAATCGAAAGATAGCTGACAGCATGTTCCATTTCCTTTTTCAGCGGAATAATATCTTTTCCCTGACTCAGGGAAATACGAAAAAATTTCGCCAGCAGAGAAACCATATTGCCTGCTCCCTCATATTTTTTGCTTTGAATCATCCAGATGATAGAATCCAACGTATTGTATAGGAAGTGCGGATTGATTTGAGATTGCAGCAATTTTCGTTCGGTGATCTGTTTTTCTTTTTCCTCTTTCAAAAGCCGTTCCATCAGCTGATTGGTCTTATCTGCCATGTCATTAAATCCATGGGCGAGGACTTTGATTTCTCCGCACCCTTCAACATTGGCACGCACCTGTAAATTACCATGTCCGAATTGTTTCATTGTTTCAGAAAGCTTTGAAACAGGTGCAATCATCAGCCGCTGAATCAAAAGATCCAATATTGCAGAAATCAATGCCATAAATAAAATGATCACCGCAATTCCCATGCGAAGTTCCGTGCTGTTCTGTAGTTCTGCTGTCAGGGAAGCAACTGCAATCAATTTCCATCCGGTATAGCCGATGGTTTGCTGTTGAATCAGCCATTTATGCTGTTCTTTTACAACTACTTGATTTTTGGGTGCTGACAGTGTCCATTCTGTTCGGATGCCGCTTTCTCGTCTTTTTTCAAAAGGATCGCAGATAAACTGTTCGTTCTCATCAATGAGATAATAATAATCTGTCTGTGAGGATGGATAGATGTTCCATTGTTCTTCCAGATTGTCCATACAAACATCCAACCGCAATATACCAGAACGATTTTTTCCATCGTCCTGAAGTTCCACATAACGGGAAACCGGCATTGCTTTTTGAAAACCGGTTTCTGTTTGAACGTAACGAGGAATATCAAAGGCAACAATATCAATTTGTTCGGTCGCTCTTTGAAACCATGCAGCATTCTGAACAGATTCTTTCGGGCGGCAGTCTGTACTCTGCCAAAGCAGTGTTCCCTTCAAGTCATAGATGGCTGCATACAAAATTTTGTTTTTGTGCAGCTGGCAGAAGTCAGATAAAAGCTGTTCCGAGAAAAGATCTTGCAATTCCCTGCTTTTGATGATTTGATAATATGCCGTGTTGGCAAGTTCAATGGTATCTTCAATTTCTTCTTCCATGCTAAAACTCATCCGACGAAGTTGCTGCACATTCTTTTCCTGCAAAAAACTGGTAATCTGTGCTTTGGTAGATTTGGAATAAAGCGAGAGAATCAGCATGGTAAAAAGGCTGATTGTCAGAAAAAAAGAAATAGAAAAGAGCAGGCGAATACTTTTTCCGTCTATTTTCTTTTTCAACCAGCTCCGGATGTTTTTCATATTTTTTCTCCTATTCCGTGTTCTTTCCGAAATTTTGCCGGCGATATGCCAAGATTTTTCTTAAAAACATAACTAAAATAATTGGGTTCGGGATAACCAACCATTTCACCAATCACTCTGCTTTTTTCATCTGTTGTTTTTAGCAGGCGAACGGCTTCATCCATTCGCTTTTTCGTCAAGAATGCCAGAAAGCTCATGCCGGTTTCTTTTCGGAAAAGATTAGAAAAATGAGAGGTGCTAACATGCAGATAGGCACAAACTTCATCTACAGACAATTCTGCATTGTCATAATGCTGCTGGACATATTCCATGGCTTTTTGTGCAAGCAAACTATTTCGATCTACTTTTCTTTGATGAATTGCACAGATAATATAATTACAGTAATTCAACAGCCATGCATTCAGCTGTTCTCCTGTTTCCAATGACAAAACCTTTATGGTCATACGCTTGGCATCAGAAAAAATGGTATCATCTAACATATGATACTGCCGAAAAATACCAGAGAGAGAAAAAATAATCTCTAAAATGGCAGACTGATAGGCATTAAACGGATAATGGCTTTCTTCCAGCTGTGCAATCAATTTTTCCACTTCCTGTTGTACTTTTTTCTGGTCTTCCAATTTGATTGCCAATTCCAGTTCTTCTGTAGAAATTGAAAGATACACTGGATTTTCATACAGTTCCACATCCTGATAAGCTGTCACCGATTCTTCGGCAGATACCAGACTATATTCCAAAGCTTCCATTGCCTGTGAAAACGAAAGCGGCAGATTTTCCAACTTGTCACAGATGCCGCCGATTCCGCAGGAAAATGTTACTTGATTATAGTGCTTGGAGATATGTGATGCCTCATTCAACGCTTTCTGAATCCGCAGCATTTCCGACGGCACAGAAAGCAGCAGCAGATAAAGAATTTTATCAAGGTATCGAAATGTCCGAAACGGACAAACCTGTTCGAGCATTTCATTAACAGATTCTGTCACGGAGAATTGCGACAAATAGTCATCATTTTCCGCTGTTGTTTTCATGCTGACCACACAAAAATGATTGGCATCGAATGAAATAGATAAATTTTTTTGTTGCCGCTGAACCTGCTCTGGCGTGAGAGAGCCTTTGACCAACTGTATCATAAATTGCTCCTGCAACAGCGGCAGACTGTTTTGATAGATTTCTGCAAAGCGTTCCTGATTTTGCCGCTGTTCCAACTCCGTTTCCAATTCCAGGTGAATTTTTTTCAACAGGTTTTGCATTTCCTGAAAATCAATGGGTTTCAGCACATATTCAGATACACCATACCGGATGGCAAGCTGGGCATATTCAAAATCATCCCATCCGGAAAAGAGAACTATTTTAATATGCAATAGATTTTCATGCAAAATTTTTGCCACTTCCAATCCATCCAGAAAGGGCATTTTAATATCACTGATGACCAAATCAGGGCGGAGCGTTTCCGTCAGTTCCAGAAGTTCTTTTCCGTTCAGTGCGGTTGCAACAACATGAAATCCCAATGCTTCCCATTCCACAGAATCCCGAATGCCTTCCAAAATCTGTGGCTCATCATCTGCTAATATTACTGTAAAACGCATGATTATTCCTCCATTCGCTGTTCCTATCCGTATGATTATAGCATATTTTTTTGAAGTTGACAATGTGAAACCGTAAAACGGTATAACAAAAGCGACCGAGATGGTTACTCAGTCGCTTTGCAGAAAGATGAACATAGGGCGTTTAATGTATACCAACCTCTACATCAAATCAAGCACGTATTACTGTCTAAACACTGAAAATTGAAAGTAAGTAGTGACGAAAGTTCATCCTGGAAATGCAAGTGTATATTGGCAAGGAAATCATGAATGGAATCAAAGAAGTTGCGGAATGAGCTGTAGTATTTATTTGCAAGGATTTTACTGCGAAGGAATTTCCAAAGACGTTCAATCAAATTCAAATTCGGGGAATACGGAGGCAAGAAAATAAGATGGATATTCCTAGCGGCAGCGAAGTCTTTTACTTTTTTACAGTGCTGATATGTTGCATTATCAAGGATCACATAGAGCCAATCATCAAGATTTTGTTCTCTCAGAAGCTTTAAGCCCTTGCAAACGCTGTCCGCATTTAAATAGGAATCGTTCATAACTGTTTCCACTTTATGCGAAACAGCGTCTAAAAAGCCAAGACAGTTGACTCGTTTTCTGCCGTATGCTGATTTTACATAAACCCTGTTTTTACACCAGTATTTTCCTCCCTCATATCCATAGATCAAATGAACGCCATCGTAGAAATACACCTTAACAAGGCGATTTACAGCCATATCCAGTAAAGGAAGAAGAAGATTGTTGAGAAAATAGAGTTGTGCGTTCAAGTTTGCTTTTGCAGGAATCGGTTTTGACTTGAGATAACGAAGCCCCTTTTTCTAAGCCAATATCTTACAGGTGTATCCGTTATTTCAATGCCGTAATCCCTTTTTATGCGGGATACTGCCTCAGGGATGGATGCTGGAGGATTTTTCGCAAAATTCTCCAGCAGTTCGCTTTCTATCGCATCCAATCTGCTCTTCTTTTTCCCTCTGCTGCACTCATATATGTAGTCAATTCCTTTTTCCTCATAACCGTCTAAAGTAGGCTGGATATAGTCTCTGTTTATTCCAGTGATCTCACTGAGTTCCTTGATACTTTCAGCACCTTTTGATGCATAGTATATTACCTTCGCTCTTTTTTGAATGGTTTTATTTCGTCCAAGTGTCTTTTCTGCATACAGCAACGCATCATCGTTTTCATTCAATTCTATCTTAATTGCTTTTTTTGCCATCTTTATCACCCTGCTACATTATATCATTTTTATACGCAATTTGCAAGAGAGGAGAGTATAACAATGTTTTCTGTATTGCCCAATTTTTGATTCTTATTATCAATAGAACCAATATCTACATAGCAAAAATCAGAAGTAGGCTTCATTTGCCCTCTGTTATAGACTATACTCCCTAACCTAACCCACTCCCAACTATCAGGAATCTCATCCGAAATATTCCTAATTTCTTTGCCTATCTGCTCGCAGAAGGCATAAGGCAGAGTATCAGATGTAAATTGAAATAAATTTATAGATCTCAATAGTTAAAAATAATTTGTGATACTGATCAATATGACAAATTGCTGTTGTAATTGCACCAACTGTATGTTATAATAGAAATAACAACGATCCAGCAGTGAATATGAGGTGAAACTATGAATCGCTACTTTAACATTACCGGCTGCTGTAATCCACAGGAACACTATATGGTGAATTTGGACAGCCGTCTTGCACAAATCAAAAAAATGATAGATAGAGGACAGTATTTTTCTATCAACAAGGGCAGACAGTACGGAAAGACTACAATCCTGAAAGCACTACGAGAATATCTGAAAAATGACTATGTTGTCATCAGTATGGACTTTCAGTTTGTCAGTACATCAGAATTTGCAACAGAAAACAGTTTTGTCAAGGCATTTGCACGGTTGCTCTGGAATCGTTACCACAGAGAAATGCCAATTGAAATCGAAGAACAAATCAAGCAAATGAAGTTGAGCCTAGATTATGTTGAAGCCGACTTGTTTGTTACGCTAAGCGAATGGTGCGAAATGTCGTCTAAACCAATTGTGCTGATGATTGACGAGGTGGACAGTGCCAGCAATAATCAAGTATTTTTAGACTTTTTGGCACAACTGAGAGGATATTATCTGGAACGTACAGAGTTCCCTACCTTTCAATCTGTCATTCTGGCAGGTGTTCATGACATCCGAAATCTTCGCCAGAAAATACGCCCAGATGCAGAGCATAAACATAACAGCCCGTGGAATATTGCATCCAATTTTGATATCGACATGAGTTTCAGCGTGAGCGACATTGCTGGAATGCTGACCGAATACGAGCAAGACCATCATACTGGCATGGATATTCAGAAATTATCCCAACTGATTTATGACTATACTTCCGGTTATCCGGTGCTGGTTTCTTCAATTTGTAAGTATATGGATGAGAAATTCGGTTGGAAAATAGAACATGTTTCAGATGCTGTGAAACTAATTTTGAAAGAAAACAACGCCCTTTTTGAATCGCTCATCAATAAAATCGAGGACAATCAAGAACTTTATGATTATCTGTATCAAATTTTGATTCTGGGAAGAAAAATTTCTTACAATCCAGATGATTCTGTAATTCGCTTGGCGATGATGTATGGCTTTTTGAAAGAAGAAAACGGCAGTGTTGTCATTGCAAATCGAATCTTTGAAACTCGTCTCTATAATGCAATTTTGACAACAAAAAAGATGCAGGAAACGTCTATTTATAAAGCCGGAGAATGGGACAAAAACCAATTTATTCAAAACGGTCAGTTGAACATGGAAAAGATTCTGGAGAAGTTTATTCTCCACTTTAATGACATCTATGGCAACCAGCCAGATAAATTCAAGGAAGAAGATGGCAGAAAACTGTTCTTGCTGTATCTTCGCCCCATTATCAATGGTACAGGTAACTACTATATTGAAGCACAGACTCGTGATCAGAAACGAACCGATGTCATTGTAGACTATCTGGGGAAACAGTATATCATAGAGCTGAAAATCTGGCGTGGCGAGGAATATAACACAGAGGGAGAAAAACAGATTGCTAAATATCTGAATTACTATCACCTTGAGAAAGGCTATCTGCTCAGTTTCAACTTCAACAAAAATAAGAAATCGGGCATGAAAACCATTCAGGTGAATGGAAAAACAGTGATTGAAGCGGTGGTGTGATGGATGATTCTTGTCTATTCTTTCCATGAAAATCGTGATGTGCGTACAAAAAAGCTCATCATTTCGTACCCTTACGCATACCCTTACGAGAATGGAAAACAATAAAAATAACGGAATATATCGAAGAAATGAACTGACCCCCAAAAGTTAGACAAAAAATCTAACGAATTGGAGGTCGGTTTTTTATGGGATAGATTTACAATATAAGTGCAATACAAAAATGGGAATCACCACACAACCATAAAACAGGAGGAAGCAATATGTGTCATTACACCCATTTTGCCGCAGAAGAGAGAAAAGTCAAGAATTTCGACATGGACTGAGTATTCGAACAATTGTCAGAGAGCTTGGAAGAACCCCATCCTCTGTAAGCCGTAAATTGCTATGCCAACGGTGATTACGCAGCACATTATGCAGAGAGCGTAAATTAGAATATCTTGTTGCATTCAGAACTGTTCCATAACAAACAGATAAATTAAAATTTATACTGTTTTTTGATTTCCTGTATTTTTTTGTCCAGACATGCCTTCAGATTTCTGTTATAAGAAATTACCAGACCTTTGACATAATCAAAAGCCGCATCCGTAATATCACTTTTTGCCCAGCTTATCGCATTTTGCAAATCACTTCTGAGTTCATTTACAGCATCCTGGGCGTTATAGCTGTATTTGGTTACCTCTCTATCTCTGCCAAACATCCCTCTTCCGTATTCTGTAACCTCAGTATCATCATAATCAATATATGTTCTGTAGTAAGAGGCACTGTATTCAAACTCTCTCTTTACTATGCTGATAAAATTCTCACCAACGATTTCGCCGTTTTCAAGCATTTTCCAAACGGTATCTCTATCCGGATAAACATCAACCTTACAAAAATCAGACGAAAATTTGTCCTTGCCAATCAGGTTTGTAATCGCTGTAAGAATATCTGCAATCTTCTTGTTGAATATCGTATAAGCACTTCTTTCGTCAGTTGAGTAATAAGGCTTGATGATATTCACACGATAGCTGGTTATGCAATCAAGAATTTTGCTGTCAATCTGAGAATATGCCCTTGAAGTAAAGGCACTAAGACCAGCACTTTCAGCGGAGGAAGCGCTTCTGTATTCATATCTGCTACTGCCGATATACGGGAAATTGGTTACCACACAGTAACTCTCTGGAAATGCTACATCATCTCTTTTAACCACAAGACCGTTTGTAAGGGCTTGAAGTTTATCAAGTTCCTTCTGCACGGACTGCTTTACATCCACATTTTCACCAAGACTGATCGCATGAACAGGACATTGTGAAAGAACTTCTTTCAATACCGCATCCGTCTCATCTGCGAGAATGCCGCTGATAACTTGTGCATCACCATCTGCGTTCTCTTCAAAATATCCTGGACATTTGACAATGCACATTCCGCACCCATTGCACGTTTCGTTGATCATAATCTGTTTCATAATTTTAACTCCTTTTTATTTAAAATGAATGATTAATTAAATCATTCATTTGTTCAGTATATACTTCACCTGTCTGTATCATTTCAACAGCAGCTTTGCATAATTCACCGTTTTCGTCAAGAACAGGGATGTTTATAATCTCTGACATTGCACCTGCAAGATTGACACAAGTCATAAGAATACCCATGTCCTGCTGATTGTAAGCTTTTGCATTTGTTCCATTCTGCGTGATGACTTTTTCTGTCTCAAAAATAGAACCAAGAAATAGTGCGTTCATCCGCATCAGTAGACTGGCTATTCTTTCTGCTCGTCCGATAATCGCATCATATACTTCAGCCACAGATTGTGCTTGAGAATACACAACATTTGCAGCGCTTAATTGGCTTTTTGCAGCAGATAAATTTCTTTTTGAATCTGCAATCATCATTCCACCAATGCCTTTGAAAATATATTCTGTGATCAGTTGACCGTCTGTGAGTGGTTTCTGGATGACGACTTGCATCGCTTGAATGGCATTGCTTTTCTGAAATTGATTATAAACTGCAAGTTCATTTTTATCAGAGATTGTAAGGTCAATTTTCTGAATCTTCTGATAAACCTCTACAAAACGAGGTAAAGTGGATTCAATAATTGCACGTTTTTTCTTTGCAACATTCTGCATTTTCTTTTCCGCTGTGCTGCGTTTTTGAGAAACAAGGTCACGTGCTTCCGCTTCTTTTGTAAAAGCTTTTGAACGCTTTGCAAGGGCTTGTGCATCCATTTTGTTAGATTTATCTGCACAATAAGCTAATGCTGCTAGTTCTATTAACATAAGTAATCAGCCTCCTAAAAATTAAGTTTCAATGGCATATCGAGTTGTGATTTATATTCATTAATGTTTTTAAATAAAACGGATTTTCCAAATACAGATAATATTTTATCAATTCCATCTGTAATTCCTTGTAAATCATAGACTTCCTGACAAGCAGAATACATAATCTGATTGAATCCTGCTTCAATGTTTTCATCCCATTTTTTATATTCATTTTCTACGATTTCACGGAATTTCTGTCTCTGATATTCCATTTCTGCAATCGCTTCTGTTTCTAATTTATGGATTGCTTTTTCTTGTAATTTATAATCATCCAGCGATTTAAAATTAGATATAAGATTCTTTTTGATTGCAATGATAACATTACAAGCAACTGTGGCAATCATTGTACCAATTGCTTTTCCAATTACAGCTCCTGCACCTGCTCCCAGAAATCCACCTACTGATATACCGATTATTTCGCCCACAATTGCACCAACTTCACCACCTGCCATTTGTGCAAGCATAGTAGCGCCTTTATCGCCTATTTCAAGCATAAATTCTTCAGCAGTGATGTCACCGTCAATCAGTCTGCAAGCGGATTCCGCAACCATTGTTCCAACTTGTATCAGTTCGCCTAATTTGCCGCCGCTCTTTAGCGATTGGTAAAGTGGATTGTTTATAAGGGCTGTATCTGTAATGTTCTTTATGGCATCTTTACCGACTGTTTTAACGGCAAATGTTCCAACATCTACAGCAGCATCTTCCAAACTTTCTTTTCCGGTTGCAATATCTACAATATGTTCAATGCCATACCTTACAACTATGATTTTATTATTGGAAACACTTTTTTTTGCAGAATCCACGGTCAAATTGCCAATATTTTTAGCAGTATGCGTTGTAAATTTACTTGTCAATACCACATCAGATTCTATTTTTTCTCCTGCCAGATGCATTCTGCCTTTCAGTGAAAGTCCATTGTTGACATCAGTAATAACCGCAAAATCGCTTTGTTCTCCTTTTGAAGCATTCAATGATTTTGGTAATATTCTTAAATTTGCATCACAATTTGCAATCTCACGGATATCTTCATCAGAAAGAAAAGGATTTCTTTTTGTTTTTTCATGAATCGATTTTAGTGAATGGATATGATCCGTTTCTGCAGAATGCGTTGCCCATTTTTTAGAAATATTTTCACCGTCAGCATTTTTCATATGATATTTTTTCTGTGCATTGGTCTGACTTTTATGCAGAAGTTTTCCTGTTGTAGGGTCTATTATAACTGCATGATCACCAAAAGTTTTTTCTTTATATGCTTTTTTTGCACGTTCCGAATCATAATTGGAGCGATCATAAGCTTGTGTAACCCCTAATTTTTTGTCCATAAAATCACTTTCCTTCAACAAAGTGGCAGATTTTTCATTATGGTTTGATTTTTCATATAAAATTCTACATATTATTATTTTAACACTTAAAATTCTAATTGTCAACCCCTAAAAGCGGCTTTTCACGGCAACAGCGTTTACTTTTGAGGAGAAACGGAGGAAGATTCAAAAAGAATATCAAGAAGTTGTTTTTGAAGAAATATTGGAAGAAAACGCTTTGAAACAGTCCTTGGCATCCTTGTACAATGCAGACTAATTTTGCTTTAATCCGATCGTGTAATCCGCTTTCTTGTCAATGATCTTTTCTACAATTTTCTTTTGACAACTCATAGCGTCAGTTGTTACAATGTCACCTTTCACATCTATTGCAATAAACAATAAATGAAATTGTCAATAACACTTGACACATTTCCCACGGCAACCGCATTACTTTTGAGGGAAAAACGATTAAAAAACCGCCTCCCCGTATCTTATAGATACGCTGGGAAGCGGTTTTTTGATTTAGGATTTAAATTGTATGATTATTTTTCAGTAGGCTGTACAGGCAGGTCATCAATCAGCAGAATGATAAATTGCATAAGAGCAGTTGTATCCTGATCATTCAAAACGCCATCCTGACAGCAGTCCGCATTTGCCATTTGAGCATCCGAAAATTGTATCAGTGTTGCGAGATATTTGTTCAAGAAAACTGCATCTACAATATCTACCTTACCATCCAAATTGACATCGCCATAGAATGGAATGGCTGTGTTTGTAGTCGTTGCATTTGTTGTGGTCGTCTTGTTCGGTTTCGTTGTAGTCGTTACATTTGTTGTGGTTGTCTTACTTGGTTTGGTCGTAGTTGTTACCTTAGTTGTGGTCGTCTTACTCGGTTTAGTCGTAGTTGTTGCATTTGTTGTGGTCGTCTTGCTTGGTTTGGTTGTAGTTGTTGCTTTGGTTGTGGTCGTCTTGCTTGGTTTGGTTGTAGTTGTTGCTTTGGTTGTGGTGGTCTTGCTTGGCTTGGTTGTAGTCGTTACCTTGGTTGTGGTTGTCTTGTTCGGTTTCGTTGTAGTTGTTACCTTAGTTGTGGTGGTCTTGCTCGGTTTCGTTGTAGTTGTTGCCTTGGTTGTGGTAGTAGTTGCTTTTGTGGTTGTGGTTGTAGTCGTCGTTGTCTTTGCATTTACGACAACTGTTCCTGTTACCATATTATAATTGTTTTCATCTTCTGGCATGAATTTCCATGTGAAAGTATTTTTTCCGGCAACCAGAGCCTTTATCTCGCTGACAAGTTCCACAACACCCTTGGTACTGTTTTCGCTGAGAATCAACTTCAATTCACTTACCAAATCACCTTCCGTATGCGAATCGCCACTTACAGCAACTTCAACAGTCGGGTCAGCTTTTGCCACCAAGAACAGCAATGTCAGGTTTGCGGTATTGCCATTTTCTGCTGTGAATGTAAAGGTCACTTCTTTGCCGTCCTCGTATGCCTTTGCAGGTTTGCCGAAGAGATTGCTACCATCCAGTTTCATGCCATCCGGCAGAGCAGAACCGGTTGCAATTTTGACCGAAACCTCACCCACTACATCGGTATTTTTCACATAATCCCGCAAGTCGATCTTGTTCATATCCTGACCGTAAACGCATTTGATTGGCGTGGTGGCTGTGGCAACTTGAACTAAAGCAGGAATCATGATTTCCGAAAGTTTCACTGCCTTAGCCGTTTCCGGATTGGTATCATCTGACAAGAAATACTTTCCGCAGTGTTCACAAGTCCAGTATGCCTTGTTTCCGTTTTCGGCATAGGTTGCAGCTTTGGCTTCTGTTTTCTTTAATGTATGTGATGCATAAGAAACCAAATCCGCTTGCTCGCCGAAATCATTTCTTTTCAAGGAAGATTTACAGCTCAGAGAAATGGTTTTCAAGTTGCTGCAATATTTAAACGTAGACTCCCCAATGCTGGTGACACTATCTGGAATCGTAATGCTGGTTAAGTTTTTGCAACCAACAAACGCAGAATTTCCAATGCTGGTAACACTATCTGGAATCGTGATGCTGGTTAAGTTTTTGCAACCAGAAAACGTAGCAGTCCCAATGCTGGTGACACTGTCTGGAATCGTGATGCTGGTTAAGCTGCTGCAATTATAAAACGCATAATTTCCAATGCTGGTGACACTGTCTGGAATCGTGATGCTGGTTAAGCTGCTGCAATCCTCAAACGCATAAGTTCCAATGCTGGTAACACTGTTTGGAATGGTAATACTGCTTAAACTGCTGCAAGCACGAAACGCCAGAGCTCCAATGCTGGTGACGCTATTTGGAATGGTAATACTTCTTAAACTGCTGCAAGCACTAAACGCCAGAGTTCCAATGCTGGTGACACTGTCTGGAATTGTGATACTGGTTAATCCTATGCAAGTATTAAACGCGGACTCTCCAATGCTGGTGACACCATCTTCAATCACAACTTTTTTTACGCTATCTTTC
>ENA-OWRJ01002782-OWRJ01002782.1-human-gut-metagenome-genome-assembly--contig:-NODE-2782-length-14113-cov-3.207995_pt1 | contig 14113 bp, 9 predicted proteins | sample MGYA00248269_ERZ651897 | MGnify/ENA primary metagenome ERZ651897 (study PRJEB26924, sample SAMEA4378252) | human gut metagenome | biome: human gut; feature: human-associated habitat; material: faeces...
ATTGCTGGATTTTGATCTTTCTGAGGAACTGAATCATGGAATTGCTGTCAGTAATCTTGCGTATGCTGTAGCTGCCGAACTGGGGCAGGACGAGGAGTTCTGTTATCAGATGGCGATTGCCGGAATGCTCCATGATATCGGCAAGCTGAAGCTGGAAGGATATATCAACGGACAGGAACAGAATCCGATGGTCATTGAAGAACTGAAGTATGTCCGTATGCATTCTACTTTGGGTTATGAGATCCTGAAAGATCAGGGATATTCAGATTACGTTCTGGAAAGTATTCTCTACCACCATGAGAATTTTGATGGCAGTGGTTACCCCAGAAGCGGCGAAGAAATTCCCATAGGTGCCAGAATCCTGAGAGTGTGTGATGTATATGCAGCGTTAAGCATGGACAGACCTTACCGGAAAGCACTTGAGAACGATGAGGCCTTAAAACTTATGATCGATGAGATTAAAAACTTTGACATGCAGGTATTTCTTGCATTTCAGAGGGTGATTCATAAAGGAGGAAACTATGGCATTAAAGAAGAAACCGGTTACAGGAATGAAGGACATTTTACCGAAGGAAATGGCAATCCGTAACTATGTAATGAATATGATCAGAGAGACATACGGAACATTTGGATTTTCCGCAATTGAGACTCCCTGTGTAGAACATATCGAGAATCTCTGCAGCAAGCAGGGTGGTGAAAACGAGAAACTGATCTTCAAGATCATGAAGAGAGGCGAGAAACTGAAACTGGATACTGCAAAAACAGAAAATGATCTGACAGATTCCGGTCTCCGCTATGACCTGACTGTACCGCTTTCCAGGTATTATTCCAATAATGCCAATGAGCTTCCGGCTCCGTTTAAGGCACTTCAGATGGGAAATGTATGGAGAGCTGACCGTCCGCAGAGAGGTCGTTTCCGTCAGTTTATGCAGTGTGATATCGATATCCTGGGTGAGCCGACTTACCTGGCTGAAATTGAGCTTGTACTTGCAACAACAACACTTCTCGGAAAACTGGATTTCCACAACTTTACCATCCGTATCAATGACAGAAGAATCCTGAAGGCAATGGCTCAGTACAGCGGATTCCCGGCAGAGAGCTTTGACACTGTATTTATCATCCTGGACAAGATGGATAAGATCGGCATTGAGGGTGTTGCTGAGGAGCTTGAGAAAGAGGGATTTGCAAAAGAGAGCATTGACACTTATCTGGGACTTTTCCGTGAGATCACCAACGATGTTGAGGGTGTCCGTTATATTAAAGAGAAACTTTCCGATGTTCTGGAGGCAGGTATCGCCGAGGACCTTGAGACCATTATCAATACGGTAGAATCTGTAAAAACTGCAGATTTCAAGATGTCCTTTGACCCGACACTGGTACGTGGAATGTCCTATTACACAGGTCCGATCTTCGAGATCTCCATGGACGAGTTCGGTGGAAGCGTCGGCGGTGGTGGACGTTACGATGAGATGATCGGCAAGTTCACAGGAAATAATACCTGTGCCTGCGGTTTCTCCATCGGATTTGAGAGAATCGTTATGCTGCTTCTTGAGAGAGGTTATGAGATCCCGACCAAGAATGGCAAGAAAGCATACCTGATCGAGAAGAATATGCCTGCAGACAAGCTTCTGAACATCCTGAAACAGGCAACAGAGGAGAGAAGTGCCGGTACACAGGTCAATATCTCCATTATGAAGAAGAACAAAAAGTTCCAGAAAGACCAGCTGGCAGCAGATGGTTATACAGAATTTGTAGAGTTTTTCAATAAAGACTGAAATTGAGGAGGATAAAGAGATGGCTGAAAGCATGCAGGGACTGCACAGAACCTGCCGATGTGCAGAAGTGACCACAGAGATGGTCGGAAAAGAAGTAACATTAATGGGATGGGTGGCAAAAGCCAGAAATAAAGGAGGTCTTGTATTTGTAGACCTTCGTGATCGTTCCGGAATCATGCAGCTGATTTTTGAGAATGGCAGCATTGACGAGGAAGGCTTTACAAAAGCTGGCAAGCTCCGTAGCGAGTTTGTCATTGCCGTAACCGGTACTGTAGAAAAACGTGGAGGAGCTGTAAACGAGAATCTTGCAACAGGCGAGATCGAGCTTCGCGTAAAATCCCTCCGTGTTCTTGCTGAGGCAGATGTACCGCCATTCCCGATCGAGGAGAATAGCAAGACAAAAGATGAGATCCGTCTGAAATACCGTTATCTTGACTTAAGAAGACCGGATCTTCAGAGAAACATCATGATGAAGAGCAAGGTTGCTCAGCTTACAAGACAGTTCTTCACAAACGAGGGATTTCTTGAGATCGAGACACCGATGCTTGGAAAGAGTACTCCTGAGGGAGCCAGAGACTACCTGGTACCATCCCGTGTTCATCCGGGAAGCTTCTACGGACTTCCACAGTCTCCGCAGCTGTACAAACAGCTTCTGATGTGCTCCGGATTTGACCGTTATATCCAGATCGCAAGGTGTTTCCGTGATGAGGACCTTCGTGCTGACCGTCAGCCGGAGTTCACACAGATCGATATGGAGCTTTCTTTCGTAGACGTAGACGATGTTATCGATGTTAATGAGAGATATCTTGCATTCCTGTTCAAAGAAGTTCTGGACATCGATGTAAAACTTCCGATCCAGAGAATTACCTGGCAGGAAGCAATGGATCGTTTCGGTTCTGATAAACCGGATATGCGTTTTGGCATGGAGCTTCATGATGTCAGCGATATCGTAAAAGACTGCGGCTTCGGTGTATTCACGGGTGCTCTTGAGAATGGCGGAAGCGTTCGTGGTATCAACGCAGAAGGCCAGGGCGCAATGCCGAGAAAGAAGATCGACAAACTTGTTGAGTTCGTAAAAGGTTATGGTGCAAAGGGTCTTGCATACATTGCCATCGCAGAGGACGGAACCAGAAAATCGTCCTTTGCCAAATTTATGAAGGATGAGGAAATGGATGCCCTTGTAAAAGCCATGGACGGTAAGCCGGGAGACCTGCTCCTTTTCGCAGCAGACAAGACAAAACTGGTATACGATGTACTTGGTGCCCTTCGTCTTGAGCTTGCAAAACAGATGGATCTTCTTGACAAGAACGAGTACCGTTTTGTATGGGTAACAGAGTTCCCGCTTCTTGAGTGGAGCGAGGAGGAGAACCGTTTCACAGCGATGCACCATCCGTTCACTATGCTTATGGAAGAGGATCTGCCGCTTCTTGACACAGATCCGGGAAAGGTCCGTGCAAAAGCATACGATATCGTTCTTAACGGAAATGAGATCGGTGGCGGTAGTGTCCGTATCCATCAGGATGATATCCAGGAGAGAATGTTTGAGGCACTTGGCTTCACAAAAGAAGCTGCACATGAGCAGTTCGGCTTCCTTCTGGATGCCTTCAAATACGGAGTTCCGCCTCACGCAGGACTGGCATACGGCCTTGACAGACTTGTTATGCTTATGGCAAAAGCAGATACCATCCGTGATGTTATCGCATTCCCGAAGGTTAAAGATGCTTCCTGTCTGATGACTCAGTCACCAAGTCAGGTAAGTGAGGCACAGCTTCACGAGCTGGGACTTGATCTTGAGCCTGCGAAGGAAGAAGAGGAAGAATAAAAATCATGCAGCCGACAATCTATACATTTCTGATCGTTTGTCCACTTGTATTTCTTGCCGGATTTGTAGATGCTGTAGCAGGCGGGGGAGGCTTGATCTCCCTGCCTGCTTATCTTTTGGCCGGAGTTCCCATACATAATGCCGTTGCTACTAACAAACTGTCATCAGCAACGGGAACTCTGATCTCTACGGTACGTCTGTGTAAGAATAAATTTGTAGACTGGATTCTGGTACTCCCGTGTATCCCGATGGCGCTTCTGGGATCAACAATGGGAGCACATGTAGCACTTGTTGCCAGTGATAAAATCTTGCGTTATATGCTGATCCCGGTACTTCCGGTAGTTGCTTTTTATGTATTGCGTAAGAAGAATATGGATGAAAAAGGCGGAGAGATCGCCAGAAAGAAACAGATTCTGATCTGTGCCCTGTGTTCTCTTGCTGTGGGCTGCTATGATGGTTTTTATGGCCCCGGGACAGGAACCTTTCTCCTGCTTCTGTATACAGGACTTGGAAAAATGAGTGTGGCAAAAGCGTCCGGTACCATGAAGGTTACCAACCTTTCTTCCAATGTAGCGGCTCTTGTGGTATTTCTGCTCAGCGGAAAGATCGTGATCATGCTTGGAATTGCAGCATCTGTATTTTCTATTGCAGGACATTATACAGGGGCAGGCATGGTTATGAAAAACGGAAGCCGGATCATCCGGCCTATTATTCTTATAGTACTTGCACTGCTTTTTATAAAAATCATATCCGGAGTATAAAAAAACTCTCATTTGTTTTCCGTTTCAGTCTGTATGACCAGGAAATTCAAATGGGAGTTTTTTACTGGATCAGCGAAGTCCCCTGTATAGTTGCGAACATCTGCCGGATTAATTTTATTCGTCACTGTCGGAATCATCGACATTATCATCGACTTCTTCTGTTTCCGTTTCATTGTCACCGGAATTATTGTCTTCATCAGAGACCTCTTCGTTTCCGGTGCCCTGATCGTTAGAAATATCCTCTGTCATATCTTCAGGGACAGGAGATGCGGTAAGTGTTCCAAAAATAGCATTGCCAAGTTCGGTTCCGGCATCTTCGAGCTTCCAGGAAGCGCCGTCATTTATCAGGTGAAAAACAGCGTTGGCAGTTATGGTTGATTCGTTGTTCTTGATACTGTCAAGAAGAAGTTCGTGAGATTTGTCATATCTTTTCTGAGAGCCGTCAATCACTGCATCAGCGGAACCAAGATAGGTATTTAGTTCTTTTTCATATTGAGAGAGAATCGAATCACTGTCAAAAGTAGTCAGCTGTGCACTGACCTGAGCAAGATAGCCCGAGATGGAACTGTCTGTTATTTTATAGTTAAAACAGGAGTGAAACTGTTCCATAAGTGCGGATGCAATGGCATTTTTTGCTGGGTCTGAAGTGTTCAGGATGGAGTCCAGACCAAGGTAATTGGACATCTGCTGAACATCCATTTCCTGCAGGGTTTTCAGATAAATTGCCAGGGTTTCATCAGCTGGGACAAGATCCGGATCGGATAAATAGGTGATCAGACCTCCAACCAGGTCATTTTCCAGAGAAGAACTGTGTGTGATATCCCAGTCCGGTTCGGAAGAGGAACCATGATTGATCAGCTGAATGGAAGCATTTCGGTCTATGGTTTTATAGGAACCTTTTTTCAGGAGTTTGTGGAGATGCAGATAACGCTGCTCCAGAGAATTCCCATCATTATCTGTGCTTTTTTCACTGGAAGCGGCTTTTAAGATTTCATCTTTAAGGCTCTGGGTAATGAAATCTTTCGCAAGCGCCTGGGAATCCAGAGTGGTAAGCCGCAGGTGTGCAGAAGCAGTTTCCTGATCCTGGTCAATGGATATATCCAGTATTTTGTAATCAAAATTCTGGAAGAAGAGGGAAAAGACTTCTTTTATATCATCAGAAAGTTCCGTATTATCATCAGAATCTGGAAACAGTTCCTGATACGATATGTATTTCATGGTCGTTTCGGAATCCAGATTTTTAAGAAGATCCAGATCCTTTTTGATCGCTTTCTCCGCAGATGTTTTTGCCAGGTGGGAACAGCCGGTTATGGAGACTGCCAGAAAAACAAAGAAGAAAGCCAGCAGATATTTCACTGTCTTCATATCGTTCTTTCCTTTCAAAAAAATTTACATCTTATTTTATCAGATATCGCCTCAAAAGTCAAAAATCGCATAAAACTATACTATTTTTATAAAAAAATGGTGAAAAATTTGTGAAATTTGCATCGTTTTCCTCAAAGACTTTTCTTTTTCTCTTTAATCTGCTATGATGTTTGAAGCAACTTGTAGTTTCGGCATAATGCTGAGAAAAGAGGAAATATATGAAAAAACGTATTTTAATTGCCCTGGGAATTATTATACTGGCAGCCGGTATTGGAGCAGGTGGCTGGTATTACTACAGTCATCATATGGGGACTGTAAGCGGCAGTGATACCGTATATGTAACGAAGATAAGCAAGCTTTCAGAAATGGATTCCGGTGTGGAGAATCGTTATGCAGGCGTGGTGGAACCGCAGGAAACTGTGCAGGTAAAGATCGAGAGCGGGCGAAAAGTAAAAGAAGTACAGGTAAAGACCGGTGAAGAAGTGAAAAAGGGTCAGCTCCTTTTTCAGTATGATCTGGGAAGTATCCAGCAGAGTCTGCAGGAAGCACAGCTGGCACTGGACCGGCTGAAAAACGAAGCTTTAAGCATTTCGGATCAGATTACGACTCTGGAAGCTGAGAAAAAGAAAGCTACAGCTGATAACCAGCTTTCTTATACAATAGAGATCGAAACTCAGAAAATGAATCTCAAGAAGAATGAGTATGATCAGAAGAGTAAACAGGCAGAAATCGAAAAGCTTTCCCAGGCAACGCAGAATACTGAGGTGCGAAGTGAAATTGATGGTGTAGTCCAGAAGATCGATACTTCCAAGATGGGGGGCGACAGTTCTGATGGGGTAGATGATACTTTGACGGAAGGAACTGCGGATTCATCGGACTCAGGCTCTGGAGATAGTTCCAGCAATGCATTTATTACGATCCTGAGTACAGGGGCTTACCGTGTAAAGGGAACGGTAAATGAAGTAAACCGGGATTCGATCATAGAGGGAACGCCAGTGATCATCCGCTCCAGGGTAGACGCATCAAAAACCTGGAAAGGGACAATGGGGTCCGTTGATATGGATAATTCGGCTACTAACAGCAGCTCAGATGCTGCAATGTTTGGAATGTCCAGTACTGGTGATGATCAGACTTCCTCCAGTACATATCCGTTTTATGTGAATCTGGATTCTTCGGATGGTCTGATGCTTGGACAGCATGTTTATATTGAACCGGATGAGGGACAGGATGATAATAAAGCAGGTATCTGGCTGAATGATTACTTTATTGTGGATGCGGATACAGATAGCCCTTATGTATGGGTTGCAGGCAGTGGGAACAAACTGGAAAAGAGAGATGTTGTACTTGGACAGTATGATGAAAATCTAGCGGAATACGAGATTGCGGACGGGCTTACAGAGAAAGACAGGATCGCATTCCCGACAGAGGAACTTAAAGAGGGAATGTCTGTTGTAGAGGGAACCGCTGATCAGACAACTGCGGCTATGTGGGATACTTCTGATGAAGATTCCCAGGATGTTTCTGATGAAGATTACAGCGATATGGAAAGCGATGGATCAGAACCTGATATGGTCGAAGACAGCGGTCTGGATGGAGATATGAGCACAACGGAAGGGCTTTCTCCGGAAGATGACCTCGTTCCAATGGAAGGAGCACCGACGGAATGATTTTGGATTTAAAGGGAATATATAAAGATTACCAGCAGGGGAAAATGACAGTTCCAGTATTGAAAGATGTGAATTTTTCGATGGAAGAGGGTGAATATGTAGCAATCATGGGACCATCCGGTTCTGGAAAAACCACACTGATGAATATTATCGGCTGTCTGGATAAACCTACGAAAGGAACTTTTCTCCTGAATGGAGAGGATATTGCAAAGTGCACGGAGAATGAAATGTCAGATCTTCGTTTGAAAACCATAGGCTTTGTGTTCCAGAGTTTTCACTTGCTTCCAAGACAGAGTGCGCTGACAAATGTTGAGCTGCCTCTGAATTATGCAAAAGTCCCAAAGAAAGAACGCAGGGAACGTGCTTTGAAAGCGCTGGAGCGTGTAGGACTTGCTGACAGGGTTAATTTTAAGCCGAATCAGCTTTCCGGTGGTCAGATGCAGCGAGTTGCCATTGCAAGGGCGATTGTAAACAATCCCAAACTTTTGCTTGCAGACGAACCTACGGGAGCATTGGATACAAAATCCGGAGCACAGGTCATGGAACTTTTTCAGAAGCTGAATGATGAGGGAGTATCTGTACTGATGATCACGCATGATCCGGAAATTGCGGCACACGCCAAGAGAGTTGTTATGATCCGTGATGGTGAGCTGCAGGAAAAGAGGTGATAACATGAAAGTGGTGAAGAGAATAATTGTCGGTGTATTGATCGCAGCACTGGCATCAGCTGGTATTTATACAGGTCTTATGCATGTAAAAGAATCCAAGGTGACAGAAGTACCGGTAACAAGTGTCAGCAACCTTATGACAGACTGGTATTCGGAAACAACGCTGGATGGAACCATCACCACAAATGTTGCGCAGAATGTAAATATGGATAAAGATATGATCATTGAGAAGATTTACGTTTCTCAGGGTGATGATGTAAAAAAAGGAGACAATCTGATCTCCTTTGATATGACGCTTGTAGAGATGGAACTGAATATTGCAAAGCTGAAACTGCAGAAACAGGAACAGGATCTTACAAAAGCCCAGAACCGTCTGACAAGTCTTCAGAACGGAGGACCTATTGAGGACAGTACGGACAGCACAGATGATACAGAGCTGAATTCTACAGATGGAAATACCGGTGACAGTAATATGACAAGCACGGATATTCCTTCTGATGGAAGCGGTGATGATGAGATGCAGTCCACAACCGGTTCTCTGGGAACTGCAGTAGATGGAAGTTATCTTGCGTCGGCATCTCAGCCGTTGCTTCTCAGTGCGTTTACAGATACAGCTTCCGCATCAGAAGAGTCTCAGGAAGCAGATGTCATTGATGGGGAAGAGGCAGCAGCAGGGGAAACTTCAGACGGTGAGCAGCTGGATGAAGATGAGGATTCTTCTGATGATGGTCTTATCATGGATCCGTCTTATCAGGATCCTACGGTAGATGATATTACAGATGGTGAAACGCCGGATCTGAATGCAGGAGATGACAGTACACCTTCCGTATCACCTACGCCGACACCGACACTGGGGCCGAATGAACTTCCTGATCCGAATGCAACAGAAGAAGAAATTCCGGGAATCACAGATGGAGAACCGCAGTTTTATCAGAAACTGGATTATACATCTCAGCCATTTACAGGAACCGGAACAGAAGATGATCCGTATGTTTTTCTGGTGAGCAGTGCAAAAGGCAAGGTTACTGTCATGGGTTCATTTTTTAACCGGATGGCAGGATACAGTGAAGACGGAACAAAAGTAGTTCAGAAAGGTGGCAGCTGGTTTCAGCTGGAATTTCATGAGAATGATACCATTGCGGATTTTGAAGACAGAAAACTTTCCTGTACAGGATATTATCTGATCGATGGAAGTCTTCTGGAAAATCCTGTTTATATGTATGCAGAGACAGAATTTACTTTGGATGATGCAATGAAGTACGATGATACTGGTGATGACGATGAAATTCCGGATGACAGTGGTGACGGAGATGACAGTACGGACAGTACGGCCATGACCAGAGAAGATGCCATCAAGATCCAGAAAAATAAGGTTTCAAGCCTGAAACTGGATATTGAAGAGAGTAATCTGAATATCACCAAACTGGAAAATAAAGTAAAAAATAAACTTGTGACAAGCAAGCTGGATGGAACCGTTGCCTATATTGGAGATGAAGCAACCGGTTCCTATAATGGAGATGCTTTTTTGAAGGTAAAGAGCAAAGATGGTTTCTATGTTACCGGAACAGTCAGTGAGCTGATGCGGGATCAGATGAAAGAGGGGACTCTTCTCCAGTGTACCAGTTATGATTCCGGCAGTTTTGAGGCAAAGGTATTAAATGTTTCAGACTATCCGGTGGATTCTTCCAATAATTTTTATTATGGAGGAGATTCCAATCCCAATGTATCTTACTATACCTTTAATGCAGAGATCACTGATCAGTCGCTTCAGTTTACAGATCAGGATTATGTGACAATATCTCTGAAATCAAATAAACTGTCCAAAGGCAGCCTGGTTGTGATGAAGGCCTTTATCCGCACAGAAAATGGAACCAGTTATGTTTATAAAGATGTAAAAGGAACTCTGAAAAAACAGCAGGTTACTGTGGGCAGTATCGTAAACAGCGGATACTATGCCATTGTAACTTCAGGTCTGAAGTCGGATGATCTTCTTGCGTTTCCTTACGGAAATACGGTACAGGAAGGTGCCAAGACAAAAGAAGTAACATTGGATGATATGTATAATGAATAACAGGAAGGAGAAATTTCATGCTTGAAAATATACGCCTGGCATTTCAGGGAATATGGTCACATAAGATGAGATCCTTTCTGACCATGCTTGGTATTATTATTGGTATTGCATCTATTATTGCAATTGTATCTACGATTAAGGGCACCAGTGAACAGATAAAGGAAGACCTGATCGGTTCCGGAAACAATACTGTGCAGGTGCTGCTCTATGACGGAGACAGCACTTATGACATGGACTATGGCTCCTATGGAAGTTCTGCCACACCGCCCGTCATTTCCGATTCGCAGAAAACAGCCATTGGAGATCTGGACCATGTGATCAGTTCTACATTTTACTACAGCAGTCAGTCCGCAAGTGTTTATTATAAGAATACAAGTTTTCAGGGCGGAACAGTATATGGTATTGATAACAGTTATCTGAAAACGATGGGATATTTGGTCCAGTCCGGACGTGGTTTTGTGCAGAAGGATTATGACAGCTATCGAAAGGTTGCACTGGTGGACTCCAATGCTGCGCAGAATATTTTTGGAAGTGAAAATCCGGTAGGAAAGACCATCGAGATCGGAGCAGAACCTTATATCATCGTAGGCGTGATCACTCAGAGCGAGGATAATATGCCTAAGATCAATACATTGTCCGAGTATGAGGAATATTCTCAGACTATTATGGGAAGTGTGATGATCCCGGATACAACCTGGCCTGTGGCATTTAAGTTTGATCAGCCTCAGAATGTGACAGTCCGTGCGGACAGTACAGATAATATGAGTTCAGTGGGAAAAGCGGCAGAAGATGTCCTGAATACAGGAATCCAGAATGAGAAGAATAAATCCAATTTCAAATATAAAGCAGAAGATATCATGGAGAAGGTCAAAAATCTGCAGAAACTCAGTGAAAGCACAAATCAGCAGCTGATCTGGATCGCAAGTATCTCCCTTCTTGTCGGTGGTATCGGTGTTATGAATATCATGCTGGTATCTGTCACAGAGCGTACCAGTGAGATTGGTCTGAAAAAGGCCATTGGAGCAAGAAAAAATATTATTCTCGGGCAGTTTCTGACGGAGGCTTCGGTGCTGACCAGTATCGGAGGAATCATAGGAGTGGTACTTGGTATCATCCTGTCAAAAGTAGTGGCGCAGGTGTCCGGGGCACCAACGGCCATCAGCATACCAGCCATTATTGGTTCTGTAGTATTTTCCATGCTGATCGGCCTGATCTTCGGACTTCTTCCATCTGTGAAAGCAGCCAACCTGAATCCTATCGATGCACTTCGAAGTGAGTAAATACAAATAAAAAAACGCATACATTTTTACAGCAATGTACCGGCTTCCAAAAGTCAGATCTGAAGATCTGACGATTGGAGGCCGGTATTTTTATGCCTCAATATTTTATGGATTCAAGAAAGTGACTGTTCTGGAAGGATTACTGTAAATGTGGCGCCGCCTCCGGGAGTCTCTGAGACAGTGATCTTTCCCTTCTGGAGAGAAATGATTTCATTTGCAATGGAAAGCCCCAGCCCAAAAGCTGCTCTTTGAGAAAATATCTGATGTTCCAGTGTATCCAGAGGGTGGAGGATAACAAGACCCAGAGAACCGTTTTTATTCGGAATCTGAGCTGTACAGGCATAAAAAGACTGGATTCCGGATCAGTGGTTAGATTTTGGCTTCTGGACGAAAAAATGGAAAGAAGTTAAAAAAAATTTCCAGTGGTATCTGGTACTTCCGAAGACACCCATCCAGGCAGAACAGGTACAATGTGTTTTTCGCGGAATGGCAGCGTTTATTTTGTCACTTTTGCTGTATATATGGCAAAAAAAGAAAGCATAAATGGAATTTTTACAGGTTTTTTCCAGATCATAAAAAAATCATGGCAGAATCTTTGGATAGTGTGATATAATACACCATAAGTGGGCAAATATTAAAACAGAAGGAGATAATTTCATGAAGGTTTTGGAAGGTAAATCTGTATTTTCCGGTATTGCAATCGGCAAGATCTCAATCCTCCAGAAGGTTGACACCAGTGTAAAACGTGTTCACGTGGAGGATCCGGAAGAAGAGGTAAAGCGTGTGGAGGCAGCCAAGGAGCAGGCTGTGGCACAGCTTCAGAAGCTTTATGACAAGGCTCTTCAGGAGGTTGGAGAGTCCGGAGCGGCAATCTTTGAAGTTCATCAGATGATGCTTGATGATGATGACTATCTTGATTCCATCCACAACATTATCCGCACAGAGTCTGTAAACGCAGAATATGCGGTTGCAACAACTGGCGACAACTTCTCATCAATGTTCGCACAGATGGACGATGATTATATGAAAGCAAGAGCGGCTGATGTGAAGGATATTTCTGACCGTCTGGTACGTGTACTTTCCGGCCATGGAGATGGAGAACTTGAGGCATCTGAACCGGTGATCGTAGTTGCTGAGGATCTTGCACCAAGTGAGACCGTACAGATGGATAAGAGCAAAGTACTTGCATTTGTTACAAGAAAAGGTTCTTCCAACTCACATACCGCCATTCTTGCAAGAACTATGAACATTCCGGCACTGATCAATATTGAATACGACGAGTCCATGGACGGAAAAATGGCAGTTGTAGACGGAAAGAGCGGAAATCTGATCGTTGATCCGGATGCGGAAACCCTTAAGAAATACGAAGACCTGCGTGCAGATGAACTTGCACAGCGTGCAATGCTCAAAGAACTGAAAGGAAAAGAGACTGTTACCAAGAGCGGCCGTAAGCTTCATCTTTATGCAAACATCGGAAGTACCGGCGATGTTGCCAACGTACTTGCCAATGATGCGGAAGGTATCGGACTTTTCCGAAGCGAATTTGTATATCTGGAGAAAGAAGATTATCCGACAGAGGAAGAGCAGTTCCAGGTTTATAAGACAGTAGCACAGAACATGGCCGGTAAGAAAGTCATCATCCGTACCCTTGATATCGGAGCAGACAAGCAGATCGATTATTTCAATATGGCACATGAGGAGAACCCGGCTATGGGATATCGTGCGATCCGTATCTGCCTGGACCGTCCGGAAGTATTCAAGACACAGCTGCGTGCACTTTTCCGTGCAAGCATGTTCGGAAATATTTCCATCATGTATCCGATGATCATCTCCGTAGATGAGGTGCTTCGGATCCGTGAGATCGTCGCAGAGGTGGCGGCAGAACTCAAGCGGGAGCAAATCCCGTATGCGATTCCGGAGCAGGGCATCATGATCGAGACGCCGGCAGCAGTGATGATCTGTGAGGAGCTGGCAGAGCTCGTCGATTTCTTCAGCATCGGCACCAACGACCTCACGCAGTATACACTTGCGATCGATCGCCAGAATGAGAAGCTGGACGAGTTCTATAATCCACATCATGAGGCGGTTCTTCGGATGATTCAGATGACCATCGATGGCGCGCATAAGGCGGGCAAGTGGGCCGGCATCTGCGGTGAGCTCGGTGCTGACACGACCCTGACGGAGCGTTTCGTCGAGATGGGCATCGATGAGCTGAGTGTCGCACCATCTATGGTGCTCAGCGTGCGCAGTAAGATTTGTGAGATGGCGTAACGCCGTTCATAGCACGAAAAACAGAAGATAAATAAACGATAAATAAACGAAGCGAAGGGGCAACCACACGAGATGTGTCGGTGCCCCTTCTGAACTTTATGGAGATAAATCTGTGATTGTGTTTGTGCTGGTTCTGGCTGAAGCGTCCTTCTGTTGTGGATCGAAGCTCAGTTCGACTTGATCTTCTCGTCCATGACCGTGGAGTCGTTTGTGGAAACGACATAGGTGACGCGATCACAGCGGACCGTCGTCAGCGAGTAGTGGATCGGCTTACCATCCTGATCATAGCTGATTTTATGAATCGAAAACAGCGGGTCGCCGACGTTGCACTTCAGAGTATCTGCGCTGTGGCTCTGCGCAGCCTTTCCGTCGATTTCGAGGACGGAATGATTCGGCCGGATATGATAGCACTCATCCATCACCTGGTAGAACG
>ENA-OWRJ01002788-OWRJ01002788.1-human-gut-metagenome-genome-assembly--contig:-NODE-2788-length-14081-cov-2.439612_pt1 | contig 14081 bp, 9 predicted proteins | sample MGYA00248269_ERZ651897 | MGnify/ENA primary metagenome ERZ651897 (study PRJEB26924, sample SAMEA4378252) | human gut metagenome | biome: human gut; feature: human-associated habitat; material: faeces...
CGTAAACTTCGTGCTCATTGGCAGACACATACATCTGTTTGCTATTGCCTGTATGGGAGTAAACGTCATATGTTACTGAGTATTTTCAATGACTACAGTATGCCTTTTTACAAATTTGGCGATATCTTATTCTTACAAAAAATAGAACGAAAAGACTGGGTTGCATTTATTTCCCAACGGTTTGCTGATACCGGAAAGCAAATATCGGATGAATTATCTGGTATGATTGCCGATAAAATGAAAAACCATCCGTATTATACTCAGCAATTAAGTCAGCAAACTTGGTTGCGTACATCAAAAGAGTGTTCGGAAGCTATTGTCAATGAGGCGTTCAACAGTTTGATCGGTCAATTGAGCCTGTTGTTTACCAATATAATAGATTCTTTGACTTCCCGTCAAATTAGCTTTTTGATAGCTGTCGCCGATGGAGTGGTTAATTTCTCATCTAAAGACATTTTGAAGCACTATCAATTGGGAACTTCAGCAAATATCAAAAACTTGAAAAAAGCGACACTTGAAAAAGATTTGATCGATATATTGCCTGGCAATACGATAGAAATCCAAGATCCGGCTTTTGAATATTGGCTTAAAAATGTGTATCAGAATCCTGCAAGATAGTTTAATCTACATCAAGAAATCAGGAGGAAACAGGTAGAACTACAGCACAGTTTAGAACTGTTAAGGATGTGGTTGCTACTTTCACTAAACATTTTAACACATTGTTAATCAAATAAATCAGTTTGCTCTATATTTAGAATGTTATCTTTTATAGGAGAATGATGATTTAAAAGATAAATCAAATAACACTTTAATAATCAACAATATAACCATTAACTGAGTTCTGCAAAGACTCTGGTAGTTTCCTTCGTGGGGATGAAGTCTCAGGAGGTTGGAATCAAGCCAAAAGTAAATGTAGTATTGGAGGGGGACAATCAGATGCTTGACGAAGTAATGGTTGTCGCTTACGGTACCGCTAAAAAAAGTTCTTTTACGGGATCGGCCTCTACGATCAGTAATGAAAAATTAGAACTCCGTCCTATTACGAACTTAACAAAAGGGTTAGAAGGACAGGCAACAGGATTGTTGACAACTTCAGGATCCGGACAGCCTGGCGAAGATGCTTCCATTGTAATCCGTGGTTATGGTTCAATTAATGCATCACAAGATCCTTTGTATGTTGTCGATGGTATTCCTTTCGATGGTTCTTTAAGTTCCATCAATCGAGTCTATGACTGTATTGAAGGACGCTTCTGCTGGTGCTTTGTATGGTGCGCGTGGTGCGAACGGTGTCGTTATGATCACAACTAAACAGGGTAAAGAAGGAAAAGCTCAAGTAACATGGCGTTCAACTGTAGGATGGGCATCACGTGCTATCCAACCGTATGATATGGTCGATCAGAAAGAATTTGTGCAATTAACTTATGAAGCTCTTCGTAATGGTTACGTATTCAACTCTGGTTATTCATGGGAACAAGCACAACAGATGGCAAGAGCCGGTTTAAGTGCCAATTTAGGTGGTGAACTATACAACCCGTTTAAGAATTACATATGGGACAATTTGATCAATCCTGAAACAGGAATGGTACAAGCTGATGCTGTTTCAGCCTGGAATGAACGATGGATGGATGCAGTTCAACGAGATAATGCATTCAGGCAAGAACACCAATTATCTGTAAACGGCGGTTCTGAAAAAACAAAATATATGTTTTCTCTCGGTTATCTGAATGAAGATGGCATTCTTATCAATACAGGTTTTCAGCGTTATAATGCTCGTGTAAACGTTAATTCTAATATTACAGATTGGTTTAAGGCCAACATGAATGCCTCCTTGTCTAATTCAGTGCAGGATTACAGTGACTATGACGGATCTTCCACATCAAATGTATGGTATTCAGCACAGTTCGTTTCACCGTTATTTCCCGTCTATGTGAAGGGATTGGATGGAAAGAATGTATTGGGTGAAGATGGAAAACCTCAATTGGATTATGGAGAAAACGGACGTCCGGGAAGCTATACGGATTACAATCCAGTCGGCGGTTTGACTGACGACAAATCAAATAAAAAGAATGATGTGGCAAGCCTTCGCACTGGAGTGACTTTTGGTTCAGATAAAGATAATTTCGGTGTTTTCAAGGGAATTAAACTGAATGTGAATTTCGGTCTTGATTACCGCAACCAATCACGAATGAGCTATATGAATATGTATCATGGAAACCAGGCTACAGCAGGTGGTTTATTGACCAAATATAACACACGCATGCAAAGTTATACTTTCAACCAACTGTTGTCATGGAACCGTTCTTTCGGATTACATTCTTTTGATGTTTTGGCTGGACATGAATTTTATGCTTACAGCTACGAATATTTGAAGGCTGGAAAAACAAACCTGGTAGACGGTATCCTTGAACTGCGTCCGGGAACGACTTTGTATGCAGCCGATTCTTATACGGACAAATATCGTATCGAATCGTGGTTAGGACGTTTCAACTATAATTATGATGAAAAGTATTATTTCTCTGCATCTTTGCGTACCGATGGATCTTCTCGTTTTCATAAAGATCATCGTTGGGGAACATTCTGGTCTATCGGTGGTAACTGGCGCATTTCCAAAGAAGCGTTCATGGAAGATGTTAAATGGATTGATAATCTGTCTTTGAAATTAAGCTATGGACAACAAGGTAATGATAATATCCTGAATTCAGATAAGACAAGCAATTATTACTTATGGCAAAGCTTGTATGATTTAGATTGGCCGAATTCGAACCAAATCGGAGGTATGGTTTCTTCATTGGAAAATCAGGTAGTGTCTTGGGAAAAGAATGGAAACTTGAATGTCGGTGTCGAAACGACCTTCCTTGGAAGCCGTCTATCCGTCAATGCCGAATATTACAATCGTAAGACTGTCGATATGTTGTTAAGTTACCCGATGGCAACTTCTACCGGATTCAATGGCTACAATGCCAATGTCGGAGACATGAGAAACTCGGGTTTCGAATTTGAAATAAGAGGTACTGCTATCAGAACGGATGATTTCGTCTGGAATATAAGTTGGATGGGATCAACTGTAAAAAATAAAGTCTTGAAGCTGACTAATACAGCACCCGAAATCATCAAGGGAGTTTACAGTATCAAAGAGGGCATGCCTATCAATACGTTCTATATGGCTAAATCAGCAGGAGTAGATCCAGCTACAGGCGCTCAACTCTATTGGGTATACGACAAGGATGAAAATGGAAACATCATCAACGAACGTATCAGCGATGACTATTCAAAAGCATCAACCAGTAAATATTATCAAGGCAACCGTATTCCGGATCTTTACGGAAGTATTGGAACAGACTTTTCTTACAAAGGCTTCGATTTGTCAGTCCTAACCTCCTATTCGATTGGCGGTAAAATATATGACAGTCTGTATACAGGTTCCATGAACGCCCAATATGCGACGAACACCTGGAATAAACATCAGCTACGCCGTTGGCAGAAACCAGGCGATATTACAGATGTGCCTCGTGTGGAAATCAACGGTGCTTATACAACGACAGATCGTTTCTTAATCAATGCATCTTATTTTGCAATCAAAAATATCACATTAGGCTATTCCTTGCCTAAAGACTGGATGAGAAAAGCAAAACTGGGAAATGTCCGTGTATTCGGTTCCATTGATAACCTGGCGTTATTTTCTCATTTGAAAGGTATGGACCCTCAATACAATTTTAAGGGTGAAACCGATTATTCGTATACACCAAACAAAACATACTCTTTTGGTGTAGAAATTAACTTCTAATGTTAAATCATTATTTTATAAGATACAAGATGAAAAAGATATTCAAATATATGATTGTCGGTCTGGTGGCTTGTACGACTCTATCGTCATGCTTGGAAAGTTCTCTTGATACCAATCCGACTGATTCAATGTCCGGAAGCGGACTATTAGCAAATGCCAATGCGGCTTTAGTTCCACTGAACGGTCTTTACCGTTCCATGTATTCAGCATGGTCTCCAACAGATAATACACACCAATGCTTCGGTATCAGTGCTTACAATCTGATGGCCGATGTGATGGGAGAAGATATGATCATGGCTGCAATGGGCAGCGGCTGGTTCTGGTATGATTGCTTATATAACGTAAAAAGCAGATATACTGCTACTACTTGGCGCTCATATGATTTATGGAATTGCTATTATACTTGGATTTCTAATGCAAATTATATACTTGATGCAGAGGAAACTATGGCAGGGCCGGAAACGGAAGGCACCTATATCATGGGGCAGGCCTATGCAATACGGGCTTACTCCTATTTCATGTTAGCGCAAAGTTTTGCCCGGACCTATAAAGGACATGAGGGTGAACCTTGTTGCCCTATATATGTCGAGCCGACAGTCGCCGGTACAGAAGGAAAACCACGTTCTACAGTGCAAGAGACATATGCTCAGATTATGAATGACATCAATAAAGCTGTCGAACGGTTAAACGGTACAACCCGCAAACACATTTCACATATCGACTATGCCACAGCATTAGGCTTGCAGGCTCGTATCGCATTAGTGATGGAAGACTGGGCTACCGCTAAAAAATCATCGGAAGAAGCTATTGCAGTAAGCAAATGCACGATTGCAAAAGTTTCAGAATTTAAAGGTTTGAACAGCGTAAGCGCACCAAATGTTATGTGGGGGGCAGAAATCATATCTGACCAAAGCGGTATGTATGCAGGTTTGTTCACACACATGGATGCAGATGCCGATAAATACGGAGCAAAAGCCCGCAAACAGATCAACAAAGATTTGTATGGAAAAATGGGAACGGAAGACGAACGGTTGGTCTGGTGGAACCCGAAAGATGCCAACAATAAAGATGGTGGTTATCAGCAGGAAAAATTTAAGTTTTCCGATATCCAAACTTGGATGGGAGATTATGTTTGGATGCGTATAGAAGAAATGTACCTGATTGCTGCTGAAGCAGAATGTCGTTTAGGAAATGATGCTGGTGCACGCGAATACTTAATGGATTTGATGAGTAAGCGTGACGCGTCTTACAGCTGTGCTCAAAAGTCCGGTACATCTATGGGAAAATTGACTTCTGATTATACAGGTTCATTATTGGAAGAAATCATTATACAGCGTCGTATCGAACTTTGGGGCGAATTTGGTCGTATCTACGACATTCGTCGTTTGAAACAGGGATTCAAACGAACTGCAGAAATGGGTTGGCCGACTGACGCTTTGCTTGTTAATCGCAATGCAAATGACCCGGAAAGCTATATGTGGGTATTGACAATTCCTCAAACTGAATTTGATGGAAATTCCAGTCTGGACCAGACCAAAGACCAAAATCCGGTCGGTGATACTAAATATTCATTGATTAAAAGATAAAAGCGATGAAATATATTTCAAAATTATCAACATTAACCACTCTTCTATCAATTATCTTGGGCTTTGCAGCCTGTGATAATGAACAAGAATGTGCTCTATATAATACAGATGCAGCAAATAGAGCTGTTTTTGTAAATGCTTCTTTAGCTAATATCACGGTTTCACCAGCTGATCCGACCTTTACAGTAGATCTAGTACGTGCAAATGCCGACAGCGAATCAAGTGGGACCATTGTATTGACTGCTACGGTCGATGAAGTCCCCTTAGCCGGTTGTACTGTTTCCGATTATACTTTTGCTGCTGGTGAAAATATGACAAAAGTCACAGTCAACGTATCTCCTTTGGAAATTGGCAAAGAATTGAATATCACACTAACATTGGATAATACAAATGAACCTGTAAGTGGCAGTAACACAGTTTCAGTTACGGTTAATAAAGACTATAACTGGGTATCTTTGGGAACAGGTACATTTGCTGACGTTTTGGCTTTTACAGAAAAGCCTTACAATGTAGAAATTCAAAAAGCGGATGGCTTTGACCGTTATCGTGTAATGAAACCATATGAACAAGGTTTGAAAAATGATGATGGCGGATGGGGAAACGCTGTAGCCTCAACTTCATGCGATTATATCGAATTTTGGATTAAGGATGGCATTATTTATTATAATAAATTCTTTATCGGAATCAATTATGACGGAAGTGCCTCAAATGCAATTTATGCCCACCACCCAAGTGATTTTGCAGGAATCAGTTTGGCAAATAATAAACAGCTAGATGACAAGACTTTCCAATTAGCTCCTTACTATTACATAGAAGCTTTGCAAGGAGGTTTTGATTACACAGGAGAAGGTGGTTCTATTCTTATTACTCTTCCATAAAAAGAAATTGCCTATTATTATGGTGGTGTATCAAAAAAGGATTACAGCTCTTTTGATACACCACCATTTCTTTTCTTTCTATCCAACCTTATTGCTGAGCAAGCCTGACATCCGTCCCCTTATCCTCTTTTGCCTTAATAGCCAAGACCCGGCCTCGTACTTTTACCTTTCCGGTTATAAATTCCGGGATATTGAAAGATTTCATAAAGGACTGATAGAAACCGGCATCTTTCTGAGGCAACAGGAAGGGCTTGCCAACTTTGCCGTCTTCATCGACATAAGCAAGATATGGGCGTGTATATAAACCGTCTATCCTCCTGCTACTGAATACGAACCAACGACTGTTGCTACTCCAGGAATGATAGCTTTCCACATCGTCGCTATTCACTTCCACCAACGGACGGCTCGTGCCTGTCTGAAGGTCCGCCATATATAAATCAGCATCTTTATGCCAGATCGAAAAGTTTCCATAACCGGATAATGTATACAAAAGGTAACGTCCGTCAGGCGAAACGCGCGGAAAAGAAGCACTCATCCCACCGCTCTTCGCATTGTAAAGCGTATCGACCTGCGCCCCGAAAGCACGTGTCACCGGATCAAAAGAGACGGAACATAAATTATATTTGACTTCCGAGTACTCCTGCGGAATAGGTCGAGCCTCTGCTGTACAGAAATAGAGTGTCTTTCCGTCGGGAGAGAAAGTCGGAAATGTTTCAAAAGCATCTTTCGAAAAGATATTTGAAGCCGTCACGATCTCGTGTTTTTCCACATCGTACACCACTACATCGGAAGCCTCGTCATATACTTCCACCCTATTCCTGTCATTCAGATGAAATGCCTGCTTGGTTGTATTCACAGAGAAAGCCACATATTTGCCCGAAGGATGCCAGGAAGGGTAAACCAAAGGAGAAATCGTTTCCTTCGTCTTGGTATTCAGCTTTTCAATCTTATCGCCATCGACCAGGATCGTCCCCGGAAAAGTCTCGCGCATATGAAACAGCATCTTATTCGGATCCTGCATGCAAAACGAATGGCAATTCACACAGTTGTTTCCACTCATCTTATTTTCAATAATAGGAATTTGCGTATAATTCTCCAAATCCCTTTGATAGATTCCCATCTTGTTCCACAACTCATATCCCGGATCGATCAGACGATAAGCCAAATAAGAGTCTACCTTTTCTGGAGCAACCCGGATAGTAAAAGGAGAATAGGCCACCCATTCATTGCCTTGTTTCACTTGGACCGTCACCTGTATGGAGTCACCGGCAGCCGATTCCAGCAAATTCTTCCATTTGGAAGGAGGAATCACAATGCTACCCTTTTCTCCTTTCACCTCGAATTGTTGCCCACCAAAAGAAAAAACAGCACGCGATCCGGCATCCTGATCATCCAAAGCAAAATTCAAAGGAGCCATATTAGGAGGAATAACCACACCGTTATAATCCGGAAAAATGGCAGGCATCGCGTCTAATGTACGGCTCACTTTCACCGAGTCGGAACAAGACAACAAAGCCGCCAGCATACATATATATACATTCTTTCTTTCCATTTTCTTACGCATCATTTAAACATAAAGTAAAACCAGTAGGTATTTCCGTACGACCGGTTCAACAGCCCGGCAATAGCACTGTTATTGCGGTTCGCAAGCACCTGCTTTTTATAGTCGGTGAAGCGGGCAACAATTGTTTCGGAGACATTGAAACGTTTCCAGTAATCCGGTTCTTTTTCAGACATCACAATAACGGCTTCCTGAAAATGCACGGGCAATACGGGCAAAAACTCTGTCCCGTAATATTTTTCCACCAGCGCTTTAAATCCTTCCAGATCCTTAGCCAATAAATACATTGCACCCAAATACTGCAAAGCAGCAGAGTTGGCAGGTCCTTTTTCCAAGAAAAGCGCCAGATCTCCTGCCAACCCCTTTATCATTGCCAATGAATTCCGATCCGGCAACATCCGCCTACGGGTTCCTAATATGGGATCGCTTTCGACAACTTCGTCATTATAAAGGTATTTGCGCTGTGATTGAGCCCAATCCCGGTATGCATATGTTTTCTCAAGTATTGAGATATATTTTTCAGCTACGGGATACGTACCGTAAATCAGATTTGTCTGCACCAGTCTCTTCAACATACGAGGATTGCCATCCTCCATAGCACTCACATACCCCTCAAAAGCCATTTCCTGCGATGAAGCGGTTGCCCCCATCGTAAAATAGATATCACTGAGCATGCAAGAGATATTTTCCGATTTATTCCATTGTACAAGCAATCCTTGAGGTCCCCGCTGGTCGAAGTTGAACATTTTATCCGAAAGTTCTCCCTTATTGGCCAATGCCATATTCAGATGGCACATATATAAGAAATTTGTCAGTTTCCCTTTACATTCTTCTATCGTCTTGTCCCATTGTTCCGTTCGGGCAAAATAATCCAGTTTTTTCAACTTCAGTGTCTTTGCATCGCTATATTTGGGCATTCCCCACCACAGAACGGCAGCAATCATAGCCAATTGAGCAATACAACTGATCCCCGCAAACAATTTCTTCCCGGACAAACTATTCTTATTCCGGACAAAGAAAGCGATAAGAAAGACCAGAGGCAGGCAAATCCAAGAATAATAAATGATTTCTTTTGGATGGAGCGTATAATGGTAATACAGATCCGGACCAAAAACCCATCGGTATTCACCCATCAAAGAGAAATAAACCGTTCCAACACCCAATAGCAAAACTTCCGCAACCCCGATCAACGAGATATACCATTTAGGCGTCTTCCGCAACCCTTCGAACAGGCAAACCATTCCGGCAAACAAGACGGTAATCGATCCTGCCAACCAAAACAAGACCGGAACCAACACACAACCTGCCACCAAACGGAAAAGATCATTCCGTATCCTCATATACCCACAGAGCAAAGCCATCATCATCAGGTAGCAAACAGTGCCCTGTACCCTGTAATTGAAGTCGAAATGCATGAACAGCAAAGCCAACATCGGTAGCACATAAAGGATAAAAAACCCCGAAACAGGCGCGATCCGTTTCACAATACCAGCCGTACAAACCCCGACACCTGTCAATAAGGCCGCAGTAACCAACGCCCCAACATAGGGACGGATAAAAAACTGCACCAGGAATTCCGCCACCAACATGGAAAAGCCACCCGGAAGAAGCAGTTTATTCCTTATATACGCCTCGGAAAACAAAAACAGCTGACTCTGTTCTATATAGTAAAAATGATACTCGAAACACATTTGCAAAAAAGCAAACAAAGCTCCGAAAACGATCAACCAAAAGGCAACAAGTTTGTATTTCATCTGACAAATCCTTAAGCGTGTTTAACCAATTCAAAACGTTTATCCACACAAGCTGGCAATTCATGCAGATAGTGCGTGACATAAATCAACGTCTTTCCCGGACGCGAACAGAACTGCTCGATAATGGCAGCCACCTTCTTTTTATTGCTCACATCCAATCCGTGCAACGGTTCATCCAAGATAATCAGGTCCGGATCTTTGACAAACGCACGCGCTAAAAGCGCCAACCTCTGTTCACCGGAAGAAAGTGTAAGAAAAGAACGGTCTTTCAACTCTTCAATACCGAATACACGCATCCAGGCCAAAGCTACCTGTTGCTGCCTCTCCGTGCATTTCCTGAACAACCCGATCGAGTCAAAAAATCCGGAACTGACGATATTCAATACCGGCACATTCTCCATATAGAAAAGATGCATTTCCGGGGAAACATATCCGATACGCTTCTTTATATCCCAGATACTTTCCCCCGAACCACGTTTACGATCAAAAAGATAAAGCGTATTGGCATACGACTGCGGATTATCGGCATAAATCAAACTCAACAAAGTCGATTTGCCAGCCCCGTTCGGACCGAACAACGCCCATTTCTCCCCGTTTCTCACTTCCCAATCCAGATCTTTCAGAATCGTACGGTTACCATACTTGATCGAAACATGTTCCATCCTGAAAGTAACGAGATGAGCGGAAGGTTCTTTCTGTTCCCCGACCGGAAGTGAAAACGCCCCGCTCCGAACGGAATCTTCCTTTCCTTCGAATGGGAATAAATCGGCTATCAGATCCGTTTGCTTCAGGAATTCCTCTCGGCTGTAAACAGGAAGACATTTGCGTTGCTTGACCGGTAAGACATGTGTAATCATTTCAGGTATATCGTCCGGATTAGAAAGCAGTAAAACCACCTGCACACATTTCAACTTCGTTATTTGCTGCAACATCTCCACCAGAACACCCCTCGAAGGAGCATCCAATCCGATAAACGGATTATCCAATATCAAGACACGAGGATGCTTCAATAACGTACGAACAATCAAAAACTTCCTCAACTCACCACTGGACAGGAAGATCAGTTTCTTTGGCAAAAGCTCTTCTATGCCGAACAAAGATAACACTTTATGATAATCTTCCGATCCCGCATCTTCTTTTAATATATCTTCTATTGTTGGGACCTCATCCGTTTCAGTCGAATGCCAGCGTTGCTGATAATAAGAATTACGGCAATCGGCCAAGGAGTAAATATCCTTAAATGCTATACTTTTCACCAGGGTACCGACATTTCCCTCATATCCGAAAGCAACTTCGCCTTCCTTCAATGCAAATTTACGCTGCATGACGTCAGCAATCAATGTTTTGCCCGCACCGTTCGGCCCGATAACACCCCATTGTTGTCCCTCTTCTATTATCCAATTGAGAGGTTCTTCAAAACGCAGTTCCGGCAAACGGGTCACGACGTTCCGAATATTCACAACTATTTTCCTATTTTCCATCGCCTTTTTATTACACGAAGCAAAGGTAACAGAAAAGGGGAAACTCTCCCAAGCTCCCCCTTCTATTTTGTACAGGTATATTGTTATATATTCCTTCGCAAATTAGTTACCAAAAAACAGACCTGTACAGTATCCCAACGTTCGTCTTAAAAAATACACTTAAACTATTTACACCACAAATATACGAAACAATTTTACTTATTATCATTTTACAACCCAAATTTATTGCAAAACATAATATTAGCAACAAATTTAGTAACACATTAAAAGACACGTGTACCTTTCCCCAAATGAATATCCGAAGCCTGCGTGATAATCACCTGCTTAACCCCGGCATCGATCGCCTGAAACGAATTTTCGAGCTTAGGGATCATTCCCCCTTGAATCACACCCGCTTCCACATACCGCTCGAAAGCCGTACGGTCTATTTCGGGAATCACACTTTCATCATCGTTCTCATCTTTCAAGACACCTTTCTTTTCAAAGCAGAACATCAAAGTCACTTCAAAATGTTTCGCCAGAGCTTTTGCGGCTTCTCCTGCGATCGTATCAGCATTGGTATTCAACATATGTCCTTGTTTGTCGTGTGTAAGGGGAGCCAATACCGGAACAATACCTTGATGAATCAGGGATGCCAGCAGATCCGCATTCACCTCTTTCACATCACCGACAAAACCGTAGTCCACCTCTCCCACCGGACGTTTGTCCGACCGCATCAGATTCATATCCGCTCCGGTCAGTCCCAACGCATTTATACCTAAGGCCTGAAGGCCGGCGACAATATTCTTATTGACCAGTCCCCCGTAAACCATTGTAACCACCCTCAACATGTCAACATCCGTAATCCGGCGACCGCCCACCATCTTACTCTCGATACCCAATTGTGCAGCCAGCTTCGTAGCGGAACGTCCGCCCCCATGAACCAGCACTTTATATCCTTCTACCTGCGAGAAATCATTCAACAGATTGCGAAGTGTTTCCTCTTCTTCCACAATCTTTCCTCCCACCTTTATCAGCGTTAGCTTTTCCATTCCTATAAATTATTCTAATTTTTTTGAGCCAAAGGTAGTAAAAAATAAAAGATTTGTATACTTTTGCACCATCCAACGCGGTAGTAGCTCAGTTGGTAGAGCATCAGCTTCCCAAGCTGAGGGTCACGAGTTCGAGCCTCGCCTACCGCTCAAAAGAAGACACTCTCTGATTATCATGTTATTAACAGATAATCGGGAGTGTTTTTTTATGAAAACAAATTACATGCACAGCAAAATCCCAGTGACTCAAAAGTAAGCAAAACTTTTCTTTCAAAAGAAAAGTAATATTCCTACATTTGTATGCACAAAGAAACAAAGACAACCGATAGTTATGATAAAGATATTCTCAACAGATAAAGTCAGAGAGCTCGATAAATATACCATTCAAAACGAACCGATCAGCTCTATCGACTTGGTAGAACGTGCGGCAACCGTATTTACAAGTGAATTTTGCCGCCGCTATTCCAAACAAACTCGTATTATCGTATTTGCCGGACAAGGAAACAACGGAGCCGATGCGCTGGCAATCGCCCGTATGCTGACGGATGCCGGTTACCGGGTGGAAACTTATCTGTTCAATCCAACCATGCGTCTTTCTGATGACTGTGAGCTGAACAAGCAACGGTTGCTTCACATGGAAAAGATCGAATTCACGGAAGTCGTGGACGATTTTGTCCCGCCCGAACTGGAAGAACGGGATGTCGTGATAGACGGCTTGTTCGGTTCCGGCCTGAATCGCCCCTTAACCGGAGGATTTGCCGCGATGGTAAGATATATCAACCAGTCGGATGCGACCGTCGTTGCGATCGACATTCCTTCCGGCCTGTTCGGAGAAGACAACCGCAAGAACGATCCGGACGCTATTATCCATGCCGATCTGACGCTGACATTCGGTTTTCCGAAATTAGCGTTTCTACTTCCCGAAAATGCAGAATTTGTCGGTGAATGGAAAGTACTGGACATCCTGTTACACCCGGAAATAATTGCCAGCACCCCGACACAATTCACATTGGTGACGGAAGAAGATATTGCTGCTGTTTTCCAACCCCGTAACCGCTTTGCCTATAAAGGGACATTCGGCCATGCGCTTCTGATCGCCGGAAGCCACGGAAAGATGGGAGCAGCCCTCCTATCCGCTAAAGCCTGCCTTAGAAGTGGAGCAGGCTTACTGACCGTCCACATCCCCGGACGTGGCGAGCAGATTTTGCAGACTGCCTTTCCAGAAGCGATGGTTGATCTGGATCAACATCAAGATCATTTCAGCTCTGTTTCCGGTATCAAAGCCTACTCCTCAATCGCGATCGGGCCTGGTCTGGGACAACATCCGGATTCCGTCAAAGCTCTGGAACAACTACTCCAAGTAGTAGAAAAGCCACTTGTGATCGATGCCGACGCGTTGAACCTGATTGCAGCCAATAAAGATTTATTGAAACGCATCCCTCCACGCAGCATCCTGACACCGCATCCCAAAGAATTCGACCGGATAGCGGGTGAAAGCACTAATTCATACGAACGGTTGAAAAAGGCTCAAGCTTTCGCTACCGATCATCAACTTTGCGTTGTCTTGAAAGGGGCTTATACAGCAATCTGTACGGCTACCGGAAACGTTTATTTCAACAATTGTGGAAATCCGGGTATGGCTACGGCGGGTAGTGGTGACGTTTTGACAGGTATCATCTTAGCATTGCTCGCACAGGGGTTAGAGCCCGAAACGGCAGCCGTTTCAGGTGTTTTCCTTCACGGGACAGCCGGTGACCTGGCTGCCGTCTACCGTTCAGAAGAAAGCATGATCGCCAGTGACATCACGGATATGCTGGGAAAAGCGTTCAAGCAGATAAAATAAAAAGATCCCATTAATTTAACTCAATAAGGGGGGCACATACATTTTGCCCCCCAAAGTATCCCCCTCCGTTTTCAAAGAAGATTGTGATCGGCATACGAAGTTTCCTGAAAATCCTCTATCACTCTATCACTACGAAGGTTGTAGCTATTCATATTCAAGCGTC
>ENA-OWRJ01002807-OWRJ01002807.1-human-gut-metagenome-genome-assembly--contig:-NODE-2807-length-13991-cov-3.208094_pt1 | contig 13991 bp, 8 predicted proteins | sample MGYA00248269_ERZ651897 | MGnify/ENA primary metagenome ERZ651897 (study PRJEB26924, sample SAMEA4378252) | human gut metagenome | biome: human gut; feature: human-associated habitat; material: faeces...
GGTATTCTCGCACCCATTGGGGCAGAAGGTATCAACTTGTGGTGCGCCACAAATCCGACGGCACCGTGACGGTCTTGGCATGGACGCGTTCCTCCTTTTGTTTTCGGTATATACCGATTATAACACCTCGCACAGAAAAATCAATACAGATTTTTTAAAAGCCGCTGTAATGCTTATCAGAATCTCAAATATAAATATGGAAATCGACATTTTTGGTGCAGAGGATATTCAAATCTCCAAGCTGTGTGTCGGATGCATGAGTTTCGGCAAGGCATTGACCAGAATCCCGCGGATGGCAGCCGGAAATGCAGCGCCGTCCCAATCAGCGGCTTTTCTGTTTCCGGTATTCCGTTGGGGTTAATTGGTAGCGTTTTTTGAATAATCTGCAAAAATAGTCAACGTTATGAAAACCTGTCTCAGAAGAAATGAGACTGACTTTTTTCTCGGTTTTTGAAAGCAACTGACCGGCCTGTTTTAAACGGTAGTTAATGAGATAGTTAACCGGCGTTATATGTAAATATTTCCGAAACAGATTCAAAGCGGTACTTTTACTGACCATTGCCTGTTCTGCAATGTCATCCAATGAGATACTCCGTGAGTAATTTAGATGGATAAATTGCAGCATGAGCTGTAACCGGGCTTGAGAAGCGGTTGAATGATCCTTGTGTTCTTCCTGATATGAAATGTCTGTGTTTTCAAATATTTCCAGCCAGAGATTCTGAAGGAGAGAACTGGTAAGGAGTTCTTTGGATAAAACGGAATCCTGTGCAGAAATAATTTGCCGCATGATAGATAAAACCTTTGCTTGCCAGCATACTTTTTTATGAAATACGAGAAATGGCAATGAGGAAGAAATGATCGGCAGAATATATTTCTGATAAATCAGGCTGTCGCAAGGGGCAATAAAAGAAGGCATAAATACAAAATTGGGAATGAGGGCTTTTGAGGGAGAATAAAGGCGATGGAGTACCTTTGTATTAATGAATATGCCATTTCCTTCGGTTAAATGAAATTGGTCTTCTCCAATCCACAAAGTAACGGTTCCGGATTCAATATAAATAAACTCCAATTCAGTATGCCAGTGCCATTCGATACAGTTGAAATCAAAAACGGACAGATCTTCATAGTAAAACTGGAAAGGATAGAGAGTGCTTCCGTGCTGAGCTGTCTCCATCAAATCTTCACCTGTAATGATTTTGGTATAGGTTGTATTTATATTCATAGAAACCCCACTCTTTGAAACATACTTTACGATATTATACAATAAATTTCGGAAATAAATCAATGAAAATAAAGATATTATGTTATATAATTCAATAAAAAACGAGGAGTGATGACCATGCCAAATTACCGGAAAACAAAAATAGCCTGTTATATGGGATTTATTACACAGGCAATTGCAGCTAATTTTGCCCCATTGTTATTTTTGAAATTTCATAATGATTATCAAATTGCACTTGGAAAAATCGCATTGATTTCTACCTGCTTTTTCCTTACACAGTTGTTGGTAGACCTGTTTTGTGCAAAGTTTGTGGACAAAATAGGGTATCGTATCTGTATTGTTGCTTCTGAGGTATGTTCCGCAGCAGGATTGGTTGGTCTGGCTTTTTTGCCGGAGCTTTTGCCGGAACCGCTTGTTGGAATTATCCTGAGTGTGATTGTATATGCAGTCGGAAGTGGTCTGATTGAAGTGCTTTGCAGCCCGATCGTGGAGGCGTGTCCATTTGATAACAAAGAGGCAACGATGAGTCTGCTTCACTCTTTTTATTGTTGGGGAGCAGTGGGAACGATTGTGATCTCTACACTGTTTTTTGTGGTGTTTGGCATGGACAGCTGGAAATGGCTGGCTGTCTTATGGGCGCTTGTTCCGGCCATAAATATCTATAATTTTGCAACCTGTCCGATCGAGCATTTGGTAGATGAGGGGGAAGGAATGGGAATAAAAGAACTGTTTCGAAAACCTCTTTTCTGGCTTTCCATATGTTTGATGATTTGCTCCGGTGCATCAGAACTGGCTATGGCACAATGGGCATCTGCTTATGCGGAAGCTGCTCTGGGGCTGTCAAAGACAGTTGGTGACCTGGCCGGTCCCTGCATGTTTGCTGTTACAATGGGGATCAGTCGTATAATTTTCGGAAAATATGGTGATAAAATGGATCTGATGAAATTTATGATCGGATCTGGAATTTTATGTGTGATATGCTACCTGCTTGCTTCTGTATCGTTGAATCCGATATCAGGTTTGATTGGATGTATTATCTGTGGCTTTTCTGTTGGGATTATGTGGCCCGGCACAATCAGTATTTCATCAGAAAGATTTCCGGCAGGTGGAACGGCTATGTTTGCTTGCTATGGCGGGGGACCTGGGTGGAAGCATAGGTCCGGGGATTGTTGGACGTGTTACACAAAGTGCAGGAGACAATATTCGTGCAGGTATGGGAGTTGGGCTATTGTTCCCGGTTATTTTATTAATCGTGCTTTTTATTTTTGCAAGGCAAAAAAATAATAAATGAAAGCTTTTTTACAATCAATTCAAAGCCAAGAAGTATAAAGCCAAAGCTCATGAAAAGTCAGTACAAAAGGTAGTAAGAAAATGGAATGACCAAAGGCAAACAGGAAGTGCCAGAAGATGATGCCCTTGACTTTTCTCCAAAAAAGTTTTACTATCAAACTACTATTAGATAGTATTAAAAACTAGATATCGGGGTAATGTAAAAAAGAAGTGGTTTGAAAGTTGAAGAAAGGCAGGGGCGATCAGGACATGAATAAGAAAGCATGGAAAGCGGGTGCGGTATCGGCACTGGCAGTTGGAGCGGGGCTGGCGGCAGCGGCGTCGAAGCGGAAAAAGGCAGGAAAAGTGGTTAAGTCGGCTTCGGATTACCGGAATACGGAACGCGGCAGCCAGGAGAAAAACAGCAAGGGAATTTATTATTCGAAGGGAAATTATGAGGCGTTTGCGCGCCCGGAGAAACCGGCGGGAATCGAGGGCAAATCGGCTTATATCGTCGGAAGTGGATTGGCTTCTCTGGCGGCGGCGTGTTTTCTTGTGAGAGACGCACAGATGCCGGGAGAAAATATCCATATTCTGGAGGCGATGGAGGTAGCAGGTGGTGCATGTGACGGTATTCAGGATCCGACCCGTGGATATGTGATGCGCGGCGGCCGCGAGATGGAGGATCATTTTGAGTGCCTGTGGGATCTGTTCCGCAGCATCCCGTCCCTGGAGGTGCCGGGGGCATCAGTTCTCGATGAATATTACTGGCTGAATAAACATGATCCGAACTACTCGCTCTGCCGTGCGACGGTCAACCGAGGCGAGGATGCACACACGGACGGCAAATTCCGCTTGAGCCAGAAAGGCAGCATGGAGATCATGAAGCTGTTCTTCACGAAGGATGAGGATCTGTATGACAAATCCATTGAGGATGTGTTTGATAATGAGGTGTTTGATTCGGATTTCTGGCTGTACTGGAGAACAATGTTTGCGTTTGAAAATTGGCACAGTGCATTAGAGATGAAACGCTATTTTCAGCGTTTTATCCACCACATTGGCGGACTTCCGGATTTCTCGGCACTTAAATTTACGCGTTACAACCAGTATGAGTCGCTGATTCTGCCGATGCAGAAATATCTGGAGACGGCAGGCGTCCAGATCCAGTTTGGCACCGAGGTTACGAATGTGCGGTTTGACATCCAGGGTGAGAAAAAGGTTGCGAAGGCGATCGAGTACGTGAAGGGCGGCGAGAAGAAGGAAATCGCGTTGACTGAGGATGATTTTGTCTTTATTACGAACGGAAGCTGTACTGAGGGAACGATCTACGGCGACCAGAATCAGGCACCGGTAGAAGGTGCGGAAGTGCGTACCAGCGGCTGCTGGAGTCTGTGGCGTCAGATTGCTGCGCAGGATCCGGCATTTGGACATCCGGAGAAATTCTGCTCGGATATCCAGAAGACGAACTGGGAGTCTGCGACGGTCACGACTTCGGATGAGACAATCATTTCCCAGATCCGCAAGATTTGCCGCAGGGATCCGAGAAGTGGACGCGTCGTAACAGGCGGTATCGTGAGCTGCCGTGATTCAAGCTGGCTGCTCAGCTGGACGATCAACCGTCAGGGACAGTTCAAAGCGCAGGATAAGGACGAGATCTGCGTCTGGGTATACAGTTTATTTACGGATGTACCGGGCGATTATGTGAAGAAGCCGATGCGCGCCTGCACGGGCAAGGAGATCACCGAAGAATGGCTGTACCATCTCGGAATCCCGGAGGATCAGATCGAGGAACTGGCTGAGAACCATGCGAACTGTACGCCGACGATGATGCCGTATATTACAGCATTCTTTATGCCGCGGCGTGCCGGAGACCGCCCGGACGTTATCCCGGATGGATGTGTCAATGCGGCATTTCTGGGGCAGTTTGCGGAGACCCCGCGTGATACTATTTTCACGACCGAGTATTCCGTCCGCACCGCGATGGAAGCGGTGTATGGCTTGTGCGGCGTAGACCGCGGCGTACCGGAGGTATGGGGAAGTGTCTACGATATCCGCGAGCTTCTGGACAGCACGGTCAAGCTGATGGATGGCAGATCGCCGCTGGAAATGAAGCTGCCGATGCCGCTTGAAGCACTCAAAAAGCCGGTTCTCCGGAAGATTGACAAGACGGTGGTTGGAAAGCTGCTGCGCGATCACGGCGTGCTGAAAGACTGGATGGTGTAAGAGACTGAGGAACGCAGGTGTTACTGGACACGTATGCGTGAACAGTAACACGCAGGTAAATATGGCTGCGTTAGATAAAGGAAAACAGGCTGTCACAAACAGAAGGCCCCGGACGGAAAACGTTCGTTTGGCATTCGTGTGGCAGCCTTTTTTTGTGTAACAGGAAATTGTCGTGAGGCACATTCTTTTTCACTTGCCCGTTTTTCTCTGACATGATACAATAAAGATTGGCGTAAATGTAGAAAATTTGAGAAGAAAACGATTTTGAAAAGGATCGTTTGATAGATGTGAGGGAAAATAGATGGATTATTTACTTTGTATCCCGGCGCGGGAGACAAATACGAGAGAGAATTGTGAGAAAATACATAATGTTCTGGCGCGCATGTCCGATACCTACAAACTGCGGATTGTACCGGAACCGGTTAAGAATAAGCAGTTTCCATGTCCACCGTATTACAAGAAATACCGGATCTACAAGCCGGTAAAGGAACGCGATACGAACGGAGAGGCATATCTGGAAAAAGAAGAGGAAGAGATGCTCTTGAGTTCCTGCAAGACGGAGGAAGAGCAGGAACTGATGAAAAGCTGTATCTATGCGTACCAGTATTCGGCGGCGATCGTACTTAAAAGCTTCCGGGAGAAGGAAAAGAAAAATAAGATGCAGGTTCGACCTCTTTCGGAGCGGACACAGGCGCCAAGAGGCGTAAGTGGTCCGAATAGGGGAACACGTCTGGAAACACCGGAAAAAGCCGAAAAGCCGGAACAGGAGCGCAGCGCACAAGAACGTCCGTCTGGCAGTGACAGACCGGAACGATCGGAGAGAAGTTATCGGAACCGTACAGCGGATCGTGCTGCTGAGGGGAATACTGAGCGCACGCAGGGCAGAGAAAGAGCTTGCTCAGAGAGAGAGAGGGCAGCGCGTGTTTCGGGAGCCGAGAGAGCAGCGGACAGACGTAGCGGAAACCGCGCGGTGCCGGAAAATGAGAAACGGGAAGACCGCCCGGCTTCTGGAAGACGGGAGCGGTTTGAGCGCCGTCCACCGCGCAGAGGAGAACGACCAGAAGTGGAGAAAAATGAGGTCGTGAGAGATCCGGCGCAGGGCGAAATTCCGTTCCGCGCTTACATGGAGACAGGCAGCCTCCCGGCGTTCCGGGATACGGCAGCAACGGTGACTGTACAGCCGATACAGCGGAAGAAAGAAGGTTATATGCCGATGGAGCGCAAACCGGCCGCGCAGACGCAGGAGCCGGAACCACAGGTGTAAGGTATGTGACCGAAACAGAACGATAAAATTAAATCATAGAATTTATAGAATGGCATCGAAACAATAAGAGTTCCGATGCCATTTGAGCATCAAACAGGACTATGCTTTCCATTTCTTTATTCCAACCATTCAGTTCTAATCCCCCCTATTTTCCGCATATGAATAAATGCAGTCTGTGAAAAGTACAGAACAGGGACAGAAAAAGGGGGAAATGCGCATGTATGAGAACCGGACGGTGGAAGAGGTGTGCAGGGAGTTTTCGGTCGATTTGCGGACAGGCTTATCGGCAGCGGAAGTGGAGGTGCGGCAGCGCCATTATGGGGAAAATGAGCTGCGGGAAGCACCACCGCGGAGTCTGATTGTGCGCATCGGGGCACAGCTTTGCGACTCCCTGATTTTTGTGTTGTTTGCGGCAGCCGGGATCTCCCTGCTTTTGGGCGAGTACGGCGATGCGGGGGTAATTCTGGCGGTTGTCGTATTAAATGCCACGGTGGGCGTGATTCAGGAGGGGAAGGCGGAGAAAGCGCTCGAATCCTTAAAACGGATGACGCAGCTGGAGGCGGTTGTGATCCGGGAAGGAAAAGAGCGGGAGATTGCCGCGCGGGAGCTGGTGCCGGGGGATCTGGTCGTGCTCGATGCCGGGCGGCAGGTTCCAGCCGACCTGCGTCTTACCGAGACAGCTGAAATGCGGGCAGAAGAATCAGCGCTGACCGGCGAATCGCGGGCGGTTGAGAAAAACAGCCATTTTTTAGCCGCCGGTGCGCTTCCGGTGGCAGAGCGTAAAAATGAGACATTTATGACTTCTTACGTGACGGCAGGGCGGGGAAAGGGAATTGTCATCGCCACCGGCATGAATACGGAGGTAGGGCGGATTGCCTCTCTGATCCGCGAGGCGCCGGAGGAGGAGACACCGTTGCAAAAAAGGCTGTCGGATCTGGGGAAACTATTGAGTATTCTTACGATCGGGCTGTGCGTTTTATTATTTGCCCTCGCCGTCTGGCAGAAGCGCGACGTGATGGAAATGCTGCTCACTGCGATTTCCCTGGCGGTAGCTGCCGTGCCGGAGGGGCTTCCGACGACGGTGACGATTGTGCTGGCGCTGGGAGTGACGAAAATGGCGCGGGCTGGCACGATCGTGCGCCGTCTTCCGTCCGTGGAAACACTGGGGGCAGTCAGCGTGGTCTGCTCTGATAAAACGGGGACGCTGACGAAAAATGAGATGACGGTGACGACATGTTATGTAAATCGACAGGAGTATACGGAACAGGAATTGGCGCGCTCTAAGGAAAGAGAAGTGGGAAAACGGCTTCTGGAGGTATTTGCGCTGTGCAGCGATGCCGGGGAGACGGTGGGGGATGCCACCGAGCGGGCGCTGTACGGATTTTGTGAAAACTGTGGTGTTTCTCCGGAGCATCTGCGTCGGAGATATCCGCGGAAAGGGGAGATTCCCTTTGATTCGGATCGGAAGAGAATGACGACGGTGCATGAGCAGGGAGAAAACTGGATTTCTTGTGTAAAAGGGGCGCCGGATGTGATTCTTAAAAGGTGTCGTTATGAGATGGAAGAGGACAAAATTGTGCCGCTGACCAGGGAGAGGCGGACAGAGATTGAGGCGGAGATCACGCGTATGTCCGCGCGTGCCCTGCGAGTACTCGCGGGGGCGTATAGGGAGCTTCAAACAGGAAAAATGCCGGATGGAAAGTGGGAGAAACAGGTGGGACAGCTGGAGCAGAACCTGGTATTTCTGGGTCTGGCAGGCATGATGGATCCGCCGAGGGAGGCAGCAGCCGGGGCAGTTGAGGCATTTCGCAGGGCATCTGTGCGGACGGTCATGATCACTGGAGATCATGCAGACACGGCGCTTGCGATCGCCAGGCAGCTGGGGATTGCCAAACGGCGGGAAGAATGCATGACGGGGGCGCAGCTGGAAACGCTGGATGAGGGAGCTCTGGAGGAACGAATCGGTTCTGTATCAGTCTTTGCACGGGTGTCGCCGGAACATAAAGTCCGGATTGTGCGGGCTTTAAAACGCGCCGGGTGCGTGACGGCGATGACCGGGGACGGCGTAAATGATGCGCCGGCGCTTAAATCAGCCGATATCGGGATCGCGATGGGAAAAGGCGGAACCGATGTGGCGCGGCAGGCGGCGGATATGATTTTGACGGATGATAATTTTGCGACGATCGAGAGGGCAATTGAGGAAGGGCGCGGCATCTATGAAAATATACGAAAATCTATACTGTTTCTGCTTTCCTCCAATCTGGGGGAGATTTTAACCATGTTTGCCGCCGTTGCTATCGGAATACCGGCGCCGCTGGGAGCCGGGCACATCCTTTGGATCAATCTGATTACGGACTCGCTTCCGGCGCTGGCACTCGGCATGGATGGAAACGACCGGGAGAACTTGATGCGTCAGCCGCCGCGCCGGACGGGCGAGTCGCTGTTTGCCGGAGGCGGGTGGTTCTGCATGGTATTTTACGGGTCTCTGATTGCAGCAGTCACGCTGGGGGCATTTTTCAGCAGACAGGAGCTTTTGCGGGCGCAGACGTATGCATTTACCGTTCTGGGGCTGTCGGAGCTCTTTCATGCGGTCGGCATGCGCTCGCTTACGGGCTCGGCATTTTCACGCAGTCTTGGGAAAAATCCGCTGATGCTTGCGGCAGTCCTTGTGGGGATTCTGATGCAGGTTGCGGTGACGGAGATTCCTTTTTTGATGAAACTCCTTCACACGGTGCGGCTGCGCCCGGCAGAGTGGCTGGCGCTTCTCCTGTTATCCGCCACGCCGCTGTTAGTGCATGAACTTCTAGCATTTCTTTTTCGGAAACGGCATTGATATAGCGAAAATGCAGTTTACAGATAGGCATTTTTGAAGCCACGGAAAAATCCGTTACTGGGCATGTGTGCGTGAACAGTAACACGCGGTAGGAGATTGGGCAGATTTCGAAAACAGGCTTGTTCTTTTGGACAAAAAAACTTATAATAAAATGGAGTCCAAGCTGATTTTGTCAGAAAAGTATAAAAAGTTGCTGTCCGCAGACTGGCATTATTGAAGCCTGAGGTGCCGCATGAAATTAGAATGGCAGCAATCATAGATACATAGGAAGATGAGGGAAGAGATGAGGGAGAAACAGACGAGAGAGGACGCCTCCGGCGTTCGAAAGAAACCGGCAGCTTCATCCGCACGATCTTCGGGCAGGCGGGGCACCGCAAAGAAAAGCGGGAAAATCGATGTCGGCAAGCGAAAGAAAGCGGGCAAAAATAACAGCTGGAGCGGTGGGCGGATCGTGTTCCATGCGATGGCAAGGATCTTTGGAACCATGTTCAAGACGCTTCTGGTGTGTCTGGTACTGCTGGTGATTGGCGGTGCCGGATTTGGAGCATATAAGCTGATTCCGCTCTATGAGGACTATAAAAGCCAGATAGAGGGAGTGGTGGAAAACAGTACGCTGGATACATTCCGTTTGCAGGAGGCAAGTTATATTTATGATTCCAACGGTAATGTGCTGGCGAAGCTGACGGGAGACGAGGATTCCAGTTATTTGAAGTATGACCAGATACCGCAGAATGCAGTCAACGCATTTGTGGCGATCGAGGATCGGACGTTCTGGGAAAATCCAGGCATTGATATAAAAGGTATTTTCCGTGTCGCAGTCAATTACTTTTTGACTGAGGGAGCAGAAAAGCACGGCGCGAGTACGATCACCCAGCAGTTAGCGAGAAACCGTTTTCTGACCCGCGAGGTGTCGATGGAGCGGAAGATCAAGGAGATGCTGATTTCCTTAGATCTGACGAAGAAATACACCAAAGAGCAGATTATGGAGTTCTATATCAATGATATCAGCTTCGCGAACACGTACTACGGGCTTCAGGCGGCTGCAAGAGGTTATTTTGGCAAGGATGCGGATGAACTGTCCTTGAGCCAGACGGCATATTTGTGTGCGATTCCGAACTCGCCGACGTATTACAACCCGTACCGTCATCCGGAAAATGCGCTGACACGCCGCGATAAGATTCTGGAAGATATGCTGAGTATGGGATTTATTACGGAGAAAGCGTGCAAAGAGGCAAAGGCGGAGGAGATCACGGTCAACCGCCAGAGAGTGCCGCTGCACAACTATGAGACGACGTATGCGATCGACTGTGCGATTCGCTATCTGATGCGCCGTGACGGCTTTGAATTCCAGTATGGATTCCGCAGCGACGAGGCTTACAAAGAGTACAATGCCAATTACAACGAGGTGTACAACCAGGAGCGCGATGCGCTCTACACGGGCGGCTATAACCTTTATACCTCGTTGGATCCGGACAAGCAGACGATCCTGCAGGATGCATTAGATGGAGTTTTGTCCTTTGATGGCAATACATCCGAAAACGGCGTTTACAAGCTGCAAGGCGCGTCCACCGTTATTGACAACAAGACGAACCGCGTCGTGGCGATTGTGGGTGGACGCAGTCAGGAGACGGATACCTACACATTAAACCGTGCGTTCCAGAGCCCGAGACAGCCGGGAAGTTCTATCAAACCGTTGATCGTGTATACACCGGCACTGGAAAATGGTTACACATCGGAAACAAAGATTCCGAATATCGATATTGACGCGGCGAAGCAGAAGGGCGTGGATGTGAAGTCCCTTTCCGGCGAGAGGCTGGAGCTTCGAAATGCGGTCGAGCGAAGTAAAAATGGTGTGGCATGGTATATCTATGATGATATCACACCGGATGTCGGCATGGCATATTTAACCCAGATGCGCTTCGCGAGCGTGCAGGCGGCGGACTATTATCCGGCGACCTCCCTGGGCGGCTTTACCACTGGTATGACGACCGAGGAGATGGCGGGCGCTTATGCAGCGCTGTCAGACCGGGGACAGTACCGCGAACCGACCTGTATTATCAAGATGATCAATAACCAGGGCGAAGATATTTTTGAAGATTATGAATCGGTTCAGGTTTACCAGGAGAGCAGCGCCGTGATGATGACCGATATTTTAAAGGGAGTTGTCACAAAAGGTACGGCGGCATCGATGGGGTGGAGCGGCAATATAGAGGCGGCCGGAAAGACCGGTACGACCAACGGCAGCCGTGACGGCTGGTTCTGCGGCATGACGCCATATTATACGATGACGGTCTGGGTTGGCTACGACCAGCAGAAGACACTTTCCAGCCTGTACGGCGGCACGTATCCGGCGAAGATCTGGAAAAATGCGATGGAAAAGATGGTAGAGGGGCTTCCGGCGGCGTCCTTTGATACCCCGGAGACGGACAATGGACGCGGAGAAGGAACCTATCTGGCAGGTCATCCGGATGCATTTGAAATCACAACCAGCGGATATACCGCGGCGAATTTCAGAAGGGATCATTTGCTCTCGGATGAGGCGGCGAAGCTTCTGGAGTCTGCAAAGAGCGGCGATTCCGGCCGCAGCAGCAAGGAGTTAAAAGAAGACGCCAGCGCCAAGATCGAGCAGATCAAGAGCGAATCCATCAAAGAGCGGATGCAGCGGATCTACAAGACGGGTACGGCAGGAAAACGGTATTCAGCCCCGGCGGTGGTGCCGGAAACACCTGCCGAGACAGTTGAAGATCCGGCAGAATCTAGCACGACGATCGTGCCGGCAGGACCGGGCAGCGACATCGGACCAGGACACGGTCCGGCGCAGGAACCGGCAGTGGGTCCGGCGGCGGAGATTGGGCAGTAAAGAATTGAAAATGAGAAGAGTCATTTGATGCAGAGACATTAAATGGCTCTTCTTTGTTTTGTAGAAAAGAATTGTTCTATGAAATCTGTTCAAGATTTATGTGGAATCAATGGCGGAAGAATATTTGAATGAGAATAAAATTGACCGATTGTTTATGCAATAAGGGAAATATGGGGGAAAATGGATTGGAAATGTACAATACAATGAAATAAAACATGATAAAAGATCAATACGATTTAAAGTTCGTCAAATAAAATCAGAAAACGACTTGAAAATAAAAAAATAAAGTGCTAATATATCAGTAAGATATCTGAGATATATTAAAGAAAACAAAGTGCATGTACTAATAAAAGATTAAAAAAGAAAGGAAGGAAAAAGAGTATGGGCGACAAAATCAGATTTGGTATTATCGGCGGCGGTATGGCAGGTCCGTTAAATGCAGGAGCACTTCGGGATATCCCGGAAGCAGAGGTTGTTGCATTCTGTGACGTGAAAGAGGATGTGGCAAAGGAATTCAGCAAAGAGTACAATATTCCGTCTTATTACACGGATTATAAAGAGATGCTGAAACGAGATGATATCGATGCTGTCTGTGTAGTAACACCTCCATTCCTGCATGAGCAGATGGTTGTGGACTGTGCGAAGGCTGGCAAACACGTAATGTGTGAGAAACCAATTTCTGTCGATTGTAATGCAGCTGACAGGATGATTGCAGCATGTAAAGAAGCGGGCGTTAAATTTGGTGTTATCTTTATGTACCGTTTCATGGATCAGGCTCAGCTGATCAAGAAAGCGCTGGATGAAGGCAAGCTTGGTAAACTTCTTTCGGTTGATTGTTCTGGAAAATGCTTCCGAAGCGATGAATACTATGCTTCCGGTGCATGGAGAGGTACATGGAAAGGTGAGGGCGGCGGTTCCCTGATTAGCCAGACCGTTCATTTTATTGACTTAATGCTTTATTTAGTCGGCGATGTAGAGAGACTGACTGGTAATTATATGACAACCCTGCATCCGGATATTGAAGTAGATGACGTAGCCAACGCAATATTCAAATTTAAGAATGGGGCGTTGGGAAGCCTGGTAAGTAGTAGTGCAGTCCGTCCGGGTTATCCGCGTCACATCGAAATCCATGGTGAAAAAGGTACGATCAAGATTGTGGAAGAAGAGATCGTAGAATGGAAAGTAGAAGGCATGAACGAGGATGATTACCTGACCAAGGTAAAAGTTGACTCTGGTGATACAGCAACGGGTGCTGGCTATGTGGCAACCGAAAATCACAGAAGACAGCTTACTGATTTCATCCATGCGATCAAAGAAGATCGTGAGCCGATGGTAGACGGCGTAGAGGGAAGAAGAACACTTGAATTTATCCGTGCGATTTATCAGTCGAGCGACCTTGGTAAAGAAGTGCATTTCCCGATCCAGGAAGATGAAAAATACGGAAAGAAGACAGCTTGGTAATAAGGAGGTATAGATTATGGAAAAGAAGATGTATACAGAGACGTTGGAAAAGGTTCGCAATGATTATGCGGTTCGCAATATTGATAAATTAGAGGCAGCGATCAAAGCCGGTGATATGGAAAAAGCGCTGGAGCTGCACAAATTAAATGTAGAGAAAAAGACAGGATTTCACCATTTCGCAGTCCGCTGGGTAAATCAGACATTACGCAATTTCAAGAAATGGGCACCGGATGAGGCGATCTTTGAATGTATGGAAGACTATGCATTATGGTGCTATCCGCCATGTCTGCAGGACTGGATGGAGAAATATAAAGCGGGTCAGGCTACATATAAAGATTTCCCAATGGAAGATTTCCTGGAGAACCGTGCAGTATTATGGTCTGCTCTTCATGATAACGGCGATCAGATTTGGGAAGAGGATGAGGAGAAGATTACCTTTACACTTCCGCGTTGTAACAGCGGCGGCTGGCTGGTAACCGAATGTCAAGACAAGGTACAGACTTTAGATAAACCGGATCCAAGAGCTTATAATAAGGAAGGATTCCAGTGCTACTGCCTGAACTGTACAACCATGTGGGAGTTTGGTTGGTACAAATGGTTTGGATGGCCATTATTCATTATGGATGTGCCGACTATCGGCAGTGACGGTAAGTGCGTGATGGTTATGTACAAAGATCCGAAAGATATCCCGGATTCTTACTATGAGAAACGCGGCTTAGAGAGAAAGATCTAATAAAAAACCGGCGGCAGTTTCACCGGCTGCCGCCTTTGTAAAAACTATCCAGGAAAGGGGGATACATTATGAAAGAAAAGGGGAACCCACTTCTCCAGATAATTCGAAATGTAAATGATGCGGTAG
>ENA-OWRJ01002817-OWRJ01002817.1-human-gut-metagenome-genome-assembly--contig:-NODE-2817-length-13949-cov-14.715705_pt1 | contig 13949 bp, 9 predicted proteins | sample MGYA00248269_ERZ651897 | MGnify/ENA primary metagenome ERZ651897 (study PRJEB26924, sample SAMEA4378252) | human gut metagenome | biome: human gut; feature: human-associated habitat; material: faeces...
CGAGAAGAATTGATCCGGCTTCGGGCAGAAAACGAGTATATAAAGGCGGAGAATGAAGTTATAAAAAAAGAGATCGCCTTGAGAGAAGAGAGGCACGCAGCGCAACTCAAGGCGAGAAAGCAGCGATCATCAAAGAGCTGCGTGAAAAAGGATACCAATTGAAATATCTGTTGAAATCTATGCAGATGGCACGGTCTACCTATTATTTTGAGTTGAGCAAGGCCGATCAAGTTGCTATTCGAAACCATTGCTTGGCAGATGAAATCAAAGACATTTTCTCACAGCATAAAGGCCGCTACGGTGTGCGAAGAGTATATCAGGAACTGATAAAGCGCAGCCACAAGGTCAATCATAAGCGGGTACAACGGCTTATGCATACTATGGGGTTGGCAGGAAAGCGCCCTAAGGAAAAGTATCATTCCTACAAGGGCGAGGTCGGCAAGGTTGCTGAGAATATCCTTGACCGGGATTTCAGCACGACAGCTCCTATGCAAAAATGGACTACCGATGTATCTCAGTTCGGTTTTTCGTGGGGGAAGTGTTATCTCTCTCCCATACTCGACATGAACACAAACGAAATCATTTCTTATGATTTATCTCAAAGTGCCAATATGGAACAGATCCAGAGAATGTTGGCCGGCGCCTTTACGAAGTTTCCCTCTGTAGATGGCCTGATCTTTCACTCTGATCAAGGGTGGCAGTACCAGCACATGTACTTCAGGCAGGCACTTAAAGATCACAAAATCATTCAATCCATGTCAAGGAAGGGCAACTGTTACGACAATTGCATCATGGAGACCTTCTTTGGACGGATGAAAAACGAGATGTTCTACGGGCATGAAAAAGAGTATTCCTCTTTTGAAACATTTGCCAAGGCTGTTGACGGCTACATAAATTACTACAACAACGAAAGAATCCAAGAGAAAACAAAATGGATGCCTCCTACAAAATTCAGAGAGGCATCCATGTGCACCTAATTCAATTTTTCATGTGTCCAGAATTTTGGGTACATATCAAACGCCCGGCTCTGCGCCGCTTTTTGATGTTATTTAGAATGTCAGCTAAGGAAACTTAAGCCGTCAGGCGGGAATTGTGCGGTATTGCCTTAAAGCAGAAATAGTATCAGATTACGTTGTGGTCCATCCACTTGTTGCTGACAAAGCGGATCATGAAGAACACGCTGCGGCAGATCCAGTCAATGAACATACCGAACCACACGCCGGTCAGCCCCATGTTGAGCTTGAGCACAAAGATGTAGCTCAAAATTACGCGGAACAGCCACATGCTGAAAATGCTCACCGTCATGGTGTAGCGGGCATCGCCGCCGCTGCGCAGGGCGTTGGGCAGCGTAAAACTGGTAGCCCAGCAGACAACGCTGAACAAAGAAAACCAGTGCATAACGGTAACGCACATGTTGAGCGCAGTATCCGAAAGGCTGAACAGCCGTGCAATGTAAGGAATCGTAAAAAACAGGCAGGCGTTGGTGCAGAACAAACCGAGCATTGCCATCAGGATAAACATCTTGGCGTAATGCTTGGCCTGTTTTTTGTCTCCTGCGCCAAGGCAGCGGCTGACGACAGGGATCATGGCAAGGCCCATGGTGCTGCCGGGAATGTTGGCAATGCCGCTGATAGTGTTGGCCACCGCGTTGGCCGCAATGGCGGAGGTGCCCAGGGTGGAAGTCAAGCTGCTGACGCACAGCTTGCCAATCTGGAACATGCCGTTCTCCAAACCGGAGGGAATGCCAATGCCAAGGATGCGGCGAATCAGGTCGCCGTCCGGCTTCATATCCGCAATATGGCGGATGCAGAGCGGGTTTTCAATTTGCTGCTGCTGCCAGAACACCCACGCCGCGGCAAACACGCGCCCCAGCAGGGTGGCCAGCGCAGCGCCCAGTACCCCCATGCCCAGCCCATAAATGAACAGGGCGTTGAAGCAGATATTGATGATGTTCATGACCAGGCTGGCCAGCATGGAAATGCGGCTGTTGCCCTGCGCACGGAACAAAGCGGCCCCGGCGTTGTAAAACCCGATAAAGGGGTAGGAGATGGCGCTGATCAAAAAGTAGGTCTGCGAAAAGCTCATCACATCGTCATCAATGCGGCCGAAAACAATGCGCAGGATGGGGCGGCTGAGCACCAGAATGACCAGCATGACAGCGATGGTGCTGACCGCAAGAACGGTGTACAGCTGGGCGGCGCTTTTGGCGGCTTTTTCACCATCGCGCCGACCAAGGTACTGGCTGCTGATGACCGCGCCGCCAGTTGCCAGGGCGGACAGGATCTGGATGATCAAAATATTCAGGCTGTCCACCAGGCTCACGCTGGACACAGCGGCTTCGCCAACGCCGGATACCATAAGGGTATCCGCCATGCCCATGGCTACCGACAAAAACTGCTCCGCCAGCAGCGGCAAAATCAGCCGAACCAATGCCTGGCGGTTAAAAATCGACTCCGACAGGGTGGATTCAGCGCTTTTTGTGTTGCTCATTCGTTTCCTATACTCCTTATTTGCTTTACGAAACATTTACATGTTTATCATTATAAGACGAGAAAAGCAGAAAAGCAATATCTGTGCGAATTGAAACGATATTGTCCTTGCAAATGAGCAATTTCGCTTTCAAAAAGCAAAAAAAGAATGGATTTTGCACGGGTATCTGAAACGAAAAGCAACGATGAAAACAGCGCTTGAGCGAAATTTGCTCTGAAGGAAAAGGGAAAAGAGAAAAACAAATATCGACTAATGGCAAAATCCAGCGTGAAACACCGGGCAATTTCAGTGCGGCAAGGAAACAATCTTGCAATACTGGCGCACAAAACCGGGATAAACCGCCCCGCCAGCACATACGCTTGTGTGTGGAAGAAAATACAGGGGGAGGCAGACCGCCATGAAACAGACCCACCGCCCGCCGCGCAGCATTTACCCTGCGCAGAACCGCCACATGCGGCGGCGCACCCGTGTGCTGGCCGGGCTGGTGGCGGTTTTGTGCTTTGGCGGGCTGCTGGCCCGGCTGTTTACCTTGCAAATACTGGACCCCAGCGGTTACGCCAACCGTGCCGCAGCCCAGCAGCTGCGGGATACCACGCTGCCCGCCGCCCGCGGCGAAATTTATTCCGCCGATGGCGTTACCCTGGCCGCCAGCAAAACCTGCTGGACCATCCGGGCCTCCCCGCGGGAACTGGCGGATGAGCTGGTGCAGCCCGCCGCCAAAGCGCTGAGCGAAATTTTGGATATTGATTATGACGCTACCCTGCAAAAGCTGAGCAAGCGCACCAGCAACGACTGCCTGCTCCGCCGCCGGGTGGATGCCGATCTGGCGGACGCCGTGCGGGCCTGGTGCACGCAGAACAACGCGCAGGGTATCCAGATTTTGCAGGATACCAAGCGCGTTTACCCGCAGGGCAACTTTATGGGCTGCCTGCTAGGCTTTACCGATGTGGATAATCAGGGCCTTTGGGGGCTGGAACTGCAATATGACGCCCAATTGACCGGCCGGAACGGAACCATCCTGACTGCAAAAAATGCCTGGGGGTATGATATGCCCACCCATTACAGCACCCTGCAGGATGCTGTGTCAGGGAATGATATCACCCTGACCATCCGGGCGGATATCCAGCACTATCTGGAAAGCGCGCTCAGTGCCGCCGTGGCGGAGCATCATGTGGCGGCCCGTGCGGTGGGCATTGTGATGGAGGTCGATACCGGCGCGATCCTTGCCATGTCCACCAAGCCGGATTACGATCCCAACGATCCGCGCACCATTGTGGATGAAACCATCCGCCAGCAGGTGAACGCCCTGAGCGGGGAAGAACGCAGCAAAGCCTTGCAGACCGTCCAGCAGGCCCAGTGGCGCAACAAGGCAATTTCCGATTTGTACGAACCCGGCAGTGTGTTCAAGCTCATCACCTGCGCTGCGGCACTGGATACCGGTGCAGTCACGCGGAACAGCCGCTTTGTCTGCGCGGGCAAGATCAATGTGGCTGGCACAAATTTCCGCTGCGCAAACGGGCATATCCATGGCAGTGAAACCCTGGCCCAGGGGCTGGCGGTATCCTGCAACCCCTGCTTTATCCAGGTGGGGGCGCGGCTGGGCAAACAGAACTTTTGCGATTACTTTGCCGCCTTTGGCCTGCGCGCCGCAACCGGTATTGACCTGCCCGGCGAGATCAAGCGCAGCGAATACTATACCGCCGACCGCATGGGCCCGGTGGAGCTGGCTTCCTGCTCCTTCGGGCAAAGCAGCAAGGTGAGCTACCTGCAAATGATCACAGCCGTCTGCGCGGTGGTCAACGGCGGCAAGCTGATGCAGCCCCATGTGGTGCAGTCCATCCACGATGCCGAGCGCAATACCGTGCAGCAGGTGGAGCCCACCATAAAAGCGCAGGTCATCCGGCCCGAAACCAGCGCCGTCATGCGCGAATTGATGGAGGGTGTTGTGACCACCGGCACCGGCAAAAATGGTGCCGTGGCAGGCTACCGTGTGGGCGGCAAAACCGGCACCAGCCAAAAGCTGGACAGCGAGAATGAGCGCGCCCGCATTGCCAGCTTTGTGGCAGTGGCACCGATCGAAAACCCAAAAATCGCAGTCCTCATCTGCCTGGATGAACCCCACAGCTGGACCACCAGCGGCGGCGCGCTGTCCGGCCCGGTGGCGGCGGAAGTGCTGCAAAAAAGCCTGCCGCGCTTAGGCATCCAGCCCAGCTATACCGAAGCAGAACAGGCAAAATATTTTACCACCGTGCCCGATGTGACCGGCTGGAAAGCCCCCGCCGCGGCCCAAAAGCTGAGCGAGTATACCCTGACTGCGGATGTGCTGGGGCAGGGGGAGCGGGTCGTCAGCCAGTACCCGCGGGCAGGCACCACCGTGCGGCGCGACTCCGCCATCCAGCTGGACACCACCGGCCAGCTGGACCCCGCAGCGGACGAAGGATAACGCCGAGTGGTTGCACCCCCGCCCCATTTGCGATACAATAATATAAAGGCAACACCGCACAATTCCCGCCTGACGGCTTAAGCACCGCTCCGGCGGCTGCGGCACGGCATCTGCGTTGCCAAAATGCTCGATAATACACAAAGTATTATCTGCGCTTTTGGCTTAGCAGCTGCCGCACCTCGCTCGCCGTATCGGCACTTAGAATTATGCGGTATTGCCATAAAGTTTATCCCAAAAAGGGGAGGGGAGCCGCTTGCCAAAGCTGCAAACAAACGGCGCAAAACAAAAACGAACCACCTATATGATACTGCTGCTCTGGGCGGCGGTCTGCTTTGCCCTGCTGGTGGTGGACTGGTGCTGCTGGGCACTCAACCGGCTGGACGCCGACATGGCGTCCGAACAACTGCTTGCCAACCTGCTGGCGCAGGAGGGCGGCGTGATGAGCACCAACTGGTACTATTCCACTGAGCTGCGGGCGCTCAACACCCAGCTGGTCATGGCACCGCTGTTCCGGCTGTTCACCAGCTGGCATACTGTGCGCGTGGTGGGCAGCGTGGTGCTGATCCTTTTGTATCTCGCGGCGTGGTTCTGGTTCGGGCGCAGTGCAAAGCTCAAGTACAGCGGCCTGCTGGGGGCCGGGCTGCTGGTGCTGCCCTATGGCGCGCTGTACCGCCAGTATGTGCTGGAGGGCCTTTACTATATTCCGCACATTGCCATCAGCTTTGTGGTGCTGGGGTGCGCGGTGCGCATTCTGCGCGGCGGGCGGCGGCTGGCCCCGGCGGCGGGCATGGTGCTGTTCAGCTTTGCTGCAGCGCTGGGCGGGCCGCGGCAGCTGTTCATCTTGAACATTCCGCTTACCGTGGCGGCAGCGCTGCTCTGCTGGCTGGATGCTCCGCCTGCGGATACCCTGCGCCAAAAGCTGGCCAATGCCTGGCGCACCCCCGGCGGGGCGTTGCTGGTGCCCACCCTTGCGGCGGATGCTGCCGCGCTGGCGGGGTATGTGGTCAACGCAAAGGTGCTGGCGGAAAAATATCACTTCCAGGACCAGGGGTATGTGGCATTTACTGGGCTGAACCTGGACCGCCTGCAATGGTTTGTCAATGCGCTGCTGGCTTCCTTTGGCTGGCAGGAGGGCAAAGTGTTTTCTCTGGCCGCGCTGTTTAACCTTGCGGCTGCGGCGCTGATCCTTTTCTGCTTTGTGTTTTCTGTTCGGTTGGTGCGCGGCAAAGCACGCTACCCGCTGGGGCACCGGCTGGTGGGAGCATTTTTCCTGGCCGGGGCCGTCTGCTTTGCACTGCTGTACGGCCTGACCAACAGCGGCCATTCGGACCGCTACCTGCTGCCGCTGGCAATTTTATTTGTACCGCTGCTGGAAATCATGCTGGCGGACTGCACCCCCCTGCACCGCCCGGATGCCCGTGGTCTGACGGCCCTGCTGGCGGCGATATTACTGTTGCACGCCGGAACAGACTACCGCGCAGCGGCAGTGGCAACCAACCCCAACCAAGGGGCGGCACAGTTCCTGGTGCAGAACGGCTACCGGGACGGGTACGCTTCTTTTTGGGACGGTAATGTGATGACCGAGTTGACGGACGGCACCCTGAACGTGTGGACCCTGACCCCAAACAGTGTGCCGGAGCTGCGCCCTTGGCTGCAGGTCACCAGCCATCTGCAAACCCCTCCGCAGGGTAAAATTTTCTTTGTTATCTCCAAATGGGAAGCATACGGTGAGCGCCAGCCCACTACCCAGGCCCTTGCCGATGCCATGCCGGAGGATGCGCTGATCTATGAGGATGAAACCGTAAAGATTTACGGTTTCGCCAGCGATGAAGCCATGCGCCAGGCGTGCGGATTTGCGGCATTCCCATAAAAAATAAGCCGTCACAAACTTTTCACAATTTTCTTTGAAAATAATTACATCCCGCTGGTTGACAAACCGGCGGGATTTGTTTATAATCGTACTGTTGCAAATCAAACTGTTTTAATTCAAACAATTAACAATCAAACGAATTGGTAAGTGAGGTGATCCAAACGCAGAACCGCAACCAACAGGATGACCACGGCTTTGTGCATGTGGGCCGCACCTTAAACTATGCCGCGCGGGAAATTTCCTGCGCGCTGGATGCGTACATCAGCACCAGGGTCAGCCCGGAGCTGACCGGTATGCGCGGCATGGTGCTGGGGTTTTTGATGCAGGAAACGGAAAGCGGCAAGCAAATCTACCAGCGTGATCTGGAAGCCCGGTTCCACACCAACCGTTCCAGCATTACCACCATGCTGCAGGGCATGGAGCAGTCCGGCTTTATCACGCGGGAAGTTGTCGCCAAAGACGCCCGGCTCAAAAGCCTGGTTCCGACCGAGAAAGGCCGCCAATGCGCCGCCGCCATCCACCAGTGCATTTCGGATTTTGAGCATGACCTGCAAAACGGGGTCAGCGCGCAGGAACTGGAAGCTATCCAGGGCACCCTGCACAAGCTGATTGAAAATGCAAAAGCCATCCGCGGCAAAAATTAAGGCGTATCTGAAAAGTCAAAAATTTGGTCTATTTCTATAAGCGCAACCGGATTTTGCGTTAAAAAGCCTTGGGATCCATAAAGGATTCCTGCGGCTCCTTGCCTTAAATCCTGCTTGTGTTTGCGAAATATCCGTTATTTTCTTTGTTTTCAGGCACACCCCAAAGTGTTCCGCAATGCTTTGGCTTAAGAAGTTCAGGCGCTGCCCCCGGGCAGCCAAACAGGAGATACCATATGTTTAAGTCACTTTACAAAGAAACAGAGGGGTTCCGGCTGGTTTCCATCCTGACCCCTTTGTGCATGATCGGCGAAGTGGTGATGGAAATGATCATCCCCAAGCTGATGTCCTCCATCATTGATGATGGCGTTACCGCCGGCAATCTTTCCCACATTTACCGCATTGGCGGCTGGATGATCGTGGCAGCGGCCTTTGGCCTGCTGTTCGGCGTGCTGGGCGGTGTGTTTGGTGCGCGTGCTTCCACCGGTTACGCCCGCAATCTGCGCCGCTCCATGTACCGCAATATCCAAACATTCAGCTTTGCCAATATCGATAAATATTCCACCGCCGGTCTGGTCACCCGTATGACCACCGACGTGACCAACATCCAGAACGCTTACCAGATGATTTTGCGTATGGCCATCCGTGCGCCGTCCAGCATGGTCATTGCCATGATCATGGCGTTCACCATCAACGCCAAGCTGGCTTCCATCTATCTGGTGGCGGTCATCATTCTGGGCGGCTGCCTGGTGCTCATCATGTCCCGCGCCAGCAACTACTTCTCCGCCGCATTCAAAAAGTACGATGACCTGAACGAGAGCGTGCAGGAAAATGTTTCCGCCATCCGCGTGGTCAAAGCGTATGTGCGCGAAGATTACGAGAGTGAAAAGTTCAAAAAGGCATCCGGCAATGTGCAGGATCTGCTGCTGCGTGCTGAAAAAGTTCTTTCCTTCAACTCTCCGCTGATGATGGCCACCGTTTACACCTGTATCCTGCTGATTTCCTGGCTGGGTGCCCGCATGATCGTGCTGTCCGGTGCTACCAGCTTTACCACCGGCGAGCTGATGAGCATGCTGACCTACTGCACCAACATCCTGACCAGCCTGATGATGCTGTCCATGGTGTTCATCATGATCTCCATGTCCGCCGCTTCCGCCAAGCGTGTGGCTGAAGTGCTGGAAGAAGAAAGCACCCTGTCCAACGGCAAAAACCCGGTTATGGAAGTCAAGAACGGCGCTGTCCGCTTTGATCATGTCTGTTTCCGCTATAAGGCCGATGGCCGCGATGTGCTGTCTGATATCAACCTGAACATCCGTTCCGGCGAGACCATCGGCATCATCGGCGGCACCGGCAGCGCAAAAACCAGCCTGGTGCAGATGCTGCCCCGCCTGTATGATACCACCGCCGGCCATGTGTACATTGGCGGCGTGGATGTACGCGATTACGACCTGGAGATCCTGCGCAACAGCGTTGCCATGGTGCTGCAGAAAAACGAACTGTTCAGCGGCACCATTGCCGAAAACCTGCGCTGGGGCAATAAGGATGCCACCGATGCCGAGATCGAGGAGGCATGCAAGCAGGCCTGCGCCGATGAATTTATTGAGCGCTTCCCCGATAAATACAACACCCACATTGACCAGGGCGGCACTAACGTTTCCGGCGGCCAGAAGCAGCGCCTTTGCATTGCCCGTGCTCTGCTGAAAAAGCCCCGCATCCTGATTCTGGACGACTCTACCTCCGCTGTGGATACCGGCACCGACGCCAAGATCCGCAAGAGCTTTGCCGAAAAGATTCCCGGCACCACGGTGTTCATCATTGCCCAGCGTATTTCCAGCGTGGAAAACGCCGACCATGTGATCGTGCTGGATAACGGCAGAATCAGTGGTTACGGTACCCCGGCCGAAATGCTGGCCACTAACCCCATCTATCAGGAAGTTTATAACAGCCAGACCAAAGGCTCCGGCGACTTTGACGAAAAGGGAGGCGATAACAATGGCTGAGCAGAAAGCAAAAGTGGTTAAGGTTGGCCGCGGTGGCCCCCGCAGCCCGCGCCCCAAAGTCCAGAACCCCGGCAAGATCTTCATGCGCATCCTGCGCTATGTGATGGAATGCTACCGCATTCAGGTCCTTGCGGTCGTCATCTGCATTTTTGTCAGCGTGTTTGCCAACGTGCAGGGCACTTTGTTCATGCAGACCTTGATCGATGGCTATATCCTGCCCCTGCTGAAAGAGCAGAGCAGTGATTTTTCCGGCCTGGCCCATGCCATCGCCCGCACGGCAGGCTTTTACGGCATCGGCATTGTTGCCGCATTTGCCCAGGCCCGTATGATGGCTTACGTTACCCAGGGCACCCTGAAGCGCCTGCGCGATGAAATGTTTACCCATATGCAGACGCTGCCCATCAAATACTTTGACCGCAACGCCCACGGCGATATCATGTCGCTGTATACCAACGATATTGATACCCTGCGCCAGATGATCAGCCAGAGCATGCCGCAGCTGCTGAACAGCGCTATTACCGTTGTCAGCGTGCTGGTTTCCATGGTTGTACTCAGCGTGCCGCTGACGGTGCTCACCCTGGTCATGGTCGGGATTATGCTGCTGGTCACCAAGTATCTTACCACCAACTCTTCCAAGTACTTTGTTTCCCAGCAGCGTGATATTGGTGCGGTGAACGGCTACATTGAAGAGATGATGAACGGCCAGAAGGTCGTTAAGGTGTTCTGCCACGAGGAAGAAGCCATTGAGCAGTTTGATAAGCTCAATGACCAGCTGTTTGAAAGCGCGGATAAGGCCAACCGTTACTCCAACCTCGGCGGTCCGGCTAACACCCAGCTGGGCAACCTTTCCTATGTGTTCTGCGCCATGATCGGCGGTGCGCTGGCTCTGTCTGGCATGACAGGCCTGACCCTGGGCAAGCTGGCCAGCTTTTTGACCTTCAACCGCACCCTGAACATGCCTATCAGCCAGATCTCCATGCAGTTCAACGCCATCATCATGGCTCTGGCCGGCGGCCAGCGTATCTTTGACCTGCTGGACGAAAAGCCGGAAGTGGACGAGGGCAAGGTCATGCTGGTCAACGCCAAACGCCTGCCGGATGATTCTGTGACCGAAACCAAGGAGCGCACCAACCTGTGGGCCTGGAAGCGTGTGAACGCCGATGGCAGCGCAGACTACCGTGAACTGAAGGGAGATATCGTCTTTAAGGATGTAGACTTTGGCTATGATCCGGGCAAGATCGTCCTGCATGATATCAACCTGTATGGCCGTCCGGGCCAGAAGATCGCCTTCGTCGGTTCCACCGGCGCAGGCAAAACCACCATCACCAACCTCATCAACCGCTTCTATGATATCCAGAAGGGCACCATTGAGTATGACGGCATTGATGTGACCCATATTCATAAAGACGACCTGCGCGCATCCTTAGGCATTGTTCTGCAGGATACCCACCTGTTTACCGGTACGGTTATGGATAACATCCGCTATGGCCGCCTGGATGCAACGGACGAGGAATGCCGCGCCGCCGCCAAGCTGGCCAACGCCGATGAGTTCATCCGCCACCTGCCGGATGGCTATAACACCACGCTGACCGGCGACGGCACCAACCTGAGCCAGGGCCAGCGCCAGCTGCTTGCCATTGCCCGTGCCGCTGTTGCGGACCCGCCGGTACTGATCCTGGACGAAGCAACCTCCAGCATTGATACCCGCACCGAGCGCCTGGTGCAGCAGGGCATGGACGGCCTGATGTATGGCCGCACCACCTTTGTTATCGCCCACCGCCTTTCCACCGTGCGCAACTCGGACTGCATCATGGTGCTGGAACAGGGCCGCATTATTGAGCGCGGCACCCACGATGAGCTGATTGCCCAAAAGGGCCGTTACTACCGCCTGTACACCGGAAATTTTGCGGAAAACTCCTGAAATAGCCTTTCTGCCGGATAAGTGTGCAACAAAGCGCAATCGGCATAAAAACGGAAAATCCCCATAAAAATACCGGGAAGGATTCCACCCTTCCCGGCGTTTTTGTGTAAAATGCCGTCACGCCGCACAAAACTTGACGATGTGGGAATAATTGGCTATAATAGAGGGGAACACAAGGAGGCTGAACCAACACAGCACTCCTTTTTATATAGATGACGCTTTGGAGGGGGGCTGCGCAGAACACTGCCAGCCGCAGGCGTACAAAACTGATCAACCAACACGATAAACTGAGAGGAGAGCTTATACATGGCTACCAAGAAAATTGCTCAGACCGTTATTACTGAGGATAAGTTTTATACCATCGCCGCTGCAAACGGCAAGGTTGTTGAAGTAAAGGATTACAACACCGAGAACGGCGCTCAGATCCAGCTGTGGGATAATGCCAACGCCGAATGGCAGCAGTGGAGCTTTGTGCGCGCCGGCGAGGGCGTGTACCGCATCAAGAACCGTTTCACCGGCAAGATGATGGACCTGGATTGCTCCGGCGTGACCGATGGCACCCATGTTCACCAGTGGGAAGGCGCTAACGCTTCCAGCCAGCTGTGGATCGTGGAGCCCGCCAATGATGGCCGCGTAAAGATCAAGTCCAACCTGGCCGGCAAGTGCCTGGACCTGGTCAACATGAACACCGAAAACGGTGCAGTCCTGCAGATCTGGGCTGATGTGAACGGCGATAACCAGTACTGGACCATCAACGAAGTGACCCGCAAGCCCAAGACCAGCGCCAAGGCTACCGCCGCTAAAGCAAAGGCTGAAGTGAAGGCTGCCGCTGAAAGCGCTGCCAAGACCGTTGACGCCGCTGCCAAGGCTGCTGCCGAAGTTGCTACCGAGGTTGTTGACGCTGTGAAGGCTTCTGCCGATAAGCCGGTTGCCGAAACCGCCGCTGAGGTTGTTAAGACCGCCAAGAAGGCCACCTGCAAGACCAGCACCAAAAAGGCTGCCGAGGCTGCTGTGACCACCGCAAAGAAGGCAGCCGAGGCTGCCACTGCCGTTGCTGCCGTGGCCACCGACGCTGTCAAGGAAGTTGCTGAAAAGCCCGCCGTTAAGGCCGCTGCCGATGAAGCTGTGAAGGCTGTAAAAGAAGTTGCCGAAAAGCCCGCTGTCAAGGCTGCTGTGGAAGCTGCCGACAAGGCCGTGAAGGAAGTTGCCGAAAAGCCTGCTGTCAAGGCTGCCGCCAAGGCCGCTGACGAAGCCGTTAAGACCGTTGTGGAAGCTGCAAAGCCCGTTGTTGAGGCTGCTAAGCCTGCTGTAAAGGGCAAAAACTCCCGCAAAAAGCACAGCAGAAAGTAATTTGTTTTAAAGCGTCAGAATACCCCCTGATAAAAAATAAGTCCCGCCCGCAGCACCCCTCGCTGCCGGGCAGGACTTTTTTTGTGCAGGATCAATCCCAAAGAAAACTGCCCGTATCACTCCGGCCAAAAACCGGAAAGGATGCGGGCAGGTGTTTTATCAGAATAGCGGAAATAAGAGAAAGCCAAATTTTACAGGAAGCTCTGGATCAAGGTTTTCAGGCCGATCAAAATCAGCACAAGGCCGCCAATGCGCTCCGAAACGGCGCGGTACTTATCGCCAAACACGGCACCAACCTTAACGCCGATGGCAGACAGGGTAAAGGTGGTGCAGCCGATCAGCAGGGCAGCAACCACAATGTTGGCTTCCATTGCGGCAAAGCCAACGCCAACGGCAAAGGCGTCAATAGAGGTTGCAACGGCCAGCGGCAGCATGGCTTTGGCGGAAAAATCGTTGTCCACAGTTTCATCGCCGCCAAAGCTTTCCCGCACCATGTTTACGCCGATCACAGCCAGCAGGATAAAGGCAACCCAAGGGCCAACGCTGTTGAGCAGGTGCTCGAACCGGGAACCGAGGAAGTAGCCAAAGGACGGCATAATAGCCTGGAACGCGCCGAACCAGGCACCGCAGATCAGCGCGTGGGACAGCTGTACTTTGCGCACCGAAAGCCCCTTGCAGATGGAAACCGCAAACGCATCCATCGAAAGGCTGATGCCGATCATGATCAAGTCAAACAAACTCATACCCCAATACCTCCAAATCAGATCCAAGGGCAGAGCCGGGCAAACAAAAAAGACCTATCCGCCCAGCACCTGCACACAGCATGCAGGTGAACCCTGTGCGGATAAGTCTCGTCATTTCAAGTAGTGCCAGAGCCTTTGCTGTTAGCTCATTGTGTTGGCAAAACTGCACGGCTGCTCTTGCCCAGTGCCGCGCCGACTACTCCCTTATTGCCTGAATAGTGTACCATGCGGAAAATTTGTTGTCAATGCGTTAGTTATTGCTAACCGTTAAAATCCCGGTCATTTTCCGGGTTTTGCCACAAAAATGGGTGTGCTGCACCGCAAAATCAACCCTGCTGCGCTCCAAAGAGCAACGCAGGCAGAAATAACCGGAATCTTTACCGCCCCCTTGCGCAATGGCGGCTGATAGGGTAAAATAAAAAGACGAAAAAACAAAGGTAACACCGCACAATTCCCGCCTTACGGCTTAAGCACCGCTTCGGCGGCTGCGG
>ENA-OWRJ01002823-OWRJ01002823.1-human-gut-metagenome-genome-assembly--contig:-NODE-2823-length-13923-cov-8.605711_pt1 | contig 13923 bp, 11 predicted proteins | sample MGYA00248269_ERZ651897 | MGnify/ENA primary metagenome ERZ651897 (study PRJEB26924, sample SAMEA4378252) | human gut metagenome | biome: human gut; feature: human-associated habitat; material: faeces...
TGAATAATTAATCATACCCTACTCCTTAATATACTGGGAATGCACTTATTATCTTACCATTGGAATCAATTCCTCACCCATCAAAATATATCCAACAGGTTCAAGTGATGTAAGCACACAAAATTGTCACAATCATTCAAAAAAGATATTAAGTTCTTTAAACGAGTTAATGCATTCGGTTATTTTATCACCAAACCAATATGAAAGCTTCTCTCTCATTGATTTATCTAATTTGATAAATGTATTTGTCTGACTTTTTTTATAATAAATTTCTTTCATAAACTCAATCTGATCGTTGTTCATTTCATAATATTTTTTCCAATATTGAATTGCATCTGGTTCTTTATATAAATATGGAAGTAAAATATTATTGCTTTTTTTCATTAAATCTTTTTCAGATTGATTTGAGTACACGTGAAAGTTATCACCCCAAAAAGCAATAGAAGCTGCAGGCAAAACATCATTTCCTTTTTCAATCAATAAATACTGCATAGCTTCACTTTTAGCAAGATCACAAACTTTTTTCTCAACATTACAAAATAACTGATGCAATATTTCATTTTCACCAAACAAATAATCATCATCATTTTGTATCATACAGATAAAATTATCTCTGCCAAAACTTATTACCCCCCTCACCCCTTCGAAATCCTGAAACAAATAATTCATATCATCCCATGATTGCTCACTTGATAACAGCTCATATTTACCATTCATTATTGCATGTGCTATTGAAGCCAAAATACATCTGTTATATATTATGTTCATTTGTGTAAATTCAAAAATTTTTTCCATATTTTCTACTCCCTAATAAATTTTACAAATAGTTTTATCAAAATTTCGCAAGCGTAGTAATGAAGCGGATTTGTAAGACCTAACAAACAAAATAGCCATTACAAAATATAGAAACAGCCAACCAACTTTGATATAATTAATTTGAACCAAACCATACGAAAAGGGGGGCTGTTATCTACTGTCAGAAAAAATATACAGGATATCACATTTTTCACTTCAGTACAGAAGACTTGGTTTTATGATTATGACAATTTTTTTGATTCTCTCATTGCTCTGGACTCTACTCCCATAATTGCAGATATTTATCAAAATAATGAGCATAGTTTTTCTTTACATTGATGAATGTACATTATTAACCAACAAAGGTTACGATGTCAAAGAAATATACAAGCTTGATATTTCTAACTATCCCACTTGTCTCTATTATACTGCCTAGATACAATTTGACAATTGGAATAACTATTTGTTCCCCCCTGTGATTTTGGGGTTATATGGTCAAATTGCCATTCATTAGGCAATGGAGAAACTCCTTTCATACTTTTTAGTGGTTTGACTAATTCTTGCCCATAATACGGATCATTTGGATTATCTGACATAACAACTCCATTATTACGTTTCATATTTTCTAAAAGCATTTTCTCCTTTTGTTTTGCTGAAAAATTTTTTCCTGGTCCAACATTTGGTTCATCTTCTAAATATGAATATGGATTAGCAGTATAAGAACTGTCAGAATCATTATCTTGATCTTGCGTTGAAAGATTTACAAAACTAATAGTAGTAAACCCAGCAATCAAATAGAATAATGCGAAAAACCATGAATAAATTGCAATGTCCCACTGCCCATTAGCCGCAGCATTTTGTCCATCAATGAAATACTTATATGAAAGTCCAAAATTAATCGAAACAGCCACACCTGCAATTATGCCATACGCAATAAATGTTGCGGCACAAATTCCAAAAAGAGCGCCAAAAATTACACCATTCAATATATTGGCTAAATTCTGCATAGGTGATAAATCGGATTTAAATTCGCCTGTAGTCACCAAGTTGCGAATAATGCTGACTGCATTGGGCACGATCAATCCTGAAAGTGCTCCTATTACAGCTCCTCTTACCGCCAAACCAGCCATCGACATATACCCACTCGGATCAGAGTAAGTCACAGGATTAGCATTTGCATAAAGATATTTATGCAGAGAAACAGGGTCAGAAATACTTCCCTGATAACTATCCTGCGAAATAAACCTGCCCGTAGAGGTATCCATATATCTCGCACGCAGATAGTACAGTCCCGTAGTCTCGTCAAACTGCTCACCGCAATAACGGTAACAGTTCTTAGTAGAACCCTTAGATTTCAGCAAGTTACCAAAAGCATCATAGCAATAGGTATCGGTAATAACGCCACTTTCATTAGCAAGTCCAACAACAGAACCGTGTCCGTCATAAAGATATACAGACACCTTTCCGTCACGTTCCTGACTGATAAGGTCAGCTCCGATGGTATAGTATGCCTGCACCGAACCCTCAGAACCAATCTCTACAAGAACATTGGTAAGGCTTGAATTATCATTGAGGTACTTTACATACTCAGTTACTCCGTCACTTCTGTGTGTTGTTTTAGAAGTTCTGTTGCCTGAATAATCGTAAGTATAAGTTTCCTCAGTAACAAGCACGCCATTCTGAACAGTAGCCCTTACAAGCTTGTTTTCAGAGTTATACTCATAAAGAGCAGACTGTGCAGAGCCAATCACACGAATGAGATTTCCATTTAAATCATACTCATAAGATGTTTCGGAATCTGAAACAAGCTGATTAATCCAAGGACCATTGCCCCTATCCAAGAATTATTCATCGGGATCGGAGACACCGATATCAGAGATATATTATTTGTGTTTATTGCGGTATTCCCGTAATTTCTTATCGCATCCATTGTAGTGCCATTACCTATCCTTGTCGGACTACTTTTATATTTTAAGGTATATGAGTAAAACTTACAACAAATAATTAAAAGCATTAAATGCCCCAAAAAGTCATCATTTATTGACTTATTAGATGCATCGATTTAAAAATGCTTTTTCTCACATAATGCGTCAAAAGCAATTCACTCTCCTCAGTATACCATAAAAACTATTTTATGTACTTTGTCCAATCACCTTCATAGTTTCACAATTATTACAATAGTAAAAATATAACCATTGTTCACCAAATTGAAAATCAAAATTTTTTATAATATTTGCAAAGTCACTACAAACTGTAGCTAAATAAGTCATCTTTTTATGACACAATGGGCAATAAGAGTTAATCATATTGTTAGAATAAAGATATAACGGTTCGCCTAATACGGTTATAAAATATTTAATTCCAAAATCATTTAAGATATTTTTAGACTCCTCATTAGATAATAATTCTAAGGACACATTCATTTGTGGTAACGGATAAACGAGTCTCAGGTCGTCATTTTCAATCCAATTATGTTTATCATTATTATATATTTGAATTACTTGTTTTTTTTCAAACTCAATTTTAAAAAATTGTTCACCCCAATTTGAAGAACAATTAAGGCATGAAATTAATGGTATATTTAGATCACGCACGCCCATTATTGAACCCAATCTCGGATCATTTAAATCTAACGATAATATTTGATGATAATAATTATCACAATTGCAACACTTAGGAGTTTTCCATTCTCTCCCGCCAAATGCATGCCTGTAGCTTGAAGATGTATTGGGTTTAAATGAAACTTTGTATTCACATAGTTTTTTCAAAATTTCTCTCCTCTCAAAAACCAAATTATACTAATAACCAATTAACCTATAGACAAATCCTCTGCTGAAATAAGTCCGTTCGTCGTCAAGCTTCCTTGCCGGATGCAAAGCCCGCCTGCGGTCGCTTTCCTTGACTGGGCTTATTTCATCTGTCGGCTTTATCTATAGAACAATTGGTTATTAGTATTAATCAAATTATTTTAATACCAGTTATGACAGATTACACAAAAATATTATATTGTGACCATGAAATATACTCGTAGCCTAATTTTTTTATGTATCAACACACTGATTGACTCAAAACAATAATAATTAATATTCCTTTTTCTGCTAAACTATGAAAAATAGTGCAGAATATCAATATATACCTGAATTATGAGCATATAGCCACATTTCATATAAACCATCATCATATTTATCTCCAAAAAGTCCTTGAATATCTTGAATATCTAATTCCAATCTTTCAAATGCATTCAATAGCTTATCAGTTACCATTGTACCTTTTCCTTTACCTCCAAAGGTTCTTGTCAATTCATGATTGGAAATATCCATCAAAACAGCAGGTCCATCACCTCTTTTTATACCAATACTAATATTAAAGGCATTTTGTGGTGTATGATGTGCAACTTGGTTAGCCTTCTTACTAGCATTTACCTCTTTAAAGCTTCCACCAAGACAATTATTATGCACCAGAACCCCATACTCACCAACAAAGTAAGTATGGAAATCCTCAACCTCAAGGTTGTAAACAAATATTGGTTCAGCAAGCTTCACAAGTTCAAGGTCAGTAACTTCGACTTCATTACCGTCAGCAGTAACAAGTGTATCACCAACTTCAAGATTACCGGCAGCTACCCAACCCTTTTCCTCAACATAGAACGGATGGTTAGTTGTAGTGTCAATAGTTTCACCGTCAGATGTTGAAACGTGGAGAATTTCATTTGTTTACTTGATCCAAATCATAAAGCTATTTCAAGTCTTTTTAATATTGTATATATATCATTAATCAGAAGGCTTACTTCTAACTGATTCATAGAAAAATTCTGTGATATATAATTTTTAATTGTATCATCTGCATAAACTGCTTTAAATATATCGGAAATAAATATATCATATTCTTTTAAAGCAAGTCCATTACGGTTAGATATTTTTTTTAATCCTATGTGATTAATTGCATCAATAAACAGTGGTGTTTCAGAAAAAGAAAACAAAAAAGATTTTTTTAAATTATTTTCATTATACACATTAAAATCCAAAGAACATTTTAATAAATATTGAAAAAAAATCAAATTATAGCATTTGTATACCTCAAACAAGCTTAATATACAATAAACAACGGTAAGTGCATAATCACATTCGATTACAGTTAATAATAAATTATTAACTGTAATCGAATGTAGATTTATTTTTTCATAATATTCCCATCTATATTGTTCCGAATTTTGAAAAATATGCTGAAACATTAATTTGCCGTTGTTTTTACAGCATAAGCCATAAAACGTTTCAATTTTACCATATAAGTTAACTTTTGAGCTTGATAATTTCAAAATATTCAAATTTATATCAACATTAAATGGAGAACAATTTAAATCATACAAATCATCAATGGTTGTTAATTCTCTGATTCTAACTTCTGATAAATCTCTATTTTCCAAATTTTCACTAAAATCATATAAAAATACACTTTCGCTTTTTTGTGCAATATTAGAAATCATCTCAAAAAATGTCATTATTAATAACCCTCTTTGTTATTATATTGTTATGAAGCCCCAACAGCAACACATTGGGGCTTCATTTCTAATAACTATTTTATTTCAATTTTGCTTATAATTTTTTTAAATTCATCGAGCAAATTTACTCCAATCCCCATTGCACCGGGTTCAGCTGATTTACGTATTATATCACCCATATGTTCAATTTCCTTTCCAAATTCACTCACAGCTGTATTCGAATTAACCCAGTCCATAAAACCATCTTTCATTGAAAATATTACCGTCTTTTCGTGACCCTTGCCTAAACCAGTTGCTTGGTATTTACCAGATAAATCAAATACCCACTTTGCTCCTCTTGTTGGGCTGCCATTATGCATACCGGGAACTAGATTTTGAGCGGCTTCAATGGCTTCAGCCTCTGCCTTTGAACAATTTCTTGCTACTTTATATGTATTATGCACCAGAACCCCATACTCACCAACAAAGTAAGTATGGAAATCCTCGACTTCAAGGTTATAAACAAGTATTGGTTCAGCAAGCTTTTCAAGTTCAAGGTCAGTAACTTCAACCTCATCACCATCAGCAGTAATAAGAGTGTCACCAATTTCAAGATTACCGGCAGCTACCCAACCCTTTTCCTCAACATAGAACGGGTGATTGGTTGTGGTGTCGATTGTTTCACCGTAAGAAGTTGAAACATGCAGAATTTTGTCAGTTTCTTTGACCCAGACGTTAAGAACCTCTTTAAGTTCTGTTTCGCCCGTTTCGGAATTGTATGCCCAGACCTCATCGCCAACCTGAACATCTTCAATGCAAACAGTAGTTAACTATCTGGATACAAATTAATACTAGGGTTCCCTTGATAATAAGAGATTTCAACAATTATCCCTCTGTTACCTAAAATACAGTCAATATATCTCATAAGTATATCAATTATTTTTTTTGTTCCATATTGATTTTTACCATTATAAAACAAATCAATTAAACACGTATGTTCCCCTTCATCCATTACATTATATAATATATTAGAAATTTTCAATTCAATTAAATCTATAATAGTTGAAATATCATTATATCTTTTAAATAAGCCATAACCTTCCAAGCAAGTTACATTTTGTTCACTTAAATCTTTTAGAATTTCTGTTTTTATTATTTCATAATCATAATATAATTTTTTATGTTTTTCCATTTGCTTATGTTCCCATGGAATTGTAAACCTAAGTGTGAACAGTGAATTTATGTTTCCCTTTATTATATTTATTAGTTTATTTATTTCAAAATCAGTGCAACTAAAAACATCACTCTTTTCATCATTCATCGTACATATTGTTGAAAATCTCATTACAAATGGATACATATAAATCCATTCAATATTTAAAAACTGTGCAGTCAGAAAATCATAATACGTTTTTTTAGACCACGTACACAATTCCGTTTTTGACATAAGCCCTTCATTATAATCATCAACTATTTTTTTTAAGTCTAAGTATGTAAGATTCATAATACTCCTTTCAATAGCGACGCCTTTTAATCCAAATAAAAAGCGTCGCACTTTTTTATCAATGCGGTATAAATTCTTCAAAGCCCAACCCGTGAAAGAAACTTTTTACACCATTAGTCCAGTAATGGTATTGATAAATATTTCCTTCTATATCTCCATATTTAGTCATAACTTTTACCCACTTTTTAGGATTCTCTCCTATGCCTTTTAAGAACTCCTTAAAACTTTCACTTTTAACCCTCTCGGTTACAGTTTCAATTTCAAACAATTCTTTATCTGGCAATTCTGGCTTACCTGACTTATAATAATCATCATATATATATGAATTATGCACCAACACCCCATACTCACCAACAAAGTAAGTATGGAAATCGGCAACTTCAAGGTTATAAACAAGTATTGGTTCAGCAAGTTTTTCAAGCTCAAGGTCAGTAACTTCGACTTTGTTACCAACAGCGGTAACAAGTATGTCACCAATTTCAAGATCACCGGCAGCTACCCAACCCTTGTCCTCAACATAGAACGGGTGATTTGTGGTAGTGTCGATAGTTTCACCGTCAGATGTTGAAACGTGGAGAATTTCATCTGTTTCCTTGATCCAGACGTTGAGAACCTCTTTAAGCTCTGTTTCTCATACAATCCTATGGATTTTTTTGATAAACGATTTACTTAGTATCTTTCAGAAGTTCAAATTCAGATAAATTATTACCTGAATAACGCACAATATCTCTATATTTAGATGAGAACTTAAAAATTATTAATCCCTCTTCAAATTCTTCAGGACAGGTATATACTTTTTCAACCCAAAAGACCAAATGTTTTAACAATATTTTATTAATAAACTCATTAAAATACATTTGTGATTTCATAGAAATTTCAATTGGTATATTATATGGCATAGAAAACAATAATGCTCTAATACTTTGATTACACGATATTTCCCATACAATGTCATCCATATATTTTTTATATATTTTTTTCTTTTTTCGCTTATTCATCAAAAATATCCTTTCCACGAACCATTAAGATATTCACCAAATATTGCGGCAAATTCCTTTAATTCGTCATTTGTCAATGAGCGATATCTTCCAGAACTTATTCTTTTTGAAAGATTCGAAGCAGTTCCTTGGAATGTGGTAACCAATTCACCAAAAGACTCCCAAATATGTATTCTTCCATTGCCTCCCCTCACAACATATCTACCATCATCAACCTGTATAAATATATCCGAAGGAGAAGAGCGTTGTAAATCATTAATCGCAGAACCAACATTTCTACCTTCTGATTGTCTTTTTGATGCATGATCACTTTTGTAGCTATTATGCACCAATACCCCATACTCACCAACAAAGTAAGTATGGAAATCCTCAACCTCAAGGTTGTAAACAAATATTGGTTCAGCAAGCTTCACAAGTTCAAGGTCAGTAACTTCGACTTCATTACCGTCAGCAGTAACAAGTGTATCACCAACTTCAAGATTACCGGCAGCTACCCAACCCTTTTCCTCAACATAGAACGGATGGTTAGTTGTAGTGTCAATAGTTTCACCGTCAGATGTTGAAACGTGGAGAATTTCATTTGTTTACTTGATCCAAATCATAAAGCTATTTCAAGTCTTTTTAATATTGTATATATATCATTAATCAGAAGGCTTACTTCTAACTGATTCATAGAAAAATTCTGTGATATATAATTTTTAATTGTATCATCTGCATAAACTGCTTTAAATATATCGGAAATAAATATATCATATTCTTTTAAAGCAAGTCCATTACGGTTAGATATTTTTTTTAATCCTATGTGATTAATTGCATCAATAAACAGTGGTGTTTCAGAAAAAGAAAACAAAAAAGATTTTTTTAAATTATTTTCATTATACACATTAAAATCCAAAGAACATTTTAATAAATATTGAAAAAAAATCAAATTATAGCATTTGTATACCTCAAACAAGCTTAATATACAATAAACAACGGTAAGTGCATAATCACATTCGATTACAGTTAATAATAAATTATTAACTGTAATCGAATGTAGATTTATTTTTTCATAATATTCCCATCTATATTGTTCCGAATTTTGAAAAATATGCTGAAACATTAATTTGCCGTTGTTTTTACAGCATAAGCCATAAAACGTTTCAATTTTACCATATAAGTTAACTTTTGAGCTTGATAATTTCAAAATATTCAAATTTATATCAACATTAAATGGAGAACAATTTAAATCATACAAATCATCAATGGTTGTTAATTCTCTGATTCTAACTTCTGATAAATCTCTATTTTCCAAATTTTCACTAAAATCATATAAAAATACACTTTCGCTTTTTTGTGCAATATTAGAAATCATCTCAAAAAATGTCATTATTAATAACCCTCTTTGTTATTATATTGTTATGAAGCCCCAACAGCAACACATTGGGGCTTCATTTCTAATAACTATTTTATTTCAATTTTGCTTATAATTTTTTTAAATTCATCGAGCAAATTTACTCCAATCCCCATTGCACCGGGTTCAGCTGATTTACGTATTATATCACCCATATGTTCAATTTCCTTTCCAAATTCACTCACAGCTGTATTCGAATTAACCCAGTCCATAAAACCATCTTTCATTGAAAATATTACCGTCTTTTCGTGACCCTTGCCTAAACCAGTTGCTTGGTATTTACCAGATAAATCAAATACCCACTTTGCTCCTCTTGTTGGGCTGCCATTATGCATACCGGGAACTAGATTTTGAGCGGCTTCAATGGCTTCAGCCTCTGCCTTTGAACAATTTCTTGCTACTTTATATGTATTATGCACCAGAACCCCATACTCACCAACAAAGTAAGTATGGAAATCCTCGACTTCAAGGTTATAAACAAGTATTGGTTCAGCAAGCTTTTCAAGTTCAAGGTCAGTAACTTCAACCTCATCACCATCAGCAGTAATAAGAGTGTCACCAATTTCAAGATTACCGGCAGCTACCCAACCCTTTTCCTCAACATAGAACGGGTGATTGGTTGTGGTGTCGATTGTTTCACCGTAAGAAGTTGAAACATGCAGAATTTTGTCAGTTTCTTTGACCCAGACGTTAAGAACCTCTTTAAGTTCTGTTTCGCCCGTTTCGGAATTGTATGCCCAGACCTCATCGCCAACCTGAACATCTTCAATGCAAACAGTAGTTAACTATCTGGATACAAATTAATACTAGGGTTCCCTTGATAATAAGAGATTTCAACAATTATCCCTCTGTTACCTAAAATACAGTCAATATATCTCATAAGTATATCAATTATTTTTTTTGTTCCATATTGATTTTTACCATTATAAAACAAATCAATTAAACACGTATGTTCCCCTTCATCCATTACATTATATAATATATTAGAAATTTTCAATTCAATTAAATCTATAATAGTTGAAATATCATTATATCTTTTAAATAAGCCATAACCTTCCAAGCAAGTTACATTTTGTTCACTTAAATCTTTTAGAATTTCTGTTTTTATTATTTCATAATCATAATATAATTTTTTATGTTTTTCCATTTGCTTATGTTCCCATGGAATTGTAAACCTAAGTGTGAACAGTGAATTTATGTTTCCCTTTATTATATTTATTAGTTTATTTATTTCAAAATCAGTGCAACTAAAAACATCACTCTTTTCATCATTCATCGTACATATTGTTGAAAATCTCATTACAAATGGATACATATAAATCCATTCAATATTTAAAAACTGTGCAGTCAGAAAATCATAATACGTTTTTTTAGACCACGTACACAATTCCGTTTTTGACATAAGCCCTTCATTATAATCATCAACTATTTTTTTTAAGTCTAAGTATGTAAGATTCATAATACTCCTTTCAATAGCGACGCCTTTTAATCCAAATAAAAAGCGTCGCACTTTTTTATCAATGCGGTATAAATTCTTCAAAGCCCAACCCGTGAAAGAAACTTTTTACACCATTAGTCCAGTAATGGTATTGATAAATATTTCCTTCTATATCTCCATATTTAGTCATAACTTTTACCCACTTTTTAGGATTCTCTCCTATGCCTTTTAAGAACTCCTTAAAACTTTCACTTTTAACCCTCTCGGTTACAGTTTCAATTTCAAACAATTCTTTATCTGGCAATTCTGGCTTACCTGACTTATAATAATCATCATATATATATGAATTATGCACCAACACCCCATACTCACCAACAAAGTAAGTATGGAAATCGGCAACTTCAAGGTTATAAACAAGTATTGGTTCAGCAAGTTTTTCAAGCTCAAGGTCAGTAACTTCGACTTTGTTACCAACAGCGGTAACAAGTATGTCACCAATTTCAAGATCACCGGCAGCTACCCAACCCTTGTCCTCAACATAGAACGGGTGATTTGTGGTAGTGTCGATAGTTTCACCGTCAGATGTTGAAACGTGGAGAATTTCATCTGTTTCCTTGATCCAGACGTTCAGAACCTCTTTAAGCTCTGTTTCGCCTGTTTCGTAATCATAGGCAAGAACCTCATCACCAACGGAAATTTCTTCTATGCAAACAAGTCCATCAGAAGTATATACTTCTGTATCGCCTGTGAAGCAAGTAGGATTAAACATTGAGAAAATAATGCTTACAATGTTAGCTACTTGCGCTATTCCCATTTCGGTATCGCCTTTTGCAAACGAAACAATTGCAACAATGCCAATAACCACTGCTGCTATTCCCATTAAAACGTATCCGACAGGACCAAGTTTTGTAAGCAAGCAAGAAAAATTTGTTACAAGACTTGTAAGAAAACCTGCCGCAACATGAGCTATGAACTCTGCTCCCTCAAGTTTCATCTGCTTTGCTTCAATAATTGTCGTAGCAGTATCTTTAACAACATCGAAAATTCCGCCTACCATATCTATCAAAGCCTTGGGATTAGGCATAGCTATTTTGTTAATTATACCCTGTATTCCTGTTGTAACCTGAAACTCCATTACGTTTTTATATCCGCTTGGGTCGCTATTTGAAACAGGATTTGCATTAGCATAAAGATACTTGTGCAAAGAAACAGGATCATCAATCGAACCCTCATAGCTGTCCATAGTAATGAACCTACCCACAGAAGGATTCATATATCTCGCACGGAGATAGTAAAGTCCTGTTACGGGGTCAAACTGCTCGCCTGCAAAGAGAAAATCATTCCTTGTATTTCCGATGCTGCTTATAAGGTTGCCGAATGCGTCATAGACGTACTTGTCCGTAACCTTGCCGCTTTCGTCAGCAAGCGCACGTACAGAACCGTGTCCGTCATAGACATAGTAAGACTTTTTACCGTCACGTTCCTGAGAAATAAGCTCATCACCACGGGTATAGTAACACTTTTCCGTGTTGTCAAAATTCATTTCAGCAAGAACATATGTCAGTTCGCCGTTTATGTCAAGCAGGTACTTTGTGTATTCATCCTCGGAACTCTTTGCAATACGGTTGCCTGCATAATCGTACTTGTATTCTTCAACAGAAACATTGTTTCCACTCTGAACAGTTGCACGGACAAGGCGGTTTTCTGCATTGTAAACATAAAGTGCAGATTTTGAGGGAGATGTCATTCTTACGGTGTTGCCGTTAAGGTCATACTCGTAAACAATGTCATTCTCGCTCACAAGCTGGTTGAGTGCATTATAAGTGTAAACAGTTTCTTCACCGTTTACGGTTTTCAAGATTCTGTTGCTTACGTTGTCATAAGCATAGGTATAGACAGTTACCTTTTCACCCTCAGTGATGGTCTCAGAGGTCAAACGATATAAGCTGTCATAGCTATACTCCACAGTGCGGTCAAGCTCAGTAACGCAACTACAATACCAAGAATAAGAAGAGTATAAGTTGCCTTTATGCGTTTTTTATAAAAGTTACATATGGTATTAAAATATATGTCCAAATACTATAACGCCATCATTAATTAGCTTATTAGTATGTTTATCAATTTCTGTTTTTAAACTATCAAGATAAATCGGTAGAGCACATAATCTTTCCTTTTCTACCAATGAGCAATTTTTCCAACCTGATGGAACATAAATAGAACTATGCCAAAAAGAATGACAAGAACTACACCAAATCCACACCCCCCCTCTTTTTGTTGTATTGTTGTAAATGTGCATATACAAATGAACGCTTTTATTATTACATACCTCACATAAATAGGGAACATTTTTTGATTTCTTAACATTAACAAAAATGTTATCCATTATTTTATCATTATAATCTACCCACATATCATCGCTCACCTCTAATATAGTCTGCTAATGCATTTCCTGCTGGATACGCTCCACCATCTCCCCATTCAGGTGCATCACCTCCACATATAAAACTTCTTGCATGATTAAGCTCATGCGCTATGGTATTTGCTAGTTCTTCTTCACTTGAAAAGGCTTCTGGTCCTAATTCTATAACATATGGATTATTAGCTCTTGTTCTTCCTGCAGCTTTTAATTCTGGATTAAACACTATTTTTATTTTTTGACCAGATCCTTTCAAATTAATACCAAATTTTTGTGCAACTTTATTTGCGTATAATTCTGGGTCTAATGCCATTTCATATGTTTTTTCCATTGGTTTTACAGGATTACCCAATCGATTTCTAGAAATAGAACCACTATTATCTGGCTTACTATATGTAGTATTTTTACGCATAGTAAACATACTTGACAGAGTCGCAAAACACGCAATCCAACCAATAATCCAAAGAGTTACTGAGGTAAAGTAATTATGATTCTGATACTCCGTCATGCTTGCAGCAAGTGACTGCCAAACACCAACTATTCCTAAAGCCCATCCAAATGCCAAATTCAAGCCCTCTGCAATTAGTGCTAAAGCAAAGGATATTCCATAAAACGCTAAACCAAATAAAGCTCCTATGCAAACGCCAGCCAAAAAGCCTTCTATAATAGCATTTCCGAAGTCCCAAATATTAAAATCATTTATGCTTACTAATCCGTCTAAATATGCCGCAGCATTTATTGTAGCCATACAAATGCCACTAATTGCAGCAGACACACATACCATTTCACCAAGAGAAGTATATCCACTTGGATCAGAATACATCACAGGATTAGCATTAGCATAAAGATACTTATGCAAACTTATAGGGTCAGAAATTGAACCCGCATAGCTATCCTGCGAA
>ENA-OWRJ01002826-OWRJ01002826.1-human-gut-metagenome-genome-assembly--contig:-NODE-2826-length-13905-cov-5.824621_pt1 | contig 13905 bp, 9 predicted proteins | sample MGYA00248269_ERZ651897 | MGnify/ENA primary metagenome ERZ651897 (study PRJEB26924, sample SAMEA4378252) | human gut metagenome | biome: human gut; feature: human-associated habitat; material: faeces...
GCCCATACCGCTACGCACTCAATAAGCGAGAGCGCCCACGAGACGCAAAGCGTTTCTACGGAATTACGGAAAACAAAAAAGTGACAGCGAACACTTGACACAACCCATTTGACAGAACCGCCACATCGTGCTATCATAAAATTCGTAAGTAAAAGAAATCTTCAGGGCGGGGTGCAATTCCCCACCGGCGGTAAAGCCCGCGAGCGACCTTGGTTGCCGATTCGGTGAAATTCCGAAGCCGACAGTATAGTCTGGATGAAAGAAGATAAACGATTTGTGAATGTCAGAAAACCCTGAGTATCTTTTTTGGTACCCAGGGTTTCTTTAATTTGGAAAGGAGGCTGTTATGACAAATCAAGATTACATGAAACGTGCCCTGGAACTTGCAAAAAAAGCGATGGGATATACTTCCCCAAATCCGATGGTCGGCTGCGTGGTTGTGAAGGATGGCAGGATTGTCACCGAAGGATATCATGAGCGGTGCGGCGAATATCATGCAGAGCGCAACGCCCTCACAAAATGCAGCGAAGATTTAACAGGAGCCACAATGTATGTGACGTTAGAGCCGTGTTGTCATCAGGGAAAGACGCCTCCGTGTACGGATATTATATTGGAGCGTGGCATTGGAAAAGTATATGTTGGCTCGATGGACCCGAATCCGAAAGTGGCAGGAAAAGGTGTACAGATTTTAAGAGACCATGGCGTAGAAGTAGAGACCGGTCTTTTAGAAGAAGAGTGCCTTTCGTTAAATGAAATATTTTTTCATTATATTACAACAAAAATGCCTTATGTGGCGATGAAGTATGCGATGACGTTAGATGGTAAAATTGCTTCGTTTTCCGGCGATTCCAAATGGGTGACCGGAGAAAAGGCGAGAGAACATACACATTTTTTGCGAAAAAAATACCGCGGAATTTTAGTGGGAATCGGAACCGTGCTTGCGGATGATCCGATGCTCAACTGCCGCATTGAAAATGGTGTGGACCCGGTTCGGATTGTATGTGATTCGCATTTGCAGATTCCACTTGAGTGCAAGCTTGTGAAAACGGCAAAGAATATCGAAACGATTGTCTGCTATGCCGAGGAAAATGAGGAAAAGCAAAAAGCACTTATGGAGGCGGGTGTTCAGTTAATTAAGGCTGAAAAAGATGGACAAGTGGACTTGGAAAAGCTGATGATGGAATTAGGCAGTATGGAAATTGACAGTGTTTTAGTAGAGGGCGGCGGCGCCATCCATGGTTCCTTTTTGACATCCGGTTTGGTGCAGAAAGTTTACTGTTATATTGCGCCGAAGATGATTGGCGGCAAAGATGCATTATCGCCGGTTTTGGGAAAAGGAATTGAAAAAATGAGTGACGCCGTGGAAATTACGGATGTTACGGTACAAAACTTTGGCAGTGACATCTGTGTGAGCGGACATGTGAAGCAAAAAAAGGAGGGATAAACGGTGTTTACAGGAATTGTAGAAGAGATGGGAACCATTCAGAAAATTGAACGGGGAAGCCAGTCGGCGGTCTTATCGATTCGCTGTGAAAAAGTGTTAGAGGGTACGCAGATTGGTGACAGTATTGCTGTGAATGGCGTGTGTCTGACCGTGACAAGCCTGCGAAGTGATGGTTACGATGCAGATGTGATGGCAGAGACGATGAACCGGAGTTCCCTCGGTTTACTGCAGCCGGGAAGCCGTGTGAATTTAGAGCGTGCGATGCCGGCGGATGGACGATTTGGCGGACATATCGTGGCAGGGCATGTGGATGGGACCGGAACTATTGTCAAAATAGAAAAGGACGAAACGGCGGTGTGGTACCGAATTGAGGCGGCACCGGAAGTGCTTCGCTACATTGTAGAAAAAGGCTCCATCACAATTGATGGAATCAGTCTTACCGTGGCGACAGTTTCCGATACGGATTTTCAGGTGTCAATTATTCCGCACACTCAGGCAAATACGGTGCTTTCTGACCGGAAAACCGGTGATGTGGTAAATCTGGAAACAGACATTATTGGAAAGTATGTGGAAAAACTTTTGCAGCCGCAAAAAATTCCTGAAAAAGAAAGTAAGATTACGTTAGAATTTTTAGCAGAAAACGGATTTTAATACAGAAAGGAACGAGAATAATGGCAGGATTTGCAACGATTGATGAGGCATTACAGGATTTAAGAGATGGAAAATTAATTTTAGTAATTGATGACCCGGACCGTGAAAATGAAGGCGATTTAATTTGTGCCGCAGAATTTGCTACGACAGAAAATGTAAATGCAATGGCAAGTCTGGCAAAAGGATTAATCTGTATGCCGATGAGTAAAGAGATGACGAAAAAACTGGGACTTGACCAGATGGTAGCTGTGAATACAGATAATCATTCGACGGCATTTACCGTTTCGATTGACCATGTGGACACAACAACCGGTATTTCTGCGGTAGAGCGTTCGCTGACGGCAATGAAGTGTGTCGAAGATGACGTGAAACCGGAAGATTTTCGAAGACCGGGACACATGTTCCCTCTTGAAGCAAGAGAAGGAGGCGTGTTAAAGCGTGCCGGTCACACAGAGGCAACGGTGGATTTGATGCGGTTAGCCGGTCTGAAAGAGTGTGGTCTTTGCTGTGAGATTATGCGTGAGGATGGTACGATGATGCGTACAACCGAACTTTTAGAATTTGCTAAAGAGCATAATCTTCATGTAATTACAATCGAGGATTTAATTAAGAAACGTTTGGAAAAAGAAAGTCTTGTAAAAAAAGAAGCCGAGGCAAAACTTCCAACGAAATATGGAAATTTCCGGATTCACGGATATCAGAATATTACAAACGGTGAGCATCATGTAGCCCTTACGATGGGGGATGTGTCGGACGGTGAACCGGTACTTTGCCGTGTTCATTCGGAATGCCTGACCGGTGATGTATTTGGCTCCTGCCGCTGTGACTGTGGCGAGCAGTTAGAAAGTGCCATGCGCATGATTGCCAAGGAAGGCAGAGGGATTCTTCTTTATATGAGACAGGAAGGCAGAGGAATCGGCCTTTTGAACAAATTGAAAGCTTATGAACTGCAGGAGCAGGGGTATGATACGGTAGAGGCAAATGTAAAATTGGGATTTGCTCCGGACTTAAGAGAGTATGGAATCGGTGCCCAGATTTTATATGATTTGGGCGTAAAAAAACTTCGTCTTTTGACGAATAACCCGACTAAAATTGCAGGACTTGCCGGCTATGGAATTGAAATTGTGGAGCGTGTTCCGATTGAAATTGCACCAAAGCCGGAGGATTATAAGTACCTTGTGACAAAGCAGGAAAAAATGCAGCATATGACGCACTATGATGTAACACGTGCGAAAAAAGATAAATAAAAGAAAGTGAGGAAATGAAAATGAAAACATTAGAAGGAAACGTAATTGGAAAAGGACTCAAAGTTGGTATTGTGGCAGCAAGATTTAACGAGTTTATTGTAAACAAACTGATTGGCGGTGCAGAGGATGCCTTAGTACGTCATGGCGTGGATACAAAGGATGTGGAACTTGCTTATGTGCCCGGCGCATTTGAAATTCCGATTGTTGCACAGAAGATGGCAGCAAGTGGAAAATATGATGCAGTAATCTGCCTTGGTGCCGTAATCAAAGGTTCAACTTCTCATTATGATTATGTCTGCGCAGAGGTAAGCAAAGGAGTTGCAACCGTTGGTTTAAATACCGGAGTACCGACTCTGTTTGGTGTATTGACAACCGATAATATTGAGCAGGCAATTGAGCGTGCCGGTACAAAAGCAGGAAATAAAGGATATGATGTTGCATGTTCTGCCATTGAGATGGTAAACTTAATGAAAGAGTTATAAAAAGAAATAACAAAAGGGGGCAGCAGGGGTGATGGATTTTCATCAGATTAAGTCGAACATGGAGAAGGTAATCGTTGGAAAGTCTGAGACGATTGATTTGGTTCTTACGGCACTTTTAGCAGGTGGTCATATTCTGCTTGAGGATGTGCCGGGAACCGGAAAGACGATGCTTGCAAAAGCGTTAGCAGCATCGCTTTCGCTGGATTTTCAGAGAATCCAGTTTACACCGGATTTACTTCCGGGGGATGTGACGGGAATCCACTTTTTTAATCAGAAAAATTCAGAATTTGAATTTCGTCCGGGTGGCATTTTCACGAATATTCTGCTGGCAGATGAGATTAACCGCGCGACGCCGCGTACGCAATCAAGTCTGTTAGAGAGTATGGAGGAACATCAGGCAACGATTGACGGTGTCACCATGGAATTACCGGACCCGTTTTTTGTAATTGCGACGCAGAATCCGGTAGAATCTTCCGGTACATTTCCACTTCCGGAAGCACAGCTTGACCGGTTTATCATGCAGATTCCGATGGGATATCCAAACCGCGAAGGCGAGAGAGAAATTCTGCATCGGTTTGCAGCAGATAATCCGCTATTGACACTTGAGCCTGTTTGCACAAAAGAAGAACTGGCGACGATGCGGAAACAGTGCGAAGAGGTTTATGCGGCACCCGTGATTGAGGATTATATTTTAGACCTTGTGGAAGCTACCCGTAAGCATAATAACATTGCACTCGGCGTCAGTCCGCGTGGGGCACTTGTATTTTTGCGTGCAGCAAAATGTTATTCGGCATTAAAGGGCGAGCATTTTGTGACACCAGAGACAGTGAAGTATCTGGCGCCATTTGTACTTTCACACCGGCTGATTTTGGAAGACGTGTACAGCACAAATAAAAAAGCGTCCGATTACATTGAGGAAATTACGCATTTTGTAACAGCACCGACGGAGGATTTTGCTAAGTGATAATCATGTTATTTCTTGCCCTTGTGCTGTTTATCGTTTATTTCATTCATACGTTTCATTACAGCAGACATTGGATGGAAAACTTTGAAGTGACACTTGCCTTTTCGGAGGAACAGGCAGGAGAGGGCGATACGTTGTTTTTATATGAAACAGCAGTGAATAAGAAAAAAATGGGTCTGCCGATTATGTGTGTGAAGTATTTAGCCTCCCGCTTTTTGCAGTTTGAGGGGGCGGAGAGCGGAACGGTTTCAGACCATTTTTACCGGAATGATGTCATGAGTGTGGATGGCTTTGAGAAAGTGCGCCGAAAATTAAAGTTTACCTGCAAAAAACGTGGGTTTTATCAGATTCAGGAGGCAGAACTAGTCAGTTATGATTTGTTCTGCCGTCATACGTTTGTCCACAAAATTCCGGTGGAAGTTTCGCTTTTGGTATACCCGTCCCGTATGAATATTCGAAAATTGATGCCGGTGTTCCGGCACATGACAGGTTCGTGTAAAACGAATGTGCCACTGTTTGAAGACCCGTTCTTAAGTGGTGGTGTCCGAGAGTATACGCCGGAAGATTCGATGCGTAAAATTCACTGGAAAGCGTCGGCGAGAATGGGGAATTGGCAGGTAAAAACAGCGGAATATACGGCTTCTACTCCTGTCGTAATCCTGCTCAATCTGGAATCGCCCGGTGTTTTTGTCTCTGTTGATTTGATGGAAGAGAGTATTCGTCTTGCGTATTCCTTTGTTTATTATTTAAGTAAAGAAGGTGTAGAAACAAAGTTAGTTATTTCCGGTGATGAGAAATATTCCATGGAAGGAACCGGAAGAACCCAGATTGCGGCGGCACGCCGTGCTCTGGCATTGATTTCTTATGAACACCCGCTTAGCAAAGGGGAAGATTTCGTGATAAGAGAGTGTGAAAAAATCCGCAGGGAGCAGCATGTGATTCTCATTTCTGCGGCAGGAAAAAAGCCAATGCAAAAGGCAGTTTCTGATATGCTGCACCGGAACGAATCTTTGACGTGGATTGCTCCAACGTTTTCCGAGTATGGGGAGGATAATGAATTTCGGGAGATACCTCCGTCAATTGCAAAATGTCTTGTGAAATGGAGGGGGATGTAGTGAAAATCCGTAAGCGGTGCCGTTTTTTGGCATTTCTTTATTATGAGTTGTTAATTCTTGGAGTGTTTACCTCTTTGGTTCATTGGTTTGATGCCGGTGATGTGTATTCTTATGGACGTTTTGTCTTTTTTGTTTTTGTGCCAATATTATTTTACCGGCATTTTTATCAGAAAGAAAAGCGGGAGGAAAGAAAAGTTGCGTCCTGTCATGTGGGGGCACTTGTGTTAGCCGGACTCTTTATGATGCCGGGAACTATTTTAGAGGCGGCCGATGATAGTTTCTGGCTGTGCAGCATTTTCTATCTGGCGGCGATTGTTGTTGGATTTGCCGGTGAATACTGGCGTGGGCAGTATCTTGTAGTAGGCTGCAATCCAAGTGTTTCTAAGGAAACGAAACGCCGCATAAATGTGAATCGCAGGAAGGACTGGATTCCTTTCTATGCTGCGGGATTTCTTACGGTTTTGCTTTTATTTGTGGCGGCAGGATATAAACCGGAGTGGAATTTTGAAAAGGATTCAAAGCAAAAGACTACCGTGGCGGAAACAAAAGAGAAGGAAGAGCCGGCAGCGGGACCGGAAAGCCAGTCAAGGGAGACTGTGGTATGGCAGCAGCAGGAAGAGCAAAAGGGCAATTTCTGGCTTACGCTACTGCGGTATACTGTATTGATTGTACTGATTGTGGCGGTAGTTATTTTGGCTGCTTATGGCATTTTTAAATTGATTTGTTATCTGGTATTTCACCGCAAAAAGTCTTCCTATGAATTTGCGGAACAGGTGACCATTACAAAAGAGGATGAGGAACATATACGGCTTGTACCGGTGGCAAAACGGGAAAAGAAGTTCCCGGCAGGTAACGATGGATTTGTTCGAAAGACGTTTTACAAACAGATTCAAGCCGGTGCACAAAAGAATTCGGTTCCATGCTCACAGACGCCGCAGGAACTAAAGGAGACTTATTTATCCGGGGAAAAAGCGGATGAATATTTGACTCAATTATATGAAAAGGCAAGATATGCGAAAGAGTCGGTTGAGACAGAAGAAATTCGCAAATTACATGAATTGGAGGAACAGAAATGGAAGAAAAATGGAAAAAAGTAAATCCGGTGCTCCCGTTGGATTATCCGGACCCGGATGTAATTCGGGTAGACGACACGTATTATATGGTAAGCACCACGATGCATTTTATGCCGGGATGTGTGATTCTGCGCTCCTATAATCTGGCAGACTGGGAAATTTATTCTTATGTGTATGAGACACTTGAACTTACGGATCAAGAGTGCTTAAAGAATGGAAAAAATGCTTATGGACAAGGAATGTGGGCTGCCACACTCCGCTATGAAAAAGGTATGTTTTATCTGATCTTTGTTGCCAATGACACGGGAAAAACGTATTTGTTCCGCACGCCGGACTTAAAAGGTCCATGGCAGAAAAATGAAATCGAGGGATTTTACCATGACTGCTCGCTTTTGTTTGATGAGGGACGTGCTTTCCTTGCCTACGGAAACCGCCAGATTTATGTGATGGAATTGAATGAAGAAATGACGGCGCCGAAGGAGGGCGGTTTACATAAACTTTTGGTTGAGGACCTGGATGAAGTGTATCTTGGTTATGAGGGAACCCATTGGTACAAAATCAATGGGAAATATTATTTGTTTTTTATCCATTACCGCAAGGGGGACAATACGAGACGTTCGCAGGCTTGTTATGTAAGTGATTCGCTCGCAGGTCCTTATACCGGAGGAGATGTGCTTGACACCGACGGCGGTTACTGCAATCAGGGAGTTGCCCAGGGAGGAATTGTGAGCACAACAAGTGGAAAATGGTATGCTATGTTGTTTCGTGACAGCGGTGCCGTGGGAAGACTGCCGGTTCTTGTTCCGGTTCATTTTGAAAATGATTTTCCGGTATTTGGCGTAGATGGAAAAGTAGAAGATAAACTGCTTTTAGAGGATACAAAACCGGCTCACAAATATGCACCTTTATATGGAGATGAAGATTTTTCCTCTCTTCATAATTACTGGCAGTGGAATCATGTGCCGGATGACAGCAGGTGGAAACTTTTGGACCACCGGTTGATTTTGCAGACCGGAAAAATATGCAATAATGTAACACAGGCACCAAATACGCTGACTCAGAGGATGCCGTATCCGGGAGGTGTTGTAACAGTAACCGTAGATGGTTCGGCGTTATCCGATGGAGATATAGCGGGACTTTGTATGCTGCAAAGTGACTATGCATTAGCCGGAATTACGAAGGAAAATGGAAAGTATTTTCTTGTGAAACTGGCAAAAGACGGTGTGGCAGATGGACAGATGAACTCGAAAGGAGATGACAGTCTGCCGGCTATACAGAAGAAAATCCCGCTTTCTTCTGCCAAAGTTACACTTCGTGTGAAAATTGATTTTACAAGAATGAAAGATACGGCAGTGTTTGAGTGGAAGCAGGATGGTAATTGGCAGATTCTTGCAGAGCCATTTTCTCTGTATTTTAAGCTGGATTATTTTTGTGGTGTGCGTCCGGGACTGTTCTGTTATGCGACGAAAGAGCATGGAGGCCAGGCAGCATTTTCGGATTTCACAATGAGAAAGGAAGAGACTGATGAATAAAAAAGAGGGCATTAAGTTATGTGAATCCGAGCTTAAGGTGATGGAACTTCTGTGGGAGGAGGGTGAACTCCGCGCGGGTGAAATTGTTCCGATTTTGTCAGCGCGCGTTGGCTGGAACCGCAATACGACTTATACAATTATTAAAAAGTGTGTGGAAAAGGGGGCCATAAGGCGGATTGAACCAAAGTTTGTCTGCCAGCCCCTTGTGACAAAGGAGCAGACACAGGTTTATGAAATAAATGCATTGGCAGAGCGGTTGTTTGATGGAAGTTTGGAAAAACTGCGGAAGGTTGTGGAGGAGATGGTGTAAGGCGGCACTTGTAAAGTGGATTATTGAAACATTACTTGATGTGTGTTAATATATGACATATACTGAATAGGAAATTTTGTAAACGTAATTAACCAATTCGTTTTGATGAAAGAACGTAAATCAAACGAAGCAAAAAAGGAGGAATCTTTGTGAAAAGAAGAAAAACAAAACGTCTGTTGGCAAAATTGCTGGCATTGGTAATGGTGTTATCCCTGTGCGAGATTACGCTGGGGCAATCTGCGCCGGCTAAGGCCGCAATTAGTTTACAAAACCCAACCACCGATGGAAATGGTGTAACAACATGGGATTGTATCTATTTTGGAAACTACTATCAAAGTAACAGTTCAACAAAAGAACCAATTAAATGGCGAGTCCTTTCCGTAAATGGAAATGATGCTTTTTTGCTGGCAGACCAAAACTTGGATGCTAAACCGTATAACGAGAAATCTACGGATGTAACATGGGCAACCTGTACCCTTCGTACATGGTTGAATGATGCATTTTTAAATACGGCATTTACATCGGCGGAACAGGTGGCAATCAAAAATACAACAGTTGTGAACGATGACAATCCATATTATGATACAGAAGGTGGAGAGAATACCACAGATAAAGTGTATCTTTTGTCCATTGCAGAAGCAAGTAATACGGCTTATGGATTTAATGGCGAGTTTAGAACCGAAAGTGAAACCAGAGAAGCAAAAAATACAGCATATGCAAAAGAGTGCGGAGCGTATACGTCCACGAGTACGGAGTACAAGGGGAACGGCTATTGGTGGCTGCGGTCGCCGGGCCACGGTAGTGGTGATGCATCCAGTGTGAGTAGCAGTGGCTTCGGCAGTGACGGTGGTGGTCGTGTCAACCTTGGTCATGATGCGGTTCGGCCCGCTTTGCATTTAAATCTTTCCTCTTCTACTCTTTGGAGTTATGCAGGAAAAGTTACCTCGAAAGGGGAAGGTAGTTCATCACAGGCGACACCAAAGCCTACGCCGACATCAAAACCTACTCCAACGCCTGTTATCAGCACTGAAGACAAAAAATACATTACCAATATTGAAAAGTCATTGCCGGATTTTTCAAACCTTGGATCAGCCGAATTAAAAGGACCGGAAATCAGTATTGGCAACAATACATTCAATATTTTCAAACAAAAGATGTCGATGGATTTATCCTTTTTTGATGCTGCAAACATGACGGTAAATATTGATGCCAAGAATAAGACGGCGGAAGTATTGTTAGGAATTAAGTCAAATAATAGTGCCACTGTGAAAAAAGACCCGAATGACACTTATTGGCGTGAATCGTATCAGGAAGTAAAATCGCTGGTTAAATCCTGTGGTGGGAAAGTCAATACGACGAAATTATGGAATCAGTTTTCCAAACTTCGAGGAAAGTTAAAGAAAGTAAACGGAAGTGCGACGTTTCATGTAGATGGTAATGCGGTGGGGTATGTAAAACTAAAATTAGATGATAATGGCAGTGTAATCGGCTTTGAAGAAGGTGGCATGACAGCGGCACTGGAAGCCGGCGGAAGCGTAAAAGTGCCGCTTTGGTGGATTGTGTATTCGGAATTTGGTGTTTCAGGAAGCGTCGATGGAAAAATCTGCCTTACGATGAATCCGCAAAAAGTCATTACACCAAGTGGAGAGTTAAATCTTGCAATCAAGCCGCATATTGCCTTGGGCGTGGACGCTGTGGTCGTTGATATAAAAGGTGGTATTGAAGGAGAAATCGGTGGAAAAGCCTCTTTTCCATGGAAGAGTTTTTCAAATTCCGTGTCGGCTTATCTGACCGGAAAACTTTATATTCAGGCAGATACGATAGTGCCGGGATTGTCAGGATATAAAGACTGGAAGTTTTCCCGATTGGAGTTGTATCCAAACTTAGGTAAGACGACAAAAAGTATCAGCAAAATGACATATAAGAGAAGTACACCTGTGACTCAAAAAGAGATTCAATCGGTTAAAAAGAGTCAGAATCTCCTGGATTCGGCACAGGAAGCGCTTGTTTATGAAAATGCAAAGCCGTCGATAATGACATTTGCGGACGGAACGGCACTTATGACGTATTTGGATGATACCGAGGAAAATTCCGGTGGTCAGACAACACTAATGTACCGTTTATATCAGAATGGAGCATGGAGTGATGGCAAACCGGTTGACAAGACGGGACGGCTGGATACGGCAGCACAGATGTTTTCTCACAATGGATTTACTTATGTGATGTACGAAAACAGTGATGTGGCAATCACGGAAGATATGTCCGAGGAGGAAATCCTGCAGCACTTGACATTAAAAGTTGCAAGATATGATGAAGAAAGCCAAACTTTCGATAAGGTTGTTACATTGCGTGAAGCGGGAAAAAATTGGAGTTATAAATACCAGTTTGCGTCAGACGGAACAGATTTGTATGCCGTTTGGGGCGAAAATTCTTCTGGTGATGCATTGTTGGAAGAAGGTAAGACAAAGATTTATCGAAGTAAATTGACCGAGGACAGTTGGTCTGCTCCGGAAGAATTATACCGTACCGATGATACAATCAGTGACTTTGCGTATGGTTATGTTGGAGACGAATTTTCACTGGCTATGGTTCAGGGAGAGAACCTTTTGGTAAATGGTGAAACAATCGCAACTGCGGATACCGGAATGCAGGCAGTAAAATGCATCGATGGAAAGATTTACTTTATTCAGGACGGAACGCTTATGCGCTATGACGGTGGAGAGATACAAGATTTACAAATCGCATGCGGTTCATCTTATGACGTATATGAAGATGCTGTTTACTGGATTGGGCAGGATAACTTTAATAGTGAAATTTATAAACAAAAGATAGGAGAGGAATCCGTTGCTGCTGCGCTTACCGAAGACGGGGGCTATGTCAGTGGTTTTGCACTCTTAAAAAATAGTGAAGAACCAGGAGTTGTTTATACGGAGCAGGAAGTGGATACTTCAAAAGAAAATCCATATGGTGCGACGGTATTAAAATATAAATATGAGACCAAACGGAGTCAGGCAGAGGTGACCAATATTGCTTATGATGTTCTAAGTTTTGGTACGGATAAAGAAAATCCGATTTTGATTACTGTATCAAACACCGGTACAACCGATTTGAACCATGTGAAAATTACAGTAAAAGATGCTTCCGGTAATGTATTGTATGAGGGACCGTTCGTAGACAAACTAGCTGCTGGTATGCAAAGTGAGCAGGAGATACTGATTTCTGTTCCGACAGACTTTACTACTTCTGATATTACGGCTTCCGTTACATCGGATGAAACATTTGAACAGCAGTTGACAGCGAAGCAAACGATTGAAACGGTAACAAGTGACCTTGCTGTTACAGCGAAAAATAATGATTTAATAACAGTAACCAATAATGGTGGCAACGAGGCAGAAAATGTATCTTTTGTTGTTAAAGATGGTGGGGAAAACGGTAATGTAATACATACAGAAACATTGGAAACATTATCATCGGGACAATCGAAAGATATTTCACTTGTGGAGATATGGAATAAAGCTACAAGGAATGACATATCCGGAACGAAGATATTGTATTTGGAGGTAGAACAGGAAGAAACGGAATATGAGCTTTGGAATAATAGCATTGTGTTGGAAAAGGAGGTGGCACCGACGGCGACGCCAACGGCCAAGCCGACTGCTGTTCCAACTGCAATTCCAACTTTAAAGCCGACTATAGCACCAACGGTAACACCTTCGGTTACGCCGGATAACTCGGATAAGATATCAGGTAAGAAAACATTATCAAAGGTTATTTTGCAAGTGCCAAAGAATAAAAAAGGCAGAAAACTTGTTGTTCGCTGGAATGCGGTTAAAGATGTCAAAGGCTACCAGCTTCAGTATGCCCTAAACAAAAAGTTCAAAAAGAAAAAGAGCGTACAGACAAAGAAAACCAAGTACATCATTAAGAAACTGAAAAAGAAGAAAACGTATTACATTCGTGTTCGTGCCTATAAAATGAATGGCAAGAAAAAGGTGTACGGTAAGTGGAGTATGGTGAAAAAAGTTAAGATAAAGAAGTAATATAAGACGGGTTTTGAAAAAAACTTTGAGCGTAGAACGCCCCTCCTATTGGGGGTGTCGTTTTACGCTCTTTTTATATGCTGGAATTTGGCTTGTTTGGCACGATTTAGGCCTCTTTTTAAGGGGCGTAAGTCGCTTGACAATTGTAAGTAAATATATTGACTTTGTAATGCAACTGTGCTAGTATATATACAAACAAGGGTGGGGCGAAGATGTTCTCCTTGTAGTGATAAAAAAATTGACTAATTAAGGAGGATATTATTTGGGAGCAAAAGATTTAGCAGAGAAAAATTTACTACAGTACAAAGATGTATTTTCAGACATTGTAAATGTAAACTTATTTGGTGGCAGGTGTTATGTGTCAGCGGAAGAGTTGTCGAGAGAACCCGGCGAATTGATTACGAAAGCTGTCTCTGACGATAAACTTCGCCAGTTACAGATGGATGTGCCGATGAAGTGTAAGAAGAACAATAGAAGCTTTTTTCTGTGTCTGGAAAATCAGAGTGACAAAAATAATGTTATGCCGGTGCGAGATATGGGATACCAGCATGCCAAATATATGGAGCAAATCAAGGAAGTGAAGGAAAGTAATCGGAAAACCGGCAATTATCCAACCCCGATGACAAAAGAACTTAATGATTCACAGAAGTTAAGCCCGGTCATCACGTTGGTTTTGAATTACAGTCAGAAGAAATGGGAAAAACCAAGATGTCTGAATGATATGCTGGAGTTCCCGGAAGACATGAAATGTGAGTTGGAGCCATGGATACCCTCGTATTCGGTTTGTGTGATTAACCTAGCCAGTCAGCCGGAAACGACGATAAGCCAGTATCAATCAGATTTTAAATACATAGTCCGTTACCTGTGCTGTGGAAATGACAGAAAAAAACTGGATGAATATTTTCAAACAACAGAATTTGAATTAGACCATCCGGAGGCGTTTTTAGACTGGTTGTCTGCGGTGACAAACGACACGAGATATCGGAAAGCAAAGGAATTAATTGAAGAAACTGAAGGAAAAGGAGGAAAAATCAATATGTGTGTATT
>ENA-OWRJ01002829-OWRJ01002829.1-human-gut-metagenome-genome-assembly--contig:-NODE-2829-length-13894-cov-3.272491_pt1 | contig 13894 bp, 12 predicted proteins | sample MGYA00248269_ERZ651897 | MGnify/ENA primary metagenome ERZ651897 (study PRJEB26924, sample SAMEA4378252) | human gut metagenome | biome: human gut; feature: human-associated habitat; material: faeces...
TCACCACGCTAAAACATTCCCAGACTTGGTAACAGCACTTCGTAACTCAATGCTTAGAGCTGGTGTATTCAAGGATGAAAGAACTGCAGAAGAACAGGTTGTTTCAGTATTAAACTTCGATATCCACTTAGTTAAAGACTTTAGAGGTAGAAGATATATAGAAAGAATAACAGAATGTATTCCAGTTGAAGAAAGAAATGAATATACATTTGATTACAGAAAAGAAAAGACACTAGAAGGGAAATTAGACAAATTCATGGACAACGCAACAAACTTCTTCACAAAAACAACAAACAGAGAATTATATAAATACAGAAATGTATTAGAGTATCATGATGGAACATATGTGTTAACAAACCCTATAAGTGATCATAATATAAAAGAAATGTTGAATAACATGGATGACAGAGATGCAGAAGAGTTTAAAAAATTTGTTAAGAGAAATTATGGTATAGATGCACATAGAGACTCTGACGAAATAGAAGAAGAAACTAAATAATATCATCAAAGGAGGTGCAAAAAACAACATAATGAATAGCAAATTAATAATATATTTGATGGCTGGAGTAGGAGTACTCTTTATGGCAATTGTTGTTGCATATGTTGTATTAAGTAAAAAGCTAAAAGCTTCTGATACAATGCAAATAAAACAATTGAGAGAAGGTACTCAGGAAAAAAGTTTTTCTTTTGAAATTCTTTATCAAAAATTGTACAACATATATATACGAAATCCTTTTACAAAAAGATATTTGTTCAAAGTAAGAAGAAGACTTGAAATTATAAATATTGATGATGAATATTTAACAAGAAAGCAAACATCAGCAATAGTTACTAAAGCACTTATGATGATTATTCCAATTACATTAGTAATAATTTTAATAACCAAAAGTAATACTTTATTGATGTCAATATTACTATTATTTGAATTATTTATGATAGATACATTAGTAGATGGAATGGTTGATAAGATTGATAATAAATTACTAGTTCAACAGATAGATTTCTTTGCTGAAATAAGACATGCTTACCATGAATTTAACATGGTTGAGGAGGCTATATATCAAGTTGCTCAAGGCGATAGTGCTCCAGAAATGTCTAGACAGGCTGAAAAAATATATGAAATATTAATTTCAAATGATCCTGAAAGTGAACTGGAGAAATATTATGATGTTGCACCAAATAGTTACTTAAAAGAATTTGCAGGTATCTCATATTTGACAAAGGAATTTGGTGATAGAACAGTAGATAAGACATCGTTATATTTAAAAAACTTAAATAACATAAGCCAAGAGATGCAACTTGAAATATTAAAGAGAGATAAACTAGACTATGTGTTCCAAAGCTTATCTGTAATTTCTATATTACCATTATTATGTTTGGAACCAATTAAAAGTTGGGCTGTATCAGAATTTAACTTTACAAAGTCATTTTATTATGGAAAAAATGGAATGATAGTTCAGTTATTGCTTGTTATTATAACATTTATATGTTATATCTTAACAAGAAAATTAAAAGATAATGGCTCAACAGCAATAAATACAAAACCAGAACATCCTTGGGAAGAAAAAGTTTATAATATTCCTTTTGTTAAAAAAATTGTAGATTTATTCATACCTAAAGATGGAACAAAAGAAAGACGTAAGCTTAGAAACTTAATAAAAGATTCGGCTTCAAAAGATAAAATAGAATGGATTTATGTAAAAAGATTGCTACTTACAGTTGTAACATTCTTTGCTTCACTTATAATACTTACACAATTACATAGAATTCAAATAAATTATATATACACAGAACCTACTTCAACATACAACATAGTTGGCGAAATGTCTGGTAAAGATTTGAAGAAGGCAGAAGAGCTTACAGAAAGTGATAATAAATTCCTAAATATGTTTAAGGGAAAGACCGATACAACACAAAAAGATATAGAAAAAGCAATGAAAAAATCTGATGATTATAAACAAAGTACAGATGATGAAATTGCGACAGCTGCGGAAAGAGTATTAGGAAAATTAAGACAGGTAAACAGCGAATATTTAAGTTGGTTTGAAATAGTACTAGCAATGGTATTTGCAATAATAGGATACAACTTACCAGTGTGGTTACTATTTTTCCAAAAAAAGATGAGAAAAATGGAAATGGAAAACGAGGTAATGCAATTCCAAACCATTATACTTATGCTTATGAGAATAGAGAGAGTTAATGTTGAAATGATTTTGGAATGGCTTGAAAGATATTCAAACATATTTAGAGAGCCAATTGCAAAGTGTGTTAATAACTACGAGAGTGGTCCATGGGAAGCACTTGAAGAAATGAAAGATGACGTTAATTATAAAGAATTCATAAGACTTATAGAAAGTATGCAGGCAGCAGTTGAAAAAATTCCTATTGCAGAAGCTTTTGATGAGTTGGATTCTGAAAGAGATTACTACCAGGAAAGAAGAAAAGAGTCAAATGCAAGATTAATCCAAAAGAAGGGTATGATAGGAAAAGTAATTGGATTTGCTCCAATGGTTGGATTGTTTGTTGGATATTTGATTATACCATTGGTATTCATTGGATTAATGAGCATGATGTCATCTATGAACGATATGTCATCGATGGCAGCTTAGAAGGGAGGACGAAATACTATGGAAAATGCAACAAAAGCGTTGGAAATGGCAGGAAGTCTCCTAATAGGAGTATTGTTGCTTGGTTGTTTATTGTTTGCTTATACTAGAATGTCAGAATTGAAAGATACTGAACACAAAGTAGAAGTAAGTGAGCAGGCGAAAGATTTTAATCAAGATTATGAAACATATAATAGAAACAATTTATATGGAAGTGATTTATTTTCGCTAGCTAATCAAATTGAGGATTATAACAAAAAAGAAGCCGATGGAAAAGCCTATGGAAGAATCGAAATGAAAGTGACTCTAAAAACAGAAATAATAAATGCTAAATTTTTTACAGATATGACATATGATGGTGACAGCTTAAATCAAAAATATAATAATCTAGCAAAAGCTATAAATAAAATAAACAAAGAATATTATGGAAAAGCAATTTCATATTGGGCAAATTATGGCACCGGTTCAAGGCTAGAAAGTCAATTGTTACAAGAACTGCGGACAAACAAAATATAACAGTATAACAGATTCAAAAAAAGAAGAATTAAAAAACAAAATTACAGAATATAAAGACTATTTAAGTGAGCAAAAAGACATAGCAAGAAAGAGCTTTAAATGTATTTCAATAGAATATTACAATGATACAGGAAGAATAAAATATATGGAATTTACAGAAAAATAAAATATAGGAGGAGAAAATAGTGGAGAATGCAAGTAGAGCCTTAATAATGGCTGCAGGTGTATTAGTCGGAGTATTATTACTATCTTTAGCAGTGTATTTATTCACTATTTTCGGTAACTTCGGCTCAGAAATGACAACACAGATGAATGAAAAAAATCTTTCTGAATTTAATGCACAATTTACAAAGTATGAAAGTTATCAAGATGAAAATGGTAAATGGCAAAATACATGTAGAGCACAAGATGTTGTAACAATTGCAAATTTAGCAAAAGAAAACAACAATAAATACGAATATACTGTGAGTGATGCAAATACTGGATATTATTATGTGAAAGTAATAGTAAAGAATGTAAGTAGTAATTACAAAGATAATTTTGAGATTGCATCATTGAATGACTATACTACTTTTTTAGCAAATTATTCAGGAGAGTCAATATATTCTGAAGAACAGCAAAAGGATATTTTTAATGTAATATACTTTAAATGCACAGATATAAAGATAAATGAAAATAGCAAGCGTGTGTGTAGCATTACATTCACAAGAATGAAATAATAGAAGGTTAAATTTAATGTGTCTGTAAATGAAGATAGGTAAATTCTAACAAATGAATAAAAAATAAGATAAAATATTGCATAATAAAATCTTAAATGTTATAATTAGGAAGATGAAAATGAAAAAAATAATAATTTGTATATTATCAATTTTTTTAATAATAATTTGTATAGTAGTGTATGGAGTTTATCAAAAAAACGAGAATACTGCACAAATAGGCGTAGATAATAAAACGTATGAAAGCTACGAGAATAAAGAAGTCTTAGGAACTGACATTATATCAATAATAAACAAAGCAACAGATAGCAACAAAAAAAATGATATAAAAATAGGTGAAGATGGAAATTATATAGATAATGGAAAAAATTCTATAAGAATTGAAATTAAATTCTTGGAACTAGATAAAGTAATTACTATGGAAAGAATAAACAATGTAGGAATAGAAAAATTTTGGAGTAATTATGGTGCTCTAAGCTTCAAATGTACAAAAATTGAATACCATGAAAAAACACATAGAGTAAAATACATGTACTTTGAAGAAGTTTAAATTTGTTATTAATATTTAAAATAAAATTATATAAAATCTAAGGAGGAAAAATTTATGGAGAATGCAAGTAAAGCATTAATTATAGCAGGAGCTATTCTTTTATCAATTTTAATTATTGGGTTAGGTATGGCTATATACCAACAAGCAGCAGGAGCAATGAATGGTGCTAATATGGATCCAACAAAGATTCAAGCATATAATTCAGAATTTTTAAATTACGAAGGAACACAATCTGGAACACAAGTAAGAGCACTTTTAGATACAGTAAGATCTCACAACCTTGCACATACAGATGACCCATCTTTAAATGTCACAGTAATGACAAGCACAGCAGCAGGAGTTACAGCAGCACCAACAGCAGTTGTAACAGCAACAGATGTAAATAATGTAAAGAAAACTATAAATGCAGGAAAAACATATACAGTTGATTTTGGATATGATGCAAACTCTGGATTTATAGTAGCAGTTGGAATAGTTGCAAAATAAATAAATTGAAAGGTTATGGTTTATGGAAAACGCAGTAGAAGGTTTAAAATTAGCATTTGCAGTTCTATTATTGACTATGGCATTATCTTTAACTATAGCCTTTTTTTCTAAGGCCAGAACTACTGCTGAAATGGTATTAAGAAGTTCTGATAAAACTGTATATTATGATTATACAAGTTATTCAATACCACAGGACACATCAGGAAATAGAATTGTAGGATATGAAACTATTATACCAACCTTGTATAAGTACGATAAAGAAAGATACAAAGTTACTTTTAAACAGGGAAATTATAATGAAACTACAGGAGAACTTTCAAATGTAACAAATCTTTCAATATATGAAACAAAGTCAGTTCAGGCTAACTGGAATAAAAACTATGTTAATGATTTCGATGGTGAAACAACAAGTACAAGTGGACATAACATGAATATTTGTTCGTTTGATATAGTCGAAGAAACTCAAAGAAATGAGCCTTGGGTTGGAAGTTCAGAACAGGTAAAACTTCATTTAGATGCGATTTTTAGTGGAGGAGACTACATATTACCACAAAATCCATCTAAACATTTGTCTTATAGTAGAAATCCATTAAGTAATAGAAATAATAAATTTATAGAACAAATTGGAGAAATAAAAACCACAAACACTAATGAAGAAGACAGTACTAAGTCAGTTACAGGAAATAAAACAACTACAAAAAGAATAATTACTTATATTTTAATAAGAAACTAAAGAAATATTAATATTAAAGTAAGGAAGGAAATGAAAAATGGGAGACAGTTTTGTTACAATAATTGCTATATTCTTAGCAGCAATATTAATGTTTGTCTTTCCTTTAATGTCAATTTCGGAAAGAACTGACGACGTATCACAGTTATCAGTACAGACAGCAACAACAGAATTTGTAGATAAAGTAAGAACAACAGGAAAATTAACTTTAGATGATTATGATAAATACGTACAAACAATAACATCAACAGGAAACTCATTTGAAGTATCTATGCAAGCACAAATATTGGATGAAAACCCAGGTGTAAAAACTACACAGGCTGAAACAACAAAAATTGGTGAAAATGTATATTATAATTTATATACTAGCCAATTAGAGAATAAATTAAGTGATAGTTCTACAAAAAACAGGATTACATTTAAAGAAGGAGACAGATTTTCTGTTACTGTAAAAAATACAAATACTACAATTGCTCAGATAATAAGAAATTTCTTGTATAGAATTGCAGGAAACGATACATATCAGATTGCTGCGCAACATGGAGGAATAGTTACTGTAAATGGTACAAAATAAATTTTAAGAATATGGCAGCTTTAAGGACTATTTTAGATTGGTTCTTGGCTGCTTTTTTTATAGAAAGGTTACAAAATAATGAAATTACAACACATAATTATAATATTTGTTATAATAGTTGTTCCAATAGCATTAGTCTTATCTATGTATATAAATGCACAAATACAAACAATAAACAACCAAACGAAATATGATAACATACTTATAAATGCAACTTATGATGGAGTGAAAGCATTTCAATTAAATACTGCTAATAATATGTATTCAACGATTTCAAACTCTAAAATAAGAGATATAGAAGCTGCTGTAAATGTATTTTTTAACTCACTTGCAACAAATATGGGAACATCAGGTTATAGCAAAGCTGATTTGCAACCATATGTTCCAGCTATAATGGTAAATTTATATGATGGTTATTATATTTATTCTAATTATTATGATACTGAATATGATGGAAATGGCGATGGAGTAAAAGGAGAATATAGATATGGGCTAAAGCCTTTTGTATATTATTCATGTAGATATAAAAAAGATGGACAAAATACGGATTTTGTTGTTAATTATACTTTAGATAATACAATTACTATAATTGGAACTATAAAAGGAAAATATGTTGTAAAAACAGGTCATTTACTTCTTGCAAATGATGATGTAGCAGATGAAATACTGAACGAAAATCTAATTATATTAAGTGATGATAGTACAGAAAATGTAAACCCAAGAGCAGAATCTTTTCAATATATTGTATACAATAGCCAAAAAATATATAAAGATAATAATGATGCAGCATTTGTAAATGGAAAGGATGATACAGGAGCACTTGGAAGAATAAGATACTTCTATTATAGCAGTGAATACAAAAAGGATTATGTAACAAATACAGAAACAATTGCATATTTAAATAAGCATTTAAGATACTTAAATGGCAGTTGGAACTTAGTAAGCGATAGTGCAAAGAAATATTATGCTGAGTCATTAAATAATGATGATCCTTATGGAACAACCGATTTTAATGGAAATAAAATAAGTTTTACTGACTGGGTAAAAAAATATTTAGGAGATATTACGGCTAATGATGCAGTCGATACGGATGGAAATCCAATTAGAACAGATGAAGAAGACAATGGAGGTTCAAATGTTGGATTTGCATCTAATTTAGGAAATACTAGGATATTTGATGTAAGTGGTACAAACGATCCATTAGATTCTGGGTCAGCTTTTAATGAACACAGAAGAAATGTAATAAGAAGGTCAATAGAGACGAATTTAGTTTCTGCAATAGCAACTTTTACATCACATACAGTAGTTGGTTACGAATTTACAATGCCAAAACTTTCTGAAGAAGAATGGAATAAAATAGAAAATAATGTATGCATGGTAACATTTTTAGAAGGAATTCCAATTGGTGCAAAGGTATATAACAATTACTGTGTAGTATCAAACAATACAAACCAAGAAACAGTTGGCAATGATTCTATTTATATTATTGGTAGAAATGAAGATGGAAGTGAAGAATATCATAAACCAGGGTGTTTAAAATTAATAGAAAATTTAAAAAATAATAAAGTAACTATAATAGGAGCCTATGCAAGTAGTGAATTCGAAAGAAAAACAGTTTCTATAACAGGAGAAGATTCGAATGCACATAGTCAATTATTAGGAGGAGACGTTGATTCCGGGAAATATGCGTATTATTACCCAGAAGCATATACACCATGCTATTCTTGTATGGTATCTGCATCACAAACATATTCAACAGATGATATAATAAAAGATGAGGTTTATAAAGTAGAAAATAATCAAAGGCGAAAAGTAAATATTACAGATTTAGGCTCTAATCACATAAATTTAAGACAAGTATATTTAACGGCATTGGCACGTTCTAGATATAATTTATACATTACAAATGGCTACTTTGGATATTAATTGAAAAAATCGCCCAATAGGGACGCCCCTTTTTGGGCGAAAATATTTTATATAAGAGAAATCGATATAATAAATAGACTAATTGAAAAGATTGAAAGGAATAATACATGAAACAAGAAATAGAAGAACAAGTTGTAAAAATAACTTTTAAGCGCTTGCTGGCATATTTTGCTGTATATAGCTTTTTAGGATTTATAGTAGAGACAATATTTGGAATATTAACAAAAGGAGTATTAGAGAGTAGGCAGAGTTGCTTATTTGGACCATTTTGTTGTATTTATGGATTAGGGGCAGCTATAATGATACCAGGGCTTCAACCATTTAAGAAAAGCAATTGGGCATTATTCTTTGCAGGTGCAGTAGAAGGTTCAGTTATTGAATATGTAATAAGCTGGATAGGCGAAGTAATATTTCAAATAAAATGGTGGGACTATTCAAATATGCCATTTAATATAAATGGAAGAATAACATTAACATTTACTGTGTTTTGGGGATTATTAGCACTATGCTTAATAAGGTTTATAAATCCATATATAGAAACTGGAATAAATAAATTGCCCAAAAAATGGTTTAACATATTGACTATTGGATTTACGATTTTTCTATTATTAGATTTATTAATAACAGCGTTGGGTTTAAAAGTTTTTTATACAAGACTAATAAAAGAACATAACTTAGAAGTAAAAGATAGTCAAATACTAATGGTAAGTGATGAAGTAATGGACAACAAAATAATAAAAGCTTTTTCTAAAACAATTTTTTCTAATGAAAAAGTACTAAAAACTTTTCCAAACATCAAATATGAAGATAAAAATGGAAATATAGTTTGGATAAAAGACATATTAACTGATATACAACCATATTATTATAAATTCAGCAATAAATTTAGATTGAAATAGATTTGCATGTTTGATAAAAATTAAAAGTATAGCCCAGAAAATACTATTTTTCTGGGCGAATTTTTATCTTACCATGTTAAACCATTTATTCATTACAAATTTTATTATAGAACCAAAACTTAATTTATCAGAAGATTTATTTGCAACCAGATTTACAGTGGAAACAACATTTCCGTTAATAGAAAATTCTACTTCTCCTAATTTTTGCCCTTCTAAAATTGGGGCAGTGAATGTATCATCTAGTTTTATTTCTTGTGTTATATCTTTGCTGCTACCATTAGACATAAGAACCTCTGCATCACTTTCTAAAATTGCATCAATAGAAGAGGTAGTACCCTTTTTTATTTCAACAGATTTTATTACATCTCCTTTTTTGCCGAATGATGTTACAGTATAATTACTAAAACCATAATCTAAAAGTTTTTGAGCATTAGAAAATCTTATTGCAGGAGTTGGAGCCTTTAAAACAACTGCGATTAAAGAAAGATTATTTCTAGTGGCAGATGCCGATAAATTATATAAAGCGATAGAAGTAGAACCTGTCTTTAAACCTGTACAACCATTATAATTTCTAACTAATTTATTTGTGTTTACAAGACTAGATTTGCCATCTCTTAAGGAATCCATCCAAATAGTTGTATACTTTGTAATAGAAGGATGATTCATTAATAATTCTCTGGACATAATTGCAATATCATATGCAGATGTTAAGTGACCATCTTCGTCAATTCCATGGCAATTCTTAAATGTGGTATCATTCATTCCTAATTCTTGAGCCTTTTGATTCATCTTTTTTACAAAAGCATCTTGGCTTCCTTCAAGATAATCAGCCATTGCAACTACACAATCGTTTGCAGACACTACACAAATTGCCTTAAGCATTTCTTCAACGGTTAAAGTTTCTCTAACATCAAGCCAAATCTGAGAACCGCCCATTTTTGCAGCATCTTCTGTACATGGAATCTTATCTGTTAACTGAATTTTACCAGAATCTAAAGCTTCCATAATTAACAAAAGACTCATTATTTTAGTAACGCTTGCAGGTCTTAGTTTTTCATGCATATTATAATCATAAATAATAAGTCCTGAATTTTGCTCTATTAGGCAAGCAGCTCCGCAATCTAAAGCCAAAGGATTATCAGTAACAGTTGCAGAAGAAGAGTTTAATCCAACACTGGTTTCAGCAGTTTCTAACTTTTTAGATTGATTAGACCACACATATGCAGTGGCATCTGAAACAGCAAATGCAAATGTATTAAATAGTATAAAGCTACAAAGTAAAACAATGCAAGTAATATATATAAATTTATTTTTTAAAGACATAAAAAATCCTCCTTGCTAGAATATTAGTAAAATAATATTCGTGTTAGGAGAAAATATTCATTTAAACTAATTTTACAATTTTTACAGTGAGAGTAACATCATCTGTTTCAAAATAGAGTTTAATATTATTTTCAGTATTATTCTTAAACTTAAAATCAATAGAACCATATGAAACAGCTGCATCTTTACCGTCTGGAACATATGAAACTTTCTTGCCGTGTTCATGGCGTTCTATAACTTTTAAATCTGGAACATCAAGTACAGCATTATATAAAGTGCTACTTACTTGGCAGTTTCCGCCTCCTAAAGATTGAACTTCTTTACCATCTAAAAACATTGTTGCTTCTTTGTAACCTTCTTCAGCTGTTGAAGGACCGGTTATTTCACAAAAAGAAAAGGTTTCACCAGTATTTACTGTTGTACCATTTAATTTCTTACATGTAATTCTAATATTGGTTAATCTATTGGAAGTACTCCCAGAAACCTTTGTAGAATATGAAGCAATTTCTTCTTCTTTTACAGTTGGTGGAGTTTCTGCGTTTGCAAGAACATTATCAATTCTATTGTTAACTTTATTTGCTTCTTCAGTATTTCCTAAAACATTGCTATTTTGAGCAAGTCTAGATGTGTTAGAAGTACTGTTGTAGTCTTGATTTTGCTTTTGACTGAATAAATTATCTTTAAATATAAACACTAAAATAGCAAGAATAACTATAAAAATAATTATATATAAAATTGTATAATTTTTATTTTTTGAACTCATAAAAAACACCTCGAAAGTAGTATGTGCAAATGGAAAAAATATATGCAAAAAAATACAATATGACAAAATACAACAAAAAACGACAAAATTGAAAAAATAAGAAAAAACTATTGCACTGGTGTGAAAATAATGGTATCATCTAGGTGGAGTATTTATATCTATAACGTATATAGAATAAGTACATAATTGTAACAAGAAAATAAAATATATACGTAAATAGATGTATATACGCAAAAGACTTTAATATAAACCGTAAAAGAAAACAAAATTCAACTAAGAAATAAATACGAGATTATACAAGATTACAAAAAGGTATAAAACAATGAATAAAAATAGAAAAATAGTTGAAAATATATTAAAAGCACAAACGAGGAGGAGAGTAATTTATGTTAGATAATAAAAAAGGAATAACTCTTATTGCGTTAGTTGTTACAGTGGTAGTACTTATAATTTTAGCTGGAGTAAGCATAAATGCTGTTTTAGGGGACAATGGAATAATAAAAAAAGCAAATCAAGCAGCAAGTGTAACAAAAGAAGCAGAAGTAAAAGAAGCAATTAATAGAACAATACTAGAATTTTATTTAACTAATGATTATGAAACATTAGAAGATTTCTTAAAAGCAAAAGCAGAAGATGGAAGTATAGATAGCGTAACAAAAAATGCAGATGGAACATTAACAGTAAAAAAAGGAAATTATTCGGTAACAGTAGAAAATAAAACAAATTCTTCAGGAGGAAGTAGTTCTGGTGGTAGTACAGGTGGAGAAACGCAAACACCAGAAATTACAATAGGAGAAGCAAAAGTTGTAGCAAACAGTGATGGAACAGGTTCAGCAATAACTGATGCAGCTAGTGTCTATTTAGGGAATACAATTTATATAACATTTTCACACTCAATAACAGGTGGAACAACAACAGTAGATAAAACCATTCCATATGCAGTAACAAAAAACGGAACATATACTTTTACTGTAACGGGAACAGTGAACGGAAAAAATTATACAAAAAATGTAAGTGTAACAGTTAATCAATTTAAGACTGTAAAAGACTATGTGGTTGCAAATGTAGAAGTAACATATCCAGATGGAAACGTATGGGTACCAGAAGGATTTAGAATTTCAACAGATTCAGCCTCAACAGTGCAAGGTGGAATTGTAATAGAGGACAAAGATTTAAATCAATTTGTATGGGTGCCAGTGGCAACGATAGCAGATTATAAGAGAACATGGTATACTGGATATGACTCATTTAGTGACTATTCAGAAGCATTACCAGAAGATGAAAAAACAAGTGTAGAAAGATATAAAGGATTTTATATAGGAAGATATGAAGCAGGGGATAAAGAAAATACAGAAGCAAAAACATTAAGAAGTTCAAATGATGTAACAAAAACAGTAACAATAAAGAAAGGTCAAGCTCCATACAATTATGTAACGCCTGAAGAAGCTATTTCTTTAGCAGAAGGTTTTGCAAAGCAACAAAAATATAGTGAAAATATAAAAACAAAACTAGTAAGTAGCTATGCATGGGATACAACGATATCATTTATACAAAAGACTGTAAACGATTACGCCAGTAATTCCCCACAAGGAAATTATATGAACACAAGATTTGAATATATAGATATAACAGGAGAAAGCAAATCAACGTGGGGGATAGGAATATTAATTCCAACAGGACTAACTACTTCAGTATGTAATATTTATGATATGGGAGGAAATGTTTTGGAGTGGACGACTGAGTCCTCTTCGGGCTCGGACGGTCCTTGCACTGGACGTGGAGGCGATTACAACAGCAATTTCGCGGGTACTCCAGCCGGTTATCGCAATTACCGTTCTGGCACTGCCTACGATTATGTCGGTTTCAGGCTCACTTTATTTTTGTAGACCTCTGGGAGAGTATAAATTTAAGTGTGTACAATCAAAAAATTTTATATTAAACTGCTATCGCTATTAACAAGGAGCGACTGTAAAGGGTGCATAGTGTAGTAGGTGGAAATTATGTTAAAAAGATAGATAGCAAATATTTATTAAATGATAAGCTGTAAAAATAAAAGTAAAAAATAGTCATTAAAAGTACTAAAGTTAAGTACCTAATGACTATTTTTTATGATTTAATTATAGCAAAAGAATTAAAAAAGCAAGCATCTAATTAAAGATTTTATATAACAAAAATTTAGGTCAATCGAGAAATTCATAGATATTTGTCGAACGATTCTACTTGCTTTTTATTCTAAAGCATAATATAATTTTATTAAATTTCAAAAATAAATTATTTCAAAAAGTTTTCATTAAAAAAATTATTTCAAATTTCGCTATAGCGAAAAAAATTAATTCTTAAACAATACCAATAAGTAATATTGCTTTAAAATATTGACCAATAAGTAAAATAATTGTATAATTAGGAGGAAGATAATTGAAAGAAGAAAAAATGTATGTTCCATCTGGCTTAAAGACAGTAGATGGAAAAGATATTATGTGCTACACAGGGGTATTTTATTTAAAGAATAAAGAAAAGATAGATAAAATGCTAAAGAAATGTGAAGAAATTCTAAGAGAAGAAGAGCAAAAGTCAAAAGAATTTAAGGGAAAAAATGAAAACATTATAAGAGAAGAAACAGAAAAATATTATATAAATCAGAAACATGATAAAATGTTTAAAGAAATGTTATCTGACAAAAAGAGTACTGTTGATTTTATAAATAGTTTTTTACATTTAAATTTAGTAGAAGATGATATAGAAAAATATGAAAAAGAATTTAGAACGTCAGAATTTAGTAATGTAGAAGCAGATGTTGTGTATAAA
>ENA-OWRJ01002850-OWRJ01002850.1-human-gut-metagenome-genome-assembly--contig:-NODE-2850-length-13789-cov-6.229431_pt1 | contig 13789 bp, 10 predicted proteins | sample MGYA00248269_ERZ651897 | MGnify/ENA primary metagenome ERZ651897 (study PRJEB26924, sample SAMEA4378252) | human gut metagenome | biome: human gut; feature: human-associated habitat; material: faeces...
TACCACAGGCTTATAGCCGCAGAGGAAACCACCAGCTGAGCTGGTGGTCATGATTTCGTTATTTAATTTTACCTTCTTTATGACGTTTGAAGAAATCCCTTGTTTCTTTTGCCACGACACCACTTAGGGCAAAAATAGCAATCATATTTGGAATTGCCATCAAACCGTTAAAGATATCGGCAATTGTCCACACGGCACTGACTGTCATATATGGACCGATAAATACGGCAAGAATGTAAATCCAGCGGAAAATTTGTACGTGTTTCATATTGCCGCCGCTCAAATATTCCAAACAGCGCTCGCTGTAATAATCCCAGCCAAGAATTGTTGTAAAGGCAAAGAATACAAGGCAGAGCATTAAGACAAATGCGGAAACTTCAGGAGGGAACGGAAGTCCTTTCTGAAAAGCATAGGTCGTAACGCCGACACCCTCAAGTCCTTTTACCTGCCATGCACCGGTTAATACAATGGATAAGCCGGTAAGTGTACAAATAACAATGGTATCAATAAAGGTTCCTGTCATGCTTACAAGACCTTGACGGACAGGTTCTTTTGTCTGTGCGGCAGCTGCGGCAATTGGTGCACTACCAAGACCGGCTTCATTTGAGAAGATACCACGTGCAACACCTTTTTGCATAGCAACAAACATACTTCCGACTACCCCACCGGTAATTGCTCTTGGCGAGAAAGCCGCTTCTACAATTACAGCAATGGCACTTGGCACAGCAGTGATATTGGTTACAATTAAAATGCCTGCAAACAGGAAATAAATAATTGCCATAAATGGTACGATAATCTGGCTAACGTTAGCAATTCGCTTGATTCCACCAATCAAAACGGAAGCGACGCAGAACGCCAAAACTAATGATGAAATCACAACGGACCAGGAATACTCGCCTAAGAATGGCAGATTTACACAGTGCGCATTGGCTGAATCAAAAAAGCCGTGAACAGCACTGGAAATACCATTTACCTGACTGAAAGTTCCAATTCCGAAAAGCCCGACACATACGCCAAAGAAAGCAAATATTTTGGCAAGCCATTTCCATTTTTTTCCCATACCTTGTTCTATGTAATAAAACGGACCGCCAAGGCTGTGACCGTCTTTTGCGACAACACGGTATTTTACAGCGAGGAGACCTTCGGCAAATTTGGTTGCCATGCCGAAAAAGGCAGCGACAATCATCCAAAAAAGAGCACCCGGTCCACCTGCACCAACAGCAGTTGCAACGCCGACGATATTACCGGTTCCAATCGTCGCGCTTAGGGCTGTACAAAGGGCAGAAAAACTTGAAATTTCTCCCTCGCCGCCTTCTTCGTTTTTTACCATCCATTTTAGGGCAAGCGGCAGTTTTCGAAACTGCATTACGCCAAGACGCACAGTTAATAAAATACCGCCGGCAAGAATTAGTACCATAAGGGGAATACCCCAGACAAAATTGTCAATATTAACTAGAATATCATTGATTGTTTTCCACATTCGTTTTATCCTTCCTCTTTTTGTTAAAATAGCATTACTTTTATACTATATCGTATCTTTTAGGTTCTAGTCAAGCATCATACCTAAGTTGTTTGTGTCAAATGTTCGCTCTCACTCGTTGAGTGCGTAACGGTATGGGCACTGAAAATACCAGCCGCAAATTCTTGATACATGGCAGTTCTTTTAATGTAAGTAAGTGCCTTATGCAACCTTAACCTTTATAAAAAGTGAAAAGCGTTGCATGAATTTTGAAAAGATGTGTCTGAAAACAACCAAAAGCAGAAATTTCTCTCGAAAGAGTTGCATTTGCCCTGTGATTTTCTCTAATAAGGGCTGATAATCGGGCAAATATGCAACCCTATAAGGCAAATCAAGTAAAAAGCGTTGTTTTGGCTCGATATTGCGCTTAAGTCACCCCGATTGTGCCAAATATTTGATACAAACCATACCGGATTCGTTTTGGTAATTTCGCAAAAGTTATGGTAAAATGGAGAGCAGAGAAGAGGAGGTGCGTGCATGATAAACAGTTACCGTTTTTTTCAAAATAAAGAGTGTGAATATTTTCCCTGTCACAAGACGGAAAACGAGGAGGATTTTAATTGTTTGTTCTGCTATTGCCCGTTGTATCGTGAAAAAAAGTGCATTGGAAATCCGGTTTGGTTTTTGAATGCGAAGGGGCAGAAAATGAAAGACTGCAGTCAGTGTGAGGTGATACATCGTCCGGAAGTTTATGACAAGGTAATGCAGCAATTGCAGAGACAGGATGAAATGATTTCTCTTAATATTGGAAATCTAAGAGAAGAAATCTGGGAGCGCATGGCACAGATTGCTTCGTGGGAGCAGATGGATAAGAGAACACACAGACAGCATAAAGGGATGGCAGTCAGCAGTATTGGAGAAATTTTGGAAAGAAATAAATATTTGTACCGTGTTTCTATTCTTTTACAGCCGTTTTCCGGGCAATGTGTAGAAGACGGTTATTTTTCTTTTGGAAATGATAAGATGCAGTGCCAGGTGCTGTCACGCATTGACAGGAGACAGGTTGAAACCGGTTATTTGTATGCATTTCATGCACCGGAATATGAAGTAGAAGAAAGTAAGGCACTTTTAACACAGTATTACTGGGAGATTTTTCAAATCGCTTGTTTGGATGTGGTAAGAGAGTGGCTGCGGGAGTATTTGCAGCGGAAGCACAGCGTGTATGAAAAACGGTTTTGCAGCCCTGCTTTTGGCGCAGGTTTTTATGGAATGGAGTTATCTGCATCAGAGAAAATGCTGCAATTAATGGATGCTGAAAAAATTGGAGTTTCATGGGATGGTGGAAAAATGAAACCACAAATGAGTGTGGCAGGTGTGTACCTGATTAGCAGAAAAGATATTTTGTCAGACTGCAGGGATTGTGCAAACTGTATCGGGCAGCAGACAGGCTGTGCATTTTGCTGTAACAATCCGAAAAAAATGAGTTGATACATGTGGCGAAAAATGATAAAATAAAAAATAGTTTTTATGTGGTTAAAAAGGGTGGAAAATTGCATAACAGAGAAGAAGGACGATTGATTTGAATATTTTATCACTGGAACATTTGACACATTCATATACGGAAAGAAAACTTTTTGATGACGCCGATTTTTATCTTCATGAAGGGGATAAGGTAGGTGTAATCGGAATCAATGGAACCGGCAAGTCGACTTTGCTGAAAATTATGGCAGGGCTGGAGACTCCGGATGAAGGACAGGTTATACAGGCATCGAATCTGATGATTCATTATCTGCCTCAGAATCCGGAATTTTCGGAAGAGGACACGGTTTTACAGAGTGTTCAGAATATGGTGCATCACCATGCCAATGAAAATGAATTGATAGCGGCTAAGGCAATGCTTACAAGGCTTGGTATTACAGACTTTGAACAGAAGACAAGAGAGCTTTCCGGTGGACAGAGAAAGCGTCTTGCACTTGTTTCCGTGTTGATTACTCCATGTGATGTGCTCATATTGGATGAGCCGACAAACCATTTGGACAGTGAGATGGCAGATTGGCTGGAAAACAAGCTGAAAGCCTTTCGAGGGGCCTTGGTTATGGTGACGCATGATAGGTATTTTCTGGATTCCGTGACAAATAAAATCATAGAGCTTGACAAAGGGAAAATATACAGTTACGACGAAAAATATTCTGGGTTTCTGCAGCGAAAGGCAGAGCGGGAAGAAAGTGTGCGTGCCAGTGAGAGAAAACGTCAGAGTATTTTGCGCAAGGAGATTGAGTGGATTTCGCGTGGTGCCAGAGCTCGTTCGACGAAACAGAAGGCACACATCCAGCGATACGAAGCACTGAAAAATCAAAAGGCACCGGAAGTTGATGAAAAACTCCAGTTAAGCAGTATTTCATCCCGTATGGGAAAAACGACAATCGAAATTGAAAATGTATCAAAAGCTTATGGTGAGAATACATTGATACGTGATTTTTCTTATATATTTCTCAAACATGACCGGATTGGTTTTGTTGGGAAAAACGGCTGCGGCAAGACGACATTAATGAAAATGATTGCCGGCCGGATTGAGCCGGATGCCGGCAGTATTAAAGTTGGACAGACGATTCGGATTGGTTATTATACACAGGAAATCGAAAAGGAAGAATCCGCGGGAATTGCTTATATGGATGCGGATGAAAAGGTGATTGATTATATTAAAAACACGGCAGAATTTGTGCGCACCAGTGATGGGCTTGTCTCGGCATCTGCCATGCTGGAGCGCTTTTTGTTTCCGCCTTCGCAACAGTATAGTGCCATTGGTAAATTATCCGGTGGTGAAAAAAGAAGGTTAAATCTTCTCCGCGTGCTGATGGAGGCGCCAAACGTACTTATTCTTGACGAGCCGACAAATGATTTGGATATTGAAACGATGACAATTTTAGAGGATTATTTGGATGACTTTGACGGAATTGTTATCACAGTTTCACATGACCGGTATTTTTTGGACCGTATTGTAACCCGCATTTTTGCTTTTGAAGAGAATGGTGCAATTCGCCAGTACGAAGGCGGTTACACAGATTATGTGAAAAAGCGTCCGGCGAGTACGGAAAATTCTTTCGACGGAAAAACTAAGAGCCATACCGGTAACAAAGAGGCACACAGGGCGTACAAAAACCGTGAGAAAAAACTTAAATTTTCTTATCAGGAACAGCGTGAATATGAGACCATCGAAGAGGATATTTCTGTGTTAGAGACGACCATTGAAACACTCGATAAAGAAATGGCGGAGAATGGCACAGATTATGTCAAACTTCGCGAGTTATCCGAGAAAAAAGAAGAAGCAGAGGAGCAGTTGATGGAGAAAATGGAACGCTGGGAGTATTTGGAGGAACTGGCGGAAAAGATAGCAAATCAGTAGAAAGTAATATTGAGGACACTGTGTATTCAAGTTGTGTAACATATTTTCACATGTATTACTTATAAAAAGACATTCTCTATTTTTGTATTTATGATAGCATTATATATAGCATTAATCAAATAAAAAAATGGAGGTATGGTTATGAGGAGACAGATAAAGAGAGTTGTGGCGACATTGCTGACGGCATCGTTGATTGTTCCTATGTGTTATGGAAACAAAGTTTCTAATGCTGAAATGGTGAAAAAGAATGTTACAGCAACTGCAGTTGATGAGGATGGTTCAGATGGTCTGACAGAAATCACAGAATTGCATGCAGCATCGGTAGATAATAAAATAGAAGTTCGCATATGGAAGAATGAGGAGGGGAAAATTTTTTATTCTGCATACCGGAATGGACATGTTACGTTGAAATGCGTACCACTTGGCATTGTGGCGAAAAGTGTTGATTTATCTACTGGTCTGCAGGTGGATGAGGAGTCATATGAACTTAAAAAGGGAAAAGAAGAGTATGATTGGTACCAGGGAAGTAAAAAACATGTAAATAAAGAATATCAGGAAATGTCATTTGTGGTAACAAAAGAAAATGCAAAAATGCAGGTGATTTTCCGTATTTTTGAAGATGGTATTGGATTCCGTTATGTTGTGGATGGAGACACGACAACACAAAATGAGAAAACAGTGATTACCAGTGAAGTAAGCTCCTTTGAATTTCCTATGGATGGAAGAGTATGGAATGCCGACTGGTACAGTTCAACTTACGAGCCGGGCTCTTATTCGACAAGGACAATGACCCAGGTAAAGAATGCAAATGGAGATGTTCCACCTGCAATTCTCTCTCAAGTGGCGAATGGGAATGGTTCCTGCTATATGCTTTTAACTGAGGCAAATGTGTATAACGAGGAAAAACCTTATTGTGCAACTATTTTTCATACAAATCAGGGAAGTGCTGCCTATAAAGTTCAGTTTAGTAAATATTTAAAGCAGGAGCAGGACCCAGAGTATGTTGGTAAGACTTTTAAGGCGGAATACCTGCCAATTGAGAGTGTTACAATGGAGAATGAATTTCATACACCATGGCGTGTATGCATTATGACGGATACATTAAATGATTTGACGAACAGTTCGTTGGTTTCTGACCTCAATCCGGCAGCAGAGGGAGACTTTAGCTGGGTAGAACCAGGTACAGCATCTTGGTCCTGGTGGTCAACAGGAGATCCGATTGAATATCAGTCTTTGTATGATTATATTGACTATGCGAAAGAAACAGGACAGAAGTATTGTCTTGTTGATTTTGGGTGGGAAAACTGGAAGGACAGTTCCGGAAAATTGGATTATGAAGAAAAGTTAAAGAAATTATGTAAGTATGCCAATGAAAGAAACGTAGGAATACTTGTCTGGTATGGAGTAAAGAAACGAGACGGTGCACATCGGGTAGACCTTGATAATCCTGAAACTATTGAAAAAGAATTTGCATGGTGCGAAAGTCTTGGCGTTAAAGGTGTTAAAGTTGATTATCTTGAGAGCGACAGTCAGTGGGCGATGAAAGATATGTATGATATTGCATCCATTGCGGCGAAACATAAATTAGTTGTAAATTATCATGGTTGCACAGATCCAAATGGCGAGAACAGAACATTTCCGAACATTTTATCGAGTGAGGCTGTACAAGGAAGTGAGTACTTCAAGTGGGGAAGTGGTTCGCCTATAGAGACTCTTCTTACTTTGCCTTATACGCGTAATGTAATCGGTTCCATGGAATTTACACCGGTTGGAATGAGTGTGAAAAATTGTAAAGCGACGAATGGTTTCATGCTTGGAATGACGGTTGTCTATGAATCGGCAATGCAGACGCTGGCACATTCCTGCCACGTATATCCGGGGTATGGTGGTTTGTCATTCCTTACAGATATTCCATCATCTTGGGATGAGTCTGTTTTGTTGGAGGGGTCTGAACCACGCAAAGCAGCAATTCGTGCAAGAAGGAGTGGCGAGCGTTGGTACCTCGGTGCTATGACAGCTAAAGAAGATAATTATGAAGCAGACCTTTCTTTTTTGGATGCAGGTGTAAAATATTATGCGTATGTTTATACGGATAATTCTGATAATTCCAACATTCAGATGGAGAAAAAAGAAGTAACTTCCAAGGATAAACTCACACTGCCACTTAAAGAAAACGGTGGTGCAGCTGTCATTTTCAGCAAGAAAGATGATTTGAGATTAACATCTTATGATAATTACAACTATTTTGAGGCAGAGAATGCAAATCTTGGTCTTGGCAACAAAACACCGACAACTGCTCAGTATGTTTCCAATAAAGCTTATATCGGAAAAATACGTGGAGTGCAAAACCGTGTTAAATTTGAAAATATCGAAGCTCCGGAAGCTGGTATGTATGACCTGAAGCTCTACGTGGTAAGTGGAAGCAAAAAGAAGCTTAGTATTCGTACAAACCAATATGAATCAGTACAAGTAACTGATATTGTGGGGATTTCCGGTAATAGTTCTGCAGTAGGGTGTGTGTCCACCCAGGTTTATTTAGACAAAGGAAAGAATACAATTTATGTATATAATCCGACAGTTCTTGGTCCGGGACTTGATCGTATTGCTATATCAAAGACAAAAACAGCAGATGCTGCAGTTCCTAAGATAGCTACAGATTATCCGGAATTATATGCGGATTATCCAGGAACTACATCTACTCCGGAACCTGCTGCAACACCTGTGCCTACGACAGCGCCTGTTGTAACTCAAACTCCTGCATTGACAGCAGTTCCAACACAGGTACCAGTTCAGAAATCAACTCAGAAAGTAACTCAGAAAGTAACAAAACCTGGCAAAGTAAAAGGTCTGTCAGTGAAGAGCACTTCTAAAAGGAAGATGTTTGTAAAATTTGCGAAGATTAAAAATGTAAAGGGGTATCAGATATCATATAGCACAAATAAAACATTTAAGAAGGCTAAGAAGGTTACAGTTTCTTCTAATTCAAAGACAATTAAAAAACTGAAATCGAAAAAAATGTACTATGTACGCGTTCGTGCTATACGCAAAAACAAACAAAAAACATTGTATGGAGCATGGAGTGCTAAGAAAAAGGTAAAAATAAAATAATCTTTAATAAACAATATACCATTTCAAGAGTTGACAATGATACTTTTGAAATGGTATTGTTATTTTAGGAAGAGGAGATGATACTTATGGAGATGCCAGAAGATGGTGTTTGGTGGTTGAATTACAGCCAATATGAAGACTTACGTCTTTATGAAATAGGAATTCAGAGATGTGCTCCTTCATATTCATTTGGACCGATCATACGCGACCGGTATATATTGCATTATGTATTTGAAGGAGAAGGGGTGCTCCGAATTGATGATAAAGAGTTTAAGGTAAAAAGTAACAGCTTTTTTTTGCTACCGCCGGATGTGCTTGTTCAGTATCAGGCGGATGAAAAAAAACCATGGCAGTATGCATGGATTCATTTTCATGGATTTAAGTCAACAGAAATTGTGAGAAGTATTGGGATGACAAGAAAAGAACCAGTTTATGTACCGATAGAAGAGAACAGCCAATTAAAGGATGCTGTTATAAATTTAATTATGTATAAAGAAAATGAATATGCATGTATAGGGTATATGTATATATTGTTTGATAAAATGAATCGGTGGACGCGGCATGTTGAGAAGAAAGCAGGAACGAATCTGCGGACAATGAATTATATGAGAGAAGCAATTCAATATATAAATACGAAGTATTGTGAATCGATCATGGTGCAGCAGATAGCGGATCATTGCGGTGTGGATCGGGCATACTTAAGTAAAATTTTTAAATATGCGACCGGTAAAACGTTGCAGGAATACCTGATACAATTTCGGATAAAACGGGCAAAACAGTTGTTAAAAGATACCGATTTGTCGGTAAAATATGTCTCATACTCTGTTGGGTATAATGACCCCTTCACTTTCTCAAAAGTGTTTAAAAAACAAGAGGGAGTTTCACCGTCAGTGTGGAGAAAAAATCATAATAATTATACATAAGTTATACATTGTCAGATCTTGATTATGATACAGAAGATGTTGTTGACCGACTGAAAGAATTAAAAGTTGAAGAGCACGCGGAAAGTAACATTGAAAAAAATCTTCCGATAGACAAAAGTTACAGAATAAAGACTACGGAAGGAGTAGCGTCATCCAACGCAGAGGCAGCAGGTCTTATACTTCCGAATTATGGTTCAAGTACCTCTTCTTATGTGGAAGAAATAGAAGAAGGCGGCTTTTTTCGAATTGAGGCGTTAAAAGGAAAAGTTTACATTGAGACTTATAGTGCAGATTATAAGCTGCTTTCTACCAAAAAGATTAAGTATGAACTGCCTAAATTCGGAGGATATTTTAAAGGTAAAGATGCACGGTATATCGTGTTTGGACAGAATAACCATGAATCGGATAATACAAAAGAAGTTGTCCGGGTTGTCAAATATGATGATGACTGGAACAAACTTGGACAGTGCAGTATAACAAGCAAAAATGTATATGAGCCTTTCGCAAAAGGTCCTTTGCGTATGACAGAAAATGACGGAATCCTTTATATCCATACATCAAGGTATATTTACTGGGATGCTGCAGCGGAGCCGGAAGAGATTCATCATGAAGTAAATCTAACTTATGCGGTGGATGAAGACAGTATGGAATGTGTCATGAATGAAGCTCCGGGTGACTGGGTTTCTCACTCTTTTGCCCAGTTTATTCTTTCAGATGGCGAGTCTGTATACCGTTTAGATCTTGGAGATGGTAATCCTCGTGCTGTTAATCTGGCAAAATCGGTTGTTTACAAGGAGCCGGACGATGTATGGACATGGTATGGGAAGACAGAGACCCGTTCCCTCTTAGATATTATAGGAAGCTATGGCGATAATGTAACCGGTGTATCGCTGGGAGGTTTTGAACTTATGAACGATGGCGAAAGGCTTATTACTGCCGGTTCTTCTATTGTTCAGGATTCCTCTGTCACAAAAACGTCGATGGAAAAAGCACACAGAAACATCTTTGTAATTACCATGAATAAAAAATTTAATGAGTCACCTAAATTAAATTGGATTACCGATTATAAACAAGAAGATGGAATTACCATTTTGAATCCACAGTTAGTAAAGGTAGAAGATGGATATTATATGTTCTGGCAGGAATATTATGTAGAACGGGAGACAGATCTCTGGGTGACAAGAGTTGCAAAACTCAACGAGGATGGAAGTCTCGATGGAAAAATTCACAAGATTCGTGCATATTTGTCAGACTGTAAACCGATTGTAACATCGGATAATCATTTGTTCTGGTATACAACGATGAATGAAAATGCACCGACATTTTATTCTCTTGATATGAACAGGCTGGATGACTATGATTTTAACGGACGTATATTTGCAGACGCGTTTGAAATAAAACTTTCGCAGTATACATATACAGAAATTAATGATCCATCAAGAATGCATGCATATAAGCCGGACGTGACGGTATATTTTAAAGGAAAAAAGTTAGTAAATGGACAGGATTACACTTATAGGTATGAAGATAATTATACACAGGGAACTGCCTATGTGGATGTTACGGGAAAAGATTTCTTTGTAGGAACGCAGAGAGTTTCGTTTGAGATACTGCCGCCGGAAGAAGACCCGCCATATCAGGAACCATCGTGGTGGGGAAATGGCGGTCAGGCGACAAGCAAGCCGACCGCAACCAAGAAACCAACGGCAACGAAGAAACCAACAGCAACAAGGAAACCGAGTACAAAGACAGTGAGAACCGGTACAGGTGCGGTTATAATCAAGGGTACAGGAACTTCTGCAGCAACCCCTAAAAAGGTAAAGGGTGTAAAGGTTTCAAATTTAAAAGGTAAAAAAGTTGTAGTATCATGGTCCAAACAGCAGGGAATGTTCGGATATCAGATACAGTATGCAAAAAATAAAAAATTTACGAAAGGGAAAAAGAAGTTATCTGCATCCAGAACTTCGGCTTTTCGGATAATAACAAAATTCAAGAAAAAAACATATTATTTCCGTGTGAGAACTTATAAAAACTCGGGCAGACGGAAAGTTTATGGTAAATGGAGTAAAACGGTCAAAGTAAAAATAAGAATATAAATGCGCATGGGGGAGAATTAGGACCGGTTTTTGCTGGTCCTTTTTCAATTGCATTATTGCTATGCTTAATTATATCATGGTTGTGTGAATTCGCCAATAATATAAAAAATCGCCATTTTAACTTTTTGCAGACCATTATAAATTAAGAAGGGCACTTGATTTCTCAAATGCCCTAGTGTATAATCTACTTAGAAAGGTTATCGGATGTGTTATCCGATTGCCCTCAGTTGTAACTATGAAATAGCATTCACTTTAGGCGGTGGGATGCTATTTCTTTTTGCCGTTATGGTTATCTATGTAAGATAGAGCCGCAAAAACAACTAATAAAAGCGTAAGAACTTCCATTGTGTTCATAGGCATCATCCCTCTTTCGTAATACTAGAGGGCATAACTCGGAAAATCACATCCTACTTTCGTTTCAATTACACAATAACAGTATAGCATAAAGGGAACGGATGTTCAAACAAGAGGTAAATTTACCCCATCAGAAATAAGATTTTTGTAGATGCCTGGGAGTTTGTTTGGTATAATTATGGTGCAGGGGACAAGAAATTGTTCCCTGCAAATCTGAATTATACGAAGCGAATGGAGGAACATATGAATGATATTTTTGATAAACTTATAAAATCTAAAATAGAACAATTCAAAGATGATTATGTAAAACTTTCAAGACAAATATTTGTAAACAAAGATGGGACATTAATTCATCCTGGAGAGTTTGGTATGTATCGCGAGAAAATAATTAGAGAATTTTTAGCGCCTTTTTTACCAACGAGATTGGCGATTGGCAGTGGTTTTGTTATTACAGCTGCGAACAACATTAGTACTCAATGCGATATTATCATATACGATAAAGAACATACTCCTGTAATCGAAAATGGTGAACAACGCTTTTTTCCTGTTGAATGTGTTGTTGGAGTTATTGAAGTGAAATCAAAATTGACTACGGCGAAATTAAAGGACGCTTTAATAAAATTATCATCAATAAAAAATCTTAGAAATGATATTGGTAATAACGCTTATATATTTAAAGATTATAACGGGGTTAGTAGTTTCGATGCTAAAAATAAAGTGCGAGACCAAATGGCTACTTTTTTAATTTGTGAAAGAATAGATGCTAATATAGAAAAAGAAATAGATACATTTTTTACGAATACATATGAGGGAGTAGATAAGTCGCTGTTTCATAATATGATTTTAGATTTAAATGGAGGTTGTTTTCTTTATTATGATGGAAGCAGACCAATATATCACGCATATTTCAATTATACAGAACCTAGTTTTAAAAATGAATATATATTTCCTCATGAATTGGGTTATTCAGAAGAACACATCCTTTTATTTTTAAACTACTTTTATATGTTAATTTCTTCTGTATCAGTAATGGATATAGAAATAACAACGTATCTTGGTGAAACACGAGTAAAAAAATCATTGATAGAGAAGTAAGCGAAAATTTCAGTTTGTAGATGCAAATACATAGTAAAAAGGACAATTATGAACCAACTAAATAACATTTCAACCCCAAAGGGAAGAAAGGTATTTTCAAGAAGAATACTTTTCTTCTCTTTTTTTATTTTAGCAGTCATTGCTTTGGCTCTGGGACTTTGGTTTTAGTAATGCAGACGCAGATGGTGGCAGAATCTCCGAATCTGTATATTGCCAATCTGCTGAAAGAACAGCAGGAATCAAAGGATTTTGTGCGTTGTATCTGCCTGGACAATAATCAGAAAAGAGGGTGGGCGGAACTATTGCAGAAAAACTGGAAAACGATTTTATATCTGCTGGATGAGGCTCAGTTTGTGGATGCAGACACACCGCCGAAACTGGATCTGCGTATGGAAGAACTGGCAAAAAAGAAGCCGGATCATCCGGCGGTAAAAGCCTATCAACGATACCGGGGTGGTCCGGATGAAACGATTCGTTCCGTCATTATGACCGTAAATGCCCGTATGCAGCCTTTTGATAATGAGGAATTGTTGGAAATCTTTTCATCCAATGACATTCCGTTGGATGAGTTTGGAGTAGGAATTGACGGAGACAAGAAAACAAAAAGCAATCTGTTTATCATTATCCCGGATGACGATGACACCTTTAATTTCGTGCCGGGCATGGTTTACACGCTGCTTTTTCAGGAGTTGTACCGTCAGGCAAGATTCTTTGGAGGAAAGCTGCCGATGGATGTCGGTTTCTGGCTGGATGAAATGGCAAATATCAAGATGCCGAATAACTTTGATAAGATTCTTTCGACCTGCCGGAGCCGAGGTGTGTACTGTGTACCGATTTTACAGTCTCTGGCACAGTTAAAAACACTTTTTACGGATGGTGCATGGGAGGGAATTGTGGGGAACTGCTGCAGGCACAGGCTCCGGAAGAAGTGATAAAGTCAATTATCCGCCCGGAGATAAAGGAAGGACAGGTACTGCAGAAAAAGAAGATGTGGATGGAGATGGAAGGAAAGTGATTTGGATTATAAAGATTATGCATCTATACCGATTGCAAATAATATTGCAACAGCGAATTTTCTGATTCGTTCTACACTTGTGAATGAACAGTATTCACATCAGATTGTAAAATTTAAAAATACTGTAGATGTCTGAGTAAAAGATATGCAGTGATATGTTATTTCACAACAAAAAAAGGTCGGTTTACAACATGTCGGCTAGCTATTAAAAGACTTTTTCCGATATAATAAATATAATAGTATGTAAGTAAGGAAGTGACAAGATGCAAATAGCAATCTGCGATGATGAAAAATCTATAGGATTGATATTAGAAGAAAAAATAAAGAAATTATTAC
>ENA-OWRJ01002873-OWRJ01002873.1-human-gut-metagenome-genome-assembly--contig:-NODE-2873-length-13672-cov-12.178821_pt1 | contig 13672 bp, 16 predicted proteins | sample MGYA00248269_ERZ651897 | MGnify/ENA primary metagenome ERZ651897 (study PRJEB26924, sample SAMEA4378252) | human gut metagenome | biome: human gut; feature: human-associated habitat; material: faeces...
AGCAACTTGGAAACATTAATTACGGATTTACGGGTTCCGTATTGGGTTTCCCGGCTCCAGTTCTCCGTATGGCTGGCGGATTTGTGGCAATTAAGAACAGCGGAATTAACTGGGAAGATTGGTGGTATGATTTTGATTCTAAAGAGGATGCTGAAATGATTCAATTGGGTATTGATATGGAGTACCTCATGACAATCACTGGTTATTCTACTGATGAGGTGGTGGATTTCTTTTGGAAATGACGAATAACTATGTAGGAAAAACTGTAAAACTGTCCATATTATGCGTAATTATGGCAGCAACGATAGCATTTAGCATCTGGCATTCCTGTGGCTATTGCGCTTCGGCTGATGACGTCGCACAAATATTCCGGCAAAATGAGCAGCTGTTTGAACGTTGTCAAAGTGCGTTGGAGCGGGAACCTGCCATAAGCCACATTGTGTTTCGAGAGGGAGAATGTGTTTCGAACGTTTCTTATTACTGTATAGATGGCGTTTATTATGCAGGAGCAATTCCTGGTAAAGAGCTGGCAAATATCGTTTCAGAATTGGAAAATGCAGTTCCCCTTCGCTACATTCAGATTCGGGATGGCGGGAAGATTGTCGATTTTATCCTGCAAGTATCGAATCTTTTGAATGCTGCTGGCATTTGGTATTTGGAAGACGGCGAATTGGACACGACGTATATGACGTATATAAAGACGTATATAAAAGAGAGTGTCGAGTGCGTTCCCAACTGGTTCTGCTACATAACTTGAGAATAATTGAACCGGATCGATTGGACTTGCTAAAGACGAAACTATCATCTTTAGCAAGTTCTCCCAATAACCTACAGAAAGGAAGTGACACCTTGAACCAGACAAAACTCCTGTTCCCACTGCTCTTTATTTCTCTGGAGGACGACAGCAGCATTGTCATCCCACCGCAGCCGACCAGCCCCGGCGAGATCATGTCCGGCGGCGAGGGTGAGCCGGTTGAGAATGCGCCAATCGAAGCCGACGCTCCTGCTGAAGATGAAACTGTTGCTCCGCAGGGCATCCATGTCACGGGAACGCAAACTGTCACGCATGAGTATCTGACCCTGAACGGCAAAGTGGCCCGCGAAACGATCCGGACGAATAATACCTTGACAGCCGTGCTGGATTTCGTCTATGATGAATCCGGAAAGCCGTTTGCGCTCAAGTATTCGACGAACGGAACGAGCTTCCAAACATATTATTACGTTCTGAATTTGCAGGGCGACGTGGTAAAGCTGATCCACTATATCCCCGGCTTTGAGTATGAGTCTGTCGCAACCTACGAATATGATGCATGGGGAAATATCGTGTCCAGCTCCGGTAGACTGGCTGAGATCAATCCGCTGCGGTATCGCGGATACTATTATGATAATGAGACGGGGTTCTACTACTTGCAATCTCGTTATTATGATCCCGCAAACCGGAGATTCATTAATGCGGATTTGCTTGCAAGCACAGGTCAGGGGTTCACTGGCACCAATATGTTTGCGTATTGCGTAAATAGTCCTGTCGTCTTGGGCGACTACGAGGGCACAGATGCAATTCTAATAATAGACGAGGATGCCGTTCACGGCAATGGCCACGTCTGCTTTATGGTTCAGAACAACGAAGGTGCGTGGAATTACTATTCTTTTGGCCCTGGAAGGCCTGCTTGGTTTACGGGAGCCGCGTGCCTTTTCGGCGGGTATGTTAAGGGCGTAATATATCGAAGCAAATTAGGAACAGCAGATGGTTTCGATTTGACGACATTCTCTGGCTGTGCAGATTTTATGAAGACAGATGCAACTGCAAACGGCTTTGCAAATAGCGCCTCGAAGAAAATGGATGATGTAATATACCTTACTGGTGACTTCTCAAAGAGTTTCGAGGCTGCAGATAGCCTATATACCAGGCAAGAGGAAACTTTACTTGGTAAAATATTCCCAATTCAGTATAATCTGCTTGATTATAACTGTATGCATTTTGCCTTGGATATGTTGTCTAAAAGTAGCGATGCCTTTACACGAGAGCAGAACAAGACGCTAAAACGATTAAAAAGATGGAGCGTTGTGCCAAACAACAACATTAAGGATATGGCCGGTTTGGGGGTGTATCTCAATTGAAAGCCCTACCGAATTATCGCGAACACCCCCGCCGCAAGCGTATCCTTGCCATTATCGCTGGCGCGGTAGCCGGTGTTCTGCTTGTCGCATTTCTGGTGTTCTGGCTGCTTGGGACACCCACCAATAAGATCGTGCCGCAATATGACCCTGCCCTTGCCATACCTGCGCAGGAGGCCGGAGCCTGCTTCACCGCTGCGGATGGGACGGTCTACTCCCTTTCCAAATTGTGGACGCTGAAAAGCAGCGGCGCAGACGGAAACCATATCATCAGTCTGTTTGTATTCCGGATGATCCCTGTCAACAACGGCGTTGCATATATAGTTATAGATAAGCTATATTATTATGAGAAAGGGGAACGTACGAAGATAGCCGAAAATGTGCAGACAATCGCGCAGTATCAGTCCCAATTGATCTATGCTACGGCTGATGGGAATCTGTATTGCTGGAACGGTGCAGAGAGCTCACTTCTAGTTTCTTCGCGGGACAAGTCGCCGCATACGTTCTATATGCTTGGAAATGCAGATTATCTGCTAATTCAAACAAACGACGCCAGTTATGTTTACCATCAGGGAGAGCTGCGCGACATGGATATCGGGCATAGTTCGTCACGGTCCGACTTTCTCTATGGGGAATATCTGATTACACTCGGAGCCGGAGCATACGGCGGGGTAGTCTATCACCTTCCGGATATGGAATATCAACCGCTGGTTTTGGGATGGCCGACACACGAGAGCGATAATCAGATCTCGATCGCAGCGGATGGAGACGCGATATATCTGTCCCTCAGCACGACACTTTGGCCGTTTTTGGGGGATGAGAAACACACCGGAACCTTCCGTCTGGACCCGCAGGACTGGCACGCAGAAAAACTAGACGAGGAATATCACCCCGATATGATCCTTGGCCAAAATGGATTGTATTTCTTTTCCCCGTTGACGCAGCGAGGATACGAGATCATGATGCTGGAGTAGTTTTTAGGGATGTGCCTGCTAAACCCGATGCAGCAAGCAAGGCTTATCATTCCGAGGATGCGAAATATATGACTACGCTGTAACAATACACGATGCATATGATTTTAATTCAAATAGTGATTCTGGAGATGGGTTGGGAAGCATTCTGAACAATATAGCATATAATCTTCATGCTAAAATGGGGGTTGGGACAGATTATGAATGGACAGCAAACTACACAACATCGCGTGGTTGCCATTGTAGCGGTGGCCGCAGTCCTCGGACTTTTGATTTTTGGCTCATCCTGTAGCCTCATTATGTCTTCCAATTGGAATCCACGTGGTGATTGGGAACTTCCGTTGTGCAATGGTTATTATATTTTCCGGACGAGCAGTCGTGATATTTGCGTCGTACATGAACGAGATAATTATAAGGATTCTTTTGAGGATATTATTGACAGCTATATAACATGTTTCCGGTATAATAGCAGATACATTGCGGTCAGGCGGCTTGTTGTAGCCGATCGCGCACTTTTGGATGATATCCAATCCGTCGATACGGAAGCTGCTGATTACTATTTGATCGATGCAGAGACCGACACGATTTACGGGCCATTTGCAGAGAAGGAAGATTTTGAACGCACCTGTGAGGAACAGAATGTAGGCGATCTGGGCGAATGGATCCCAACTGTCCCGGCCCCCGAAGGCGCGGAGTTTTAGAAACAGGCAGATATGGACCTGCTAGAGATGAAACTTTCGCCTTTAGCAGGTTCCGTATAACCTACAGGAAGGAAGTGCCCTTTTGCGCCGAACAAAGCTCATTTTCCCGCTGATCATTCTTTCCCTAGAGGATGGCTTTGACGTGGTCGACTCCGAACCGACGAATGTGTTTAATAACCACCCGGTATATAGGTTTAGTGATCCATATAAGTTTCTCCGTAACAATTACGGTGTTGTTGCTGTCAGTATTTTTATCCATCAAGGAGGTTAACCATGAGCGCATCAGGAAAACGCCTTTTGGCCGCCTGCATTTTTGCGCTGTGCTCGATTCCCGTCCTGATCGTGTATACCTGGGTGTTCACGCCGGATCTGATCCCACATGAAGGCATCTGGTACTGTGAAGAGCTGGACGCGACATGGGACCTCAATACATCATCCGGAACGATTCAGGTGAACGGAAAACAGGAAGCATTTGTTTCGCTGCACCAGTTCTATTGCAATCTGTTCTTTTTCGAGACCGAGGATGGGAGCAGAGTGTTCGATGGCACGGTCGTTCGCGCTGCACGCAGCAGGATCGTTGTGAAGGACGAGAACAGCGGAAAATCCTATATTTTCCTCCGACAGGATACGAAAGGAGAGCAGCCATGAATCCAAGATACCGCAGCCGAGTCGGGGCGCCGCCGCAGCTGGCGGCGGACGCGGCAGCATCGGCCATTTATTGTGCAATGCCGTTTCTGGTGGTACATTATCTGGGAGATTGGCGGCTCACGCCCCCGTGGCTGGTCCTCCCGGCAGGGATGCTGGCCGTTACCCTGTATTGCCTGATCCGGGAGCTGGCCGCGGTGGCGATCGCGGACGGGAACATTTGCCTGCGTTGTCTTGGCTTCAAGGTCACGGAGTTCCCTCTGGAAGAGCTGCGCACCGCGAAACTCATATTCAAAAACGGCCAGTGCAGTCGGGTCTATCTCTCTGTGCACGAGGAAACCGATCTCCGGCGGGCGCTCAGAACCGCCAATCGCCGTGGAGGGAAAAGCATTCAGTTCGCAGCAACGACGAAACGATTGGAGCAGCTGACGAAACTGGTCTTGCTGCAGCCGTGTGATTATCCGGGAAAAAGGAGAGCGGAATAAACGCCTGCCGATGCAAGTCAATGCAATCGTTCATCTATTGCAGGTTCATCCTGAGAAAGCGATAAGGAGCAACAACATATGGGCGGGCATTTGTGCAATGATTGGCGCATTACAAATCAAATAAATTATTTATTTCGGGCAAGACTGATAAAAACAACATTTTCTGAATCCTCTCACAGCGACCATGAACACTGCGAATTCTGCTTTGCCAAGTTCGGAAATGCCGAGGGATTATTGCAGTCCGGCTATTGTACACTGGATAAATACCATTGGGTCTGCGACGAGTGTTATCGTGACTTCCATGCACAATTTGAATGGACTGTCCTTGATGAAAGCCACGATTCTCCGAGTGAGTTGCGCTAAAGATGAAACTTCCGCCTTTAGCAGGTCCGCCCCACCCCACAGAAAGGAAGTGACACCTTGAACCAGACAAAACTCCTGTTCCCGCTGATCTTTATTTCTCTGGAGGACGATAGCGACATCGTCATCCCGCCGCAGCCAACAAGCCCCGGCGAGATCATGTCCGGCGGCGAGGGCGAACCGGTCGAGGCGGATGTTCCTGCTAAAGATGAAACCGTCTCCCCGCAGGGGACCCATGTTACCGGCAAACAGACCGTTACCCATGAATATTTGACCCTGAACGGCAAAGTGGCCCGCGAAACGATCCGGACCAATAATACCTTGACAGCGGTCCTTGATTTCATCTATGATGAATCCGGAAAGCCGTTTGCACTCAAGTATTCAACGAACGGAACGAGCTTCCAAACATATTATTACGTTCTGAACCTGCAGGGCGATGTGGTGAAGCTGATCCATTATATCCCCGGCTTTGAGTATGAGTCTGTTGCAACCTACGAATATGATGCATGGGGAAATATCGTGTCCAGCTCCGGTAGACTGGCTGAGATCAACCCGCTCAGATATCGTGGATACTATTATGATAATGAGACGGGATTCTACTACCTGCAAAGCAGATACTATGATCCGGCAAATAGAAGATTTATCAATGCGGATGGACTCATCTCCTCTAACTGAAGCTTTAGCGGCCTCAACATGTTCGCATATTGCGAAAATGACCCTGTTGGTCGTAGTGATCCGTCCGGCATAGAGAAGAGAGAAAGGGTTTCTTTTACTTCCTCGGGAAAGCAATACGGTCAATTTCTGAAAATTGACGGGAGGTAAATTGAGATGAAGAAAAAAGTTCAATCGTATACCTTTCCTGTATTTGGAAGTATCCTGTCCCTGTTTATTCTGGTTTTCTGCACAGCGTGCGCTTCCTTTGACAGCTATCTGGAAACCGCTCTGAATTTTTATGATGCGCACCAGACAGAACTGCAAGCGGCGCAGGCGGCCCTGCAGGAGTTCACGGACTCCAACGAATGCTTTATGTGGATCACAAGCACAGACTCTCTCGGGGAAAATTATAACTATAATAACGGCTATACGAAAAAATACGGCGGTTTATACTTTATTTCGCCGGAGGGCTATCCCGACGAAACATACCAGAACCTGTACGCCTTTGTTTCTCCGCTGTTTTCGGATGATCTGCACAGCATCGAAGCATCAAAAGATATGATTCGATTCACGGTGCTGCTGACATCAAATATCGGTACGGACTCATCACTGGTATGGACCAATGGTGAAAAGGCACCCACCGGTATATATCCTACCGTGCAGCGGCAGCGGCAGTTGGATACACATTGGTATGCGATCACAGCCTCGGATTAAAATAAGGAACTCCTGTGAACCTGCTAAAGGCGAAACTTCCATCTTTAGCAGGTTCCGTATCTATCAGTACATAGTCGTATCTGTCCGTCACCCAAATTGACCGTTGTGGTCGTTTTGCCTGTGCCGCCTTTTTGGTTGCATATCGCTATGGTTTTACAGTTTGGCATTTCGCTTTTCCTCCTTCGTGTTAGATTTGGATCGCTCGATCCACCAAAACACAGGAATCGAGTCCTGTGCTTTGGTGGTCGCATTTAACTCGATCTCATCCCCCAAATGCGTAAAAGGAAATCAACAGGCGTTCGGCTGCTGACCGAACTCATAGGAATCTCACCTCTGCCGGGTACTCCGCCAGCCCCATAGGGAAGTATCATTGTCCCTGAATCGTTTCATCGCCTTATCCGTAGCAAGCGGATATTTCAGAATGGTTTGGAATCGCTCCTTGCTTTCCGTGATAACCCTTGTGGGAAAGAAGTTCGTGGCGCACCTTCATCCGGCTGGGGTTTTCACCCCCGATCAGGAATGTACCTGTTGAATGTGTATTCTGTTTTCAAGGATCACGAGGAAACTTGTTTTGTCCCTCAATAGGTAGCCAGCGAGAAGGCTCATTTATAGACCCCCTAAACAAAAAAATTTCAAAATTTTTTTGGGAACGAAAAAGCCGCTGATTTCATATCGAAATCAGCGGCTTGATTTGCGGTGTATTCATCTGAAAATGGTCAAAAAAACTTCATGCCTGAGCATCGCGCCACGGAAATGCGCAAATGCCGGCGCATGAAGTTTTTGTGCATCATTTCCGGTTGCCCCACAGGGGCGAGGAAATGGCACATTTCTTATTTTTGCCATGCTTTTGCATGGCAAAAATAACGGTCACACAATCCAAAGGGACTGTGTGACCGTATTGCTATCAGTTGCTTTTCCTACGCTACAAGCGTCAACTTTTTATTGGCGCTGTTCGCGGATGGCAGCCTGTGCTGCCATCGGTACATAGCGCCAATCATTTCATATCCACACGCTCACATTCAAGTCCGCCCACTTGTAGACTCTCCTGCGGGTCGAAAAGCTGTAGATATACTTCTTTGCATCGTCGATCGTCAGCGTAAAGGCGCCGATTTTGATGTGGTCATCAGGGTCAAATTCGCCATCTGCATTGTTTCCGGTTCTCAGATACCAACGGAACTCATCCTTTGACACCCAAATGCGCTCAATGAATAGCCTTGTCGATGAGATCGATCATCCACTTGTTTTCAAACAGATTGCACACACGGTGTTCAAACTCGCTGCGCTCAATATCGGGGGCAAATTCCTCTAAATAAATCAGGGCATCGTTCAGATCGTCGCCATAATAATTGATTTCCGCATTTACGCAGCGGCAGTCCGAAAGTGTTGCCCCCACCACATCGCGGTAGATGCTCAACAGCAGCTTTGTTTTATGGAATATATCGTCCTGCGACAAGCCCAACTGCTCATACATTTTTGCGATGTTTTTTGCTGCTCTTGTATTGTTCCTTCCCATTGCCGCTCCTTTTCCGTATGAACGGGCATACTAATCACGATTGCGTATATTCAACGCCTGAAAATTGCAGTATCTTTCCGAAACCCCTTGACAAGACACGCAAGTTCGAGTAAGATAAACACGCAATCTAATTGCGCATCCCTATTATACGCAGTTTATATGCGCTTGTCAACGGAAAATAGCAATTTAATTTCCTGAATACTTTGAACGCTACGGAGGACGGTACAATGCGGTTTTGCGAGAAATTAAAAGATGCCCGCACAAAGGCAGGCATGAAGCAGGAAGAACTGGCGAAGGCACTTGGGGTATCCCTCAGGACGATCACCAACTATGAGTCCGGCGAGTGCTATCCAAGAAAGCGGGACATCTATCACAAGCTGGCCGAACTGTTTCACACCGAAGAAAATTATTTCCTGAATGAGGACGAGGAGTTTCTCCTTTCTGCCGCAGAGAAATATGGCGCGAAGGGCGCAAAACAGGCGCAGGCACTGGTGGATGAAGTCAGCGGCCTTTTTGCGGGCGGAAATATTGCCGATGAGGATCTGGATGTGATGATGAAGGCTTTGCAGGATGCGTATTGGATCGCCAAAGAGAAGAATAAGAAGTTCACGCCCAAGAAATACCGCAAGGACTGATTTCATTGTGTCCGTTTAATGGGACACCGCTTATGTTAGAATAGAATTGCCAAAACAGGCAGAAGGGGGTGTTCGCTCTTGGATATTCAGACTTTGGAGATCGTACAGACGGCAAATAGGCTGGTCGATACGCTCGCCACGAGAGATCCGCACGGGATCGCCCGTGAGCTTGGCATCGAAGTCGTCCCCGTGGATTTCAAACGGCAGCGTGGAGCCTATAAGGTTCTGATGCGCAACCGATTTATCTTCATAAAAAACGATCTGGACCCGGTGACGGAAAGAGTTGTTATGCTCCACGAGATCGGGCATGATGTTCTTCACCGGAAGGAAGATGTAAAAGCAGGCGGCTTTAAAGAGTTCAATATCTTTAATATGCGGGAGAACCGGATGGAATATGAAGCAAACGTGTTTGCTTCCCAGGTATCCTTAGATGACGAGGAAATTCTCGAATACATACACTATGGCTATGATATCCAGCGGATTGCCAGCGCGATGCACACGGATGCAAACCTTGTTGCGTTAAAGACAGACGCGCTGATTGCACAGGGCTACTGTCTGCACCATCAGGAGTATGAAAACAGATTTTTGAAATAGAACGGCAAAGGGTATCACGGCGTTGATAAACAACAATAAAATGTGAGGTTTGCAGAAACCTGTTCGGGTGAGCAATTTGTGCAGACGGCATTTGCACAAATCTCATGGGGTATACCGTTGGCCGCTTACCAGATGATACAATGCGTAATTGGTACGCTTGCGGAAGGTGCTGCATCAGTGCCGGAAGCTTTTGAGGCTGATGCTTTCCTTTTGGCGCGAAACTCGATACAATAGAATCCGCACAGAAGCCTGCGCCACCCTGAATTCGGTTGTAATCCCAATGATTTTATGTTAGAATCAATATTAGATCAAAATACATATCTGGTTCAAAAGATAACCGAGATTCCTACCTGTTGGATTATATACCGTTGTCCGAACATAGCTGTGGAATCGCTCCAGGCGCATTATGTTTGGAAATGCATTGCATGTGCGAACTATTGGATACATAATTGTGTTATTGCATAAAGGGGAAACGCTATGCCATATTTAGAAACTGTCCAAGAGCTTCTGGAAGCTAAAGAGGGCGAACACGTCCAATTCAAGGAAGCAAAAAAGCAATTTGATTCCAGAGAGGCGGCGAAGTGCTGCTGTGCTTTGGCGAACAATGGCGGCGGTAAGTTGGTATTTGGCATCACGGATAAGAGACCCCGCAGCGTGGTCGGGAGCGCAGCTTTTGACCAGCCGGAGCGCACCCGTATGGGCTTGATCGAGAAATTGAAGGTCAATGTTGATTTTCAGCTTTTCAACTACGATGGAAAGCGGGTTCTGGTCTTCGACGTGAAGAGCCGTGCAATCGGTTTGCCGGTACAATACGACGGCGTAGCGTGGATTTACGAGGGCGATACGCTCAAGCCCATGCCGGAGGATATGCGCCGCAGCATCTATGAAGAAACCGGCGGCGACTTCTCTGGGACGATCTGCGCCGGGGCAACGGTCGATGATTTGGACGAGACAGCCATTGAAAACTTCCGTGCCAAGTGGATTGAAAAGAGCGGCAAAAAGCAGCTTGCCACGCTGTCAAAAGAACAGCTTCTCCATGACTGCGGCGCAATCACGGATGAAGGCGTGACGTATGCAGCTCTGATCCTGTTCGGCAAGAACGCGGCGATCATCAAGTATCTGCCGCAGGCTGAGATCATTTTTGAGTATCGTTCCTCCGAAGCGTCGGGTCCGGCAAATCAGAGAGAAGAGTTTAAGGTCGGTTTCTTCGCTTGCTATGACCGCGTATGGGAGCTTGTCAATCTGCGGAACGACAAGCAGCACTATCAGGAAGGTTTTTTCGTGTTTGACATTGCAACCTTCAATGAGCGCGTTGTCCGAGAAGCAATTCTGAACGCGGTGAGCCACAGAAACTATCAGTTTGGCGGCAGCATCTTTGTCCGCCAGTTCCGCGACAGATTGGTTGTCGAAAGTCCCGGTGGACTTCCCTTCGGCATTACGCTCGACAACATACTGGATCGCCAGCTCCCGCGCAACCGCCGTATTGCGGAGATCCTTTCTCTTTGTGGTATGGTGGAGCGTTCCGGTCAGGGCATGAACCTGATGTTTGAGCTGAGTGTGCAGGAGGCAAAGCCGCTTCCTGACTTCACAGGCACAGATGACTTCTTCGTCAGCGTCACACTGAACGGACTGATCCTCGACAAAGCGATGCTTTCCGTTCTCAATCGGATCAGCGAAAGAGGCGCGGAGATGCTGTCCACCGAGGATTTCCTCGTGATTGACGCACTGTACCACGAAAGACCGCTGAACGAGAAGATGCAGCCCCGTTTGAACCGGCTGATCGAGCTGGGCATTGTCGAGCATATCGGTCGCAAGAAGTATGTTCTTGCCAGAAGTCTCTATGCAGCGACGGGCAAAACCGGTGTGCATACAAGGCACGTCGGCTTGGATCGAGATACCAATAAAGAGCTGCTGTTAAAGCACATTCGGCAGAACAACGAAGTTGGTACTCCGTTCAAAGAATTGCAGCAAGTTTTGCCGGGTCTTAACCGCAATCAGATTCAAGTGCTGATGCGGGAACTCAAGGAAGACGGAAAAGTGGTCTGCAAAGGCAAAACCAGTGCTGCGAGATGGTTTATCATCAAGTGATTCACCGGCGATTTCAGATGTGTTTTTGTGTTCAACTTGCGACTAACTTAAAACCAACTTGCGACCAACTTGCGACCTAATCAGTATGTTGGTGATGTCAATTTTCATTTATTATGCCCTCCCGGTGTTACGCGCACAACCAAAATAAATCTCTGCAAAAGCGGAAATCCCAGACCATCAATGCTGATAGTTTGGGATTTCTGTTTTTTTGAAGATGTTGCTTTTGTGTTAGTCCATTTTAATTTTCCATGCAATAGGCGATCTCAAGAGAAAGACTCGCACAGGCTGGAAAATACAACATCCTTGCCCGGTGCGAGTCTTTGCACTTATGCAATTTGAATCGCTGTGTACCGAGCGGTACGCGCGGTGGTGTAAGCGGTCGGCGTGCTTGGCTCCTCAATTGATTGCGGCCTGTGCCACGCTATCGCTTTTCAGATGAGATCGGTGGTTCCTGCCCGAGGCGGCTCAGCTCACATTGCCGTTCTTATCGCAGGTCAGAGTAAAATTACAGGGTTTCTCAAGAATAGTCGCTCCCAGATATTTTTTTACCATTCTGGCTGAACAGTATGCCGTGTTTCCACTTTTGGTTGCGGACTTGGAAGCAACAGACCAGACGCTGTTGTAAATTGTGACATTGCAGCTGGAGGCCGTGCAGGTCGAGCCTGTCCCGGTGTAGGTAAAGGAGCCAGTAAGAGTGATCTTCCACTGCTCAATATTGTTTTCATTTTTATAGACATAGTTTTTCGCCTTTGTCACGGAGCCAGACGCTCTGGCCTGCGGCAGGGTCTCCAGCGTGATCTCAAGATAGCTGCCGTCCGCATAGGAGATGACTTCCAGCAGTTCCTCTCCCGCGCTTGCATGCGCAATCTGCGTGGGAAGCCCCGATAGCAGCAGGACAAAGGCGAGCAAACCGGCAATCATTTTTATAATATTCCTTTTCATAATATCCCCTCCCATTTTCATTTGCTATTTACTCAATATATATTTCGACATGCGACCTCTCGTCCGCTTCTCTAGCTCGGGCCGTCTCAACAGTGACCAGAACCGTCCAGGAAATCAGAATGGCCAGCATTGTGGCGCAGACCGCGAACAGCACACGCCTCCGGATGCGAAGGCCCTTCAGAACCGCTGCAGTTTCCATATTTTCCACATACGCTGCCGCGATCTCCTGTGGCGTTCCCAGCTGTGCCTGAATCGCCGCAACGTCCGCGTCGGGATGTTCCTGGACGAATTCCTGCACGGTCTCCCTGATCTGCGTCATGACATACCGGCGCATCTTGCCGCCCGGCAGCCATGACCGCACCTTGCGGTAATAGCGCCTTGCCGCCCGTTCAGCTGTGTTCATTTTTTCCTTGCCCCCCCTGAATAATTTGAAAAACACCCTGTGTGATCGCCCGGTACTCCCGGCTCAACTCCTGCAGACGGCGGCGGCCGGGCTCCTCCAGATGATAGTAAACACGCGTCATCCGTTTGCCTACCAATACCTTTTCGCCGGAAAGCATGCCCTGATCCTGCAGCTTATAGAGTACCGGGTACAGGGAGCCTTCCTCTGTCACAATGGCTCCGCCGCTGCGTTCGGTGATTTCCTGCACGATTTGATATCCGTACATGTCTTCCTGATCGAGCAGAGCGAGGATCAGCAGCGATATAAGACCCCGCTGGAAGCAGCTCTGTGTATTTTCCTTTTTTGCCATCTCATACATTCACCTCGGCCGTTTGTATCAACTTGTCAAAAGTTCTCGCGGGAGTTCTGCAAGATCACTTTCAAAATCGGAATGCATTGACTGCGAAGAAGAAAATGCAATTTTAACTGCAGAAACAGACAATCGGCCGGGAAAATACTATGGCGCTATTTTTTGGCGCAGAGTTTCCTATTGGACTTTCTGACCGTACATCTTTTGACAATATGCTACCAATACATATAATACAGGCTAATCATAATGAGGTCAATATTTTTTTACAAAAATATTGTTGACATTTTGTAAAAAATAGTATATTCTTTCAATTGAGGCTCGGAAAATATTGGCATAAACTGCCAGTTTCTGGTCAACGAGCTATAGACGAAGCTGCCCGAAAGGCGATAGAACATTTCGGATGCTTCAAAAAAATGAAAAGGAGACAATTACTATGAAAAAGAATCGATGGACCCGGCTGCTTTCTCTCCTGCTGGCGGTGGTGCTCTGCGTCGAGCTGCTGC
>ENA-OWRJ01002890-OWRJ01002890.1-human-gut-metagenome-genome-assembly--contig:-NODE-2890-length-13557-cov-7.725967_pt1 | contig 13557 bp, 10 predicted proteins | sample MGYA00248269_ERZ651897 | MGnify/ENA primary metagenome ERZ651897 (study PRJEB26924, sample SAMEA4378252) | human gut metagenome | biome: human gut; feature: human-associated habitat; material: faeces...
CTGCCGCACCTCGCTCGCCGTATCGGCACTTAGAATTATGCGGTATTGCCCTAAGAAAAAAGCGGTGCCCCGGCACCGCTTTTTTGTTTACAACCGTAGGGGCGGATTCCATATCCGCCCGTCAAGCGGCGGCACGGCTCGGGCGGATATGGAATCCGCCCCTACGATACAATGATGAAAATTTTAGTTGCAACTTTATTAGTCTACGCCCTCGGCCTGCTGTTTACAGCGGTGGGCAGTCGGCTGGCGGGGCGGTGCACTACCTGGTGCTGCGCCCTGCTTGGGCTGCCCATGTGGGTCGTGGGCGGTACGGTGGCACCGTTCTGCCTGGCGCTGCCGCAGCTGATGCTGGCATTTCTGGCGGCGGGCATGTCGGTCACGGCGCTGGCCGTCGGCACCGCACTGGCGGGCGCTGTCACGAATTTGGGACTGGCGCTCTCCGTCTGCCTGCTGCGCAAGAGGCACTGCGCCGTGGCGGACCGGGACGAGTTCTGCCGCAAATGCCTGCTGCTGCTGGCGGCCTGCGGCGTGCTGGCCGTGTTTGTGCGGGACGGCGAATTGAGCTACACCGGCACCGGACTGCTGATGCTGCTGTTCGTGCTCTTTGTCATGATGAGCATTGTGTTCCAGCACAAATTCACCTACGGTGATACGATCAAGGCGGTCTCCACGTCCGAAAAGCACCCCAGCCCGCAGCTGGCCGCGCAGGAATACGGCTACACCGCCCACACGATGGCCTTCCCGGTCATGAACGTCCGGAACGCACTGACAAATCTGGCGGGCGTCGCGGGCGGGCTGGCCCTGCTGGCGGGCGGTGCACAGGCGCTGCTCTACAGTGCCACGACGCTGGCAAACCTCACAGGCACGATCCAGGCCCTCTGGGCGGCGACACTCATCAGCTTCGGGTTCTGTATCCCTCTGCTGGTCGAGGCGCTGAATCACCCGCTGGGCTCGGTCTGGAAGTGGTTCTCGGTTCGCTGCCGCTACTACCCGCCGGATTCGCTGCCCATCCAACTTTTGAACAGCGCGATCCTGAACCTGACGCTGGCGCTGCCGATTTCCAGCCTGATGTACCGCCACAAACTGCCCGTCGGCGCGCAGTTCCGCAGCTATGAAGTCCCCGTCTGCGCCGCCATGGCGCTGGTGCTGTTGCTCCCGCCGCTGTGCAGGCACAAGCTGAAGCGCGGGCAGGGGTGGATGTGTTTGGCGCTGTATTTTGCGTATCTGGCCGCCGCGTTGTTGCTGCCAAGAGCCGGGGCGTAAAAGCTGTCTGCTTCTGCTGTCGAAAACTTGTGCGGAGGGGTCAGGACCCCTCCCTACGATACCGCTTTCCAGGGTTCTGTAGGGAGCGGTCTTGACCGCTCCGTGCCCGCTTACCATTGCGACACACAATAAAAATCCCGCAACACGGTAGGGGCCGCACATGTGCGGCCCGCAGCCTTCCGGCAGAACCCGTCTGCCATACATGCCGCGGGCCGGGCATGCCCGGCCCCTGCAACGCAGCAGCGGCCCACACTTCGTATCTCCCGAAGTGTGGGCCGCTGTTTTATTTGCTTATCTCCGCGCAAGCCTCTTTAATGATCTCCCGCTCGACGAAATGCAGCTTTTTGCCGTTGATCAGCTGGTAATCCTCGTGGCCCTTGCCCGCAAACAGCACAATGTCGCCGGGCTCGGCCATTTTCACCGCGGCGTAAATCGCCTCGCGGCGGTCCGTGATGCAGGTGTAGGGTGCGCCGGGAGCCATGTGGCCCGCAATGTCGCGGATGACGTCCTCGGGCGGCTCGTTGTCGGGATTGTCGCTCGTGATGATCGTATAGTCAGCGTAGGCGCTCGATGCGTCGGCCAGTTCCTTGCGGCGCACCTGCGTGCGGCCACCCACCGACCCAAATACACAAAGTAAACGGTGCGGATTGTACGCCCGCAGTGTTTTCAGCGCACTGGTCAGGGCCAGCCCGTTGTGGCTGTAGTCCACAATGAAGGTGCGCCCGGGCAGACCCTCGACGACTTCAAAGCGGCCCTGCACGGGGGTGTGGGCCAGCGTGGCGGCGGCTTGGGCAGGCGTCACGCCGAACGCGCCGCACAGTGCGACGGCGCACAGCGCATCGGACGCGCTGAACGTGCCGGGGGACATGACCTCGATGTGGGTCGTTTCGCCCGCGTGTACGCAGTCAAAGTCAACGCCGAGGGCGGTCTGGCTGCGGTACTGTGCCAGATCCTGCCCGTGATAGTCGGCGGCATTCTGGATGCCAAAGCTGATCTGTTCGCCTTTAAAGCCCTCGCGCATGAAATCACTGTAGGGGTCATCCACGTTGTAAACCATCGTGCGGGCGTTGTATTCTGCAAACAGGCGGCGCTTGGCGCACTTGTAGTCCTCAAAATCGGGGTGCTCGCCGGGGCCGATGTGATCCTCCGACAGGTTCGTGAAGGCCACGACCTCAAACGGCACGCCGTCCACGCGGTGGTGGCGCAGCGCCTGGCTGCTGACCTCCAGTACGCAGTGGCGCACGCCCGCATCCAGCATCTTGCGGAACAGCCGGTGCAGCTCGAGACTCTCGGGCGTTGTGTTGGCGGTGGCCTCGTGCACGCCCGCAATGTCGACACCGTTGGAGCCGATGTAGGCGCAGGGCAGACCGGCCTCGGTCATGATGGCCGCGGTCAGCAGGGCGGTGGTCGTCTTGCCCTTTGTGCCCGTAATGCCGATGAGGTGCAGCTCGTCGGCGGGGTTGCCGTAGAAATCTGCACCGATGACGGCCAGCGCCGCGCGGGTGTCGTCGGTGACGATCTGCACGGCGTCCGCGGGCAGGTCGACCCTATGCTCCACCAAAAACGCACGACAGCCGTTTTGGTAGGCGCTTTCGGCGTAGGTATGCCCATCCAGCCACGCACCGACAAGGCAGACGAACAGCGAACCGGCGCAAGCCTTGCGGGAGTCGTAGGTGATGGCGGTGATGTCCGTTTCGGAGGCACCTGTGTGGGAGATATGTTGGACAAGGTCGTTTAATTTCATGTGAAACTTCCTTTTTATTAAAAAGCCTTCCCCCGAGGGGGAAGGTGGCGCAAAGCGCCGGATGAGGGCAAGGCTTGCGGGATTGTCCCGTTTGCAGGCTGTAGTGGTAAGGTCGCCCCTCATCAGTCACCTTCGGTGACAGCTTCAGTCTACGCGCTAAGAGCCGCCTTCGGCGGTTGCGCTCCGACACGCGCCTGCGGGCGCAGCCCCTAGGGGGAAGCCTTTACTCACTTGTGTACCGGGTAATACGTCTTAAACTTCTTGAACTGCCTTCTCAGCTGCTCCAGCACGCAGGCATAGCGCACGGGGTTCCACAGCAGGTCGGGCTTGTACAGCAGACTGCACGCTTCCTTGCCCTGCGCTTTCAGCGCCTTGGCGCGGGCGACGAGGTCCTTGTCCTCGGTGTAGGTGAAGGCCACCTGCGCGGGGACGTGGTGCCAGAACACCTCATTCTTGTTCAGCACGCAGTCGGTGCCGCCGTCGTTCCACTTTTCCACAACCAGCTTGGCAATGTTCATGCCGGTGGCGGTCACATAGTAGTTGCTGCGGCCCTGGCGCAGGTTGATTTCAAACACGCGGTAGTCGCCGGGGATGCCGCTGTACTTGATGTCAAAGTTGGAAAAACCGGTGTAGCGGCAGGCCTCCAGCATCTTGCGGATGTTCTCCACCAGCGGCAGGGAGGTCGTGTCCTCACTGACGATGGCGGCATGGTTGCCCAGGCCGTGGGGGGTGTGCTCCTCGACCATCGTATGGCCAAGGCACATGGCGCGGACCTTACCGTTCTCGTCGGAGAACGCCGTCAGCACGCGCATGTGGTCGTCGCCGCCCGGCACCATCTTCTGCAGGACCATGCGGTCCGGGTAGCCGCTGGCATAGATCGTTTTGACGATCTCGGCGGCCTCGGCGGGGGTGGCGGCGGTGTAGACCTTTTTCATCGTGTCAAACGGATGCTTCCAGTAATCAACGCTGGACGACGGCTTGACGATGATGGGGTAGGCAAAGCCCAATTTATCCTCGGTCAGCTCGGCGGCATCGACAGGTGCGGTCAGGATTTTCGAGTCGGGGTAGGGGATGCCGAACTTCTCGCAGACCTCGTAGAACTCGGCCTTTTTCTGGATGGAGCCGTACAGGTCGGCGGCAGGGCCGGGGGCGATATACTCGGTCAGCTCGGCCTTGCGGCGGATGATCATCGCGGCGTAATCGTCGGTGCAGCCGAACAGATAGAGCCGCTTGCCCTTATGCTGTGCCGCAAACTCGTGCAGAATGCGCAGCATCGTGTCCTCGTTGTCCATATCGGGCACGGTGGTAAAGTGGATGATTTTGGAATACTTGGTCGGAGCCATCGGGTAGCGGCCATAGGCGTAGCTCTCGACGCCGTAAGCCTCATGGAACGCCCGGGCAAAGTTGTAGCAGTTCAGGTCTGCACCAAGGAATACAGGGATAATGTCGGACATGGGAAAGTACATCTCCAATTTTTCAAATTAGGCTTCCTCTGAGGGGGAAGCTGTCCGCGCAGCGGACTGATGAGGGGCAGCCTTGCGGCGGCAATCCGTTTGCGGACAATAGCGCAAACGCGCCCCTCATCCGGCCTCGGCCACCTCCCCTTGGGGGAAGGCTCATAAGATTCACGCGTCAAACTTCTCAAAGAACTGCTCATGCCAGGTCAGGAACGTGTAGGCAGTCCAGATCTTGCGGCGCTCGTGCTTGGGGTCGGCCAGCATGGCGACGAGCTTGTCCTGGTCGAAGTACTCCGCCGCCACATCGCTCATGAAACTCTTGCGCACCTTGGCGGAAAACGCCGGGTCCTCGAGCCACTTGGCAATCGGCACGGGGAAGCCCTTCTTCGTGCGGTTGGCCCAGGCGTCGGGCAGGGTCTTGTTGGCGGCGGTGCGCAGCACGGCCTTCGTGTCGCCGCGCAGCTTGTAGCTGTCGGGGTAGGTCTGGGCCTCGCGCAGGACCTCGCGGTCCAGATAGGGCACGCGCAGCTCAAGGCTGTGTGCCATGCTCATCTTGTCGGCCTTCAGCAGAATGTCCCCGGGCAGCCACAGGTTCAGGTCAAGGTACTGCTTCTTTTCCAGCTCGCTCAAGTCCTTGACGCGGTCATAGATCGGCGCGGCGACCTCGCGGGCCGTGGGGCCGACGCGGTACTTAGGCTTCAGAATGTCGTAGGCATCCTTCTCCTCAAAGACGTGCGCCTGGCCGATGAACCAGTCCTCGGGGCGGCCGCTGCCCTTGATGATGAAGTCGTGCCCCTTGAAGTAGGGCAGGTGCTGGCTGGCATCGCTGGCCAGATGGCGCAGCGGTGCGGGGATGTGCTTGTACTTCTGCATCAGCGGGGTGTCGGCGTACCACTCGTAACCGGCGTAGATCTCGTCCGCGCCCTCGCCGGACAGCACAACCGTGACATGCTGGCGCGCCAGCTGGCACAGGAAGTAGAGCGGCACGCTGGACGGGTTGGACTGGGGCTCGTCCATGTGGTACTGGATGTCGGCGAAGGCGTCGAGGCACTGCTCTTTCGTCAGCATCTCGCGGTAGTTCTTGATGCCGAGCTTCTGGCTCAGCTCGCCCGCCTCGGTGGTCTCGTCAAATTTATGCGTGCCGTCGGGGCTTGCAAAGCCGACGGAGAAGGTCTCGTCGGGCATCAGGCAGGCCGTGATATAGCTGGAATCGACACCGCCGGACAGGAACGCGCCCAGCTTGACGTCGCTGATGCGGTGGGCGGCCACGCTCTCCCGCACGCGGGCATCGATTTCATCGGCGGCGGCCTCGTAGGAGAGCGTCGTGGGGTGGCGGAAATCGACATCCCAGTAGCGCTCGATCTGCATCTTGCCGTCCCTGTAGGTGAACCAGTGGGCCGGGGGCAGCTTGTAGGTCCCCTTGAAGAACGTCTCGTTCATGGCGCTGTACTGGAAGGTCAGGTAGGGGCGCAGGGCCTCGGCGTTGACCTCGCGGCGGAAGCCGGGGTGCTCAAGCAGGCTCTTGATCTCGGAGCCGAACAGCAGCTCGCCCGCGTCGGTCTGGGTATAATAGAACGGCTTGATGCCGAAAATATCGCGCGCGCCGTACATCTCGTTCGTTTTCGTGTCCCATACGACGAAGGCAAACATGCCGCGCAGCCTGGCGGCCAGCGCCGTGCCGTACTCCTCATAGCCGTGGATGATGACCTCGGTGTCGCAGTGGGTCTTGAAGATGTGCCCCTTGGCCTGCAGCTCGGTGCGCAGGTCCATGAAGTTGTAAATTTCACCGTTGAACACGCAGACGACGGTGCCATCCTCATTGTACATGGGCTGCTTGCCTGCGGCCAGGTCGATGATGCTCAAACGGCGGAAGCCCAGCGCAATGGCCGTGCGCGGGTCGTCTCCGCTGATATGGTAGCCTTCCATATCGGGGCCGCGGTGGATGATGCGGTCCGCCATTCTGTGCAGGATGGCCTCGCGCTGTTCACGCAGACCGGTAAAGCCAACAAAACCACACATGGTACATTCCCTTTCTCTCTATAGGCGCAATCGTAGGATTTTAACTTATATATTTGTATATTGTACCACAGATGAGGGGAAAAGAAAAGTAGACGGGGAAAATATGTGAAGAAAAGTGAAGCGCAAAACGGCTTCCCCCACAGGGGAAGGCCTGACAAACAAAAGCGGCAGGATGCCGAAACATCCTGCCACAGAAATATAACGTTACGCTTCCTCTTCCGTCGTCACCTTATCGGTTTTTCCCTCGCCGTCCAGCGCTTCCTCCAGCGTGTGCCAGGCCAGCACGGCGCACTTGACGCGGGCAGGGACGTGGGCAATGCCCTGCAAAGCGGCTACGTCCTCCAGGTCGTCCAGCTCCTCGGGCGTGATCTTGCCCTTGATCATCTGGAAGTACAGGCTGATGAGGCGGTGCGCGTCCTCGACGGTGCGGCCCTTCACAAGGTCGATCATCAGCGAAGCCGACGCCTGCGAGATGGCGCAGCCGCTGCCGATAAACCCGGCGTCCTCGATTTTGCCGTCTTTTACGCGCAATTGCAGCGTGATGTCGTCACCGCAGCTGGGGTTGACACCCTCCAGGCTGTGGGTCGCCCCCTCGACGGGGTGGCGGTTCTCTTTGCTGCGGCTGTTCTCGGTAATGATCTGGGTATACAGTTCGTTCAGGTTCACAGGCCCATCACCTTTCTGACATTTTCAAGATTTTCCAGCAGGGCGTCCACGTCCTCGGGTGTGTTGTAGATCGCCACGCTGGCGCGGCAGCAGCTGCCGATGCCCAGGAACTCCATCAGGGGCTGGGCGCAGTGATGCCCGGCGCGCACGGCCACGCCGCCCGCGTCCAGAATCGTCGCTACATCGTGGGGATGAACGTCGTTGACATTGAAGCTGACAACGCCGTAGCGGCCCTCGGCCACAGGCTCACCGTAGACGGTCAGCCACGGCATGGCGCGCATACCGGCCAGCATACGGTCCAGCAGCGCATGCTCATGGGTCTCCATGGCCTCCCAGCCGATGCCCTTCATGTAGTCGATGGCGGCGGCAAAGCCGACCTCGCCGCCGACGTTGCGGGTGCCGGCCTCAAACTTGCGGGGGCCGTCGGCCCAGGTCGCGCCGCTTTCATGCACAGCGCCGATCATATCGCCGCCGCTCATGAACGGGGGCATCTTTTCCAGCAGTCCGGCGCGTGCGTACAGCGCACCGACGCCCATGGGGGCGTACAGCTTGTGGGCAGAGCAGGCCGCAAAATCCACGTCCAGCTTCTTGACGTCCACGGGGGTATGGGGCGCGCTCTGGGCGCAGTCCAGCACGACCACAGCGCCCACGGCGTGGGCACGCTTCACAATTTCTTCCACAGGCGCGCGCAGACCCAGCACGTTCGAGACCATCGCCACGGCGACGACCTTCGTCTTGGGGGTGATTTTTTTGTCCAGCTCCTCGGTGGTCAGGCGGCCGTTCTCGCCGGGATACATATAAACCAGCTTCGCGCCGGTGGCCTTGGCCACGCGCTGCCACGGCACCATGTTGGAGTGGTGCTCGGCCACGGAGATAACGATTTCATCGCCCTCATGCAGAAAATTCATGCCGTAGCTGTAGGCGACGAGGTTCAGGCTCTCCGTCGTGTTCTGGGTGAACACGATCTCGTCGTCCTCTGCGTTAAAGAACTGCGCTACGGTGTGGCGGGCTCCCTCGTGGGCGTCGGTGGCGCGCATGGCCAGCTCGTAAACGCCGCGGTGGGGGTTCGCGTTCTCTTTCGTATAGTAATCGACCACCGCGTTCAGGACCTGCATGGGGTGCTGGGTCGTGGCGGCGCTGTCCAGATAGACAAGGCGATTGCCGTTTTCGTCGGCAGCCAGAATCGGAAAATCAGCCGTCCAGTTCATCATTCAGCCTCCGTGCAACATTTTCACGTACTTCATCCTGCAAAGAATCCAACGGGATCTTATCAATGGCCGGGGCAAAGCGGGCGTCCACCATCAGGCGGCGGGCCTGTGCTTCGCTCAGGCCGCGGGAGCGCAGATAGTAGAGCTTGTTCTCGTCGAGACGGCCTACGCTGGCGGTGTGCTGGCCCTCGACCTCCTCCTCACCGCAGAGGATGAGGGGGGCGGTACGGTTGCGGGCGCTGGGGCTGAACAGCAGCACGTCCTCGCTCTCATGGCCGACGCCGCGCTTGGCACCGCGCTGGAAATCGACAGTACCGCGCAGAATTTTATCGGCACTTCCAGTCAGCACACCGGCGGTGTGCATCTCGCACAGGGTATCCCTGCCGGTGTGGACGGACACGTCGTTGAAGTCCAGCACGTCATTGCCGTGGCCGAAGTAGACGGCATCGAGATCGTACTCGCACTTGTTGTGGTTCAGCAGCGTGCGGGCACCGCAGGCGACGACGGAGCCGCCCAGCTCAATGCGGACCTGCTCCACGCGGGCGGAGGTGCCCTGCTCAATGGCAACGGCGTTCCAGCGGCGGGCACGGTTGCCCAGCAGCTGCACCTGCACCAAAACTACATGCGCACCCTCGGCGGCGCGGATGCGGGTTAGGTTGGCGGAGACGCCGCCCTCGGCATCGCCGCGCACGACCTGCACGACGGTCAGGCTGCTGCCCGCCGCCGCGTCGATGGTCAGATAGGTCAGCGCGTGGGGGTGGTCGGCGTCGAGCGCCGTCTCAAACACGACGGGCGCGTCGGCGGTGCCGGTCACGGCCAGATGGTTGACAAGGTTGGCGTTTGCGGCCAGCCAGGCGTCGGTCTCGGCACCCATGCCGCTGGCGGCAAAGCTGCCGAAGTCGGCCACGGCGGGGGCCGTCACACCGGCGGGCAGGGCAGGGGACAGCGCCTCGGCCTCAGCCCAGCCCGCGGCGGGCACGGCAGGCAGCGCCGCCGACGCCGGGGCATAATTCACGCCCAGCGGATTCCAGGTGGAAACCGGGAGGCGGTTCATGGTTGTAGTCATATATATCACCTTAAACTCAATGCTAAGGCTTCCCCCTCGGGGGAAGCTGTCCGCGAAGCGGACTGATGAGGGCAAAGCTTGCGGCAGCGACCCATTAACGGGCAATCATGGCAAACGCGTCCCTCATCCGGCCTCGGGCGGGGCCTCGGCCATCTTCCCCCATCGGGGGAAGGCTTACAATCAGCCAATGCTTCCCTTCATCTCCAGATGAATCAGGTTGTTCATCTCCACCGCATATTCCAGCGGCAGCTCCTTGGCGATGGGCTCGGCAAAGCCGCCGACGATCAGGGCGCGGGCGTCCTCCTCGGTCATGCCGCGGCTCATCAGGTAGAAGATGGCCTCCTCGCTGATGCGCCCGATCTTGGCCTCGTGGCCGACGTCCACGGCATCACAGCGGATGTCCATGGCCGGGATCGTGTCGGAGCGGCTGCGGTCATCCAGCATCAGGGATTCGCAGCTCACGCTGGACTTACTGCCCTTGGCGTTCGGCAGCACAACGACGGACGAGCGGAAGTTCGACACGCCGCCGTCGCGGGCAATGCTCTTGGTGGAAATATGGCTCGTCGTGTTCGGCGCGGCGTGCACGACCTTGGCGCCGGTGTCCAGATCCTGCCCGGCACCGGCAAACGTGATGCCGGTGAACTCCATGCGGGCACCCTCGCCCTGCAGGACGCTCATCGGGTACAGGCAGCCCGTGTGGGAGCCGAACGAGCCGGAGACCCACTCGATCGTGCCGCCCTTTTCGACCCGCGCACGCTTGGTGTTCAGGTTGTACATATTCTTGGACCAGTTTTCAATCGTGGAGTAGCGCACGCGCGCACCCTCACCGACGAAAATCTCGACGCAGCCTGCGTGCAGGTTGGCGACGTTGTACTTCGGGGCCGAGCAGCCCTCGATAAAGTGCAGGTATGCGCCCTTGTCCACGATAATCAGGGTGTGCTCGAACTGGCCCGCGCCGGGGGCGTTCAGGCGGAAGTAGGACTGCAGGGGAATGTCCACATGCACGCCCGCCGGGACGTAGACGAAGGAACCGCCGCTCCACACAGCGCCGTGCAGCGCCGCAAACTTGTGGTCCGTGGGGGGCACGCACTTCATGAAGTGCTCCTTCACCATGTCGGCGTAGGGGCCGGTCAGGGCGCTCTCCATATCGGTGTAGACGACGCCCTGCGCTGCGACCTCCTCCTTGACGTTGTGGTAAACGACCTCGGAGTCGTACTGTGCGCCGACGCCCGCCAGGCTCGAGCGCTCGGCCTGCGGAATGCCCAGACGCTCAAACGTGTTCTTGATGTCATCGGGCACATCGCTCCACTTGCCGCGCATCTCGGTGTTGGGGCGCACGTATGTGACGATATTGCGCATGTCCAGCCCCTCCAGGGACGGGCCCCAGTTGGGAATGGACGCCTTGTTGTAAATGTCCAGCGCCTTCAGGCGGAATTCACGCATCCAGTCGGGATCGTGCTTTTCTTTAGAGATCTGCTCCACGATCTCTGCCGTCAGGCCGGAGTTGACCTCAAACGCCGCGTTGACCTTGTCCTTGATGTCGTAGACACTGCGGTCAATCTCGGCGACCTCGGTCTTTTCAGTCTCGAAGGCTCTCATTTGGCTTCGTCCTCCTTCAGCGCGGTGAAGCCTTCCTCAATGATCTCATTGACGAGGCGGCCGTCGCCGGTGCGGACAATGCGGGCGTCGTCCAGCACATGGACGTAATCGACCTGCAGACCCTCCAGGATCTTGGCGTTGTGGGTGATGATGATGAGGGCGTTGTCCGCGTTGTGGTACGCCTTGATGCCGCTGGCAACGGTCTTGACCGCGTCAACGTCGAGGCCGGAGTCGGTCTCATCCAGCAGGGCCAGCGCGGGCTTGAGCATGAGCAGCTGCAAAATCTCAGCCTTCTTCTTCTCACCGCCGGAGAAGCCGACGTTCAGATAGCGGTCCGCGTAGGACGGGTCCATGTTCAGGGCCTCCATCTGGGCGGCCATCTCGCGGCGGAACTTCATGACCTTGACGGGCTTGCCGGTCACAGCACCGGCAGCCGTGCGCAGAAAGCTCTCCAGCGTGATGCCGGGGATCTCCTCCGGCGTCTGGAAGGACAGGAACATACCCGCGCGGGCGCGCACGTCGGCGGTCTCGTGGGTGATGTCCTGCCCGCGGAAGATGATCTGACCGCGGGTGACGGTGTAGCGGGGATCGCCCATCAGGGCGCTCATCAGGGTGGACTTGCCGGCACCGTTGTGACCCATCAGTACGTGGGTCTCACCGGCGTTCACCGTCAGGTTCAATCCGTCGAGAAGAACCTTATTTTCCTCACCGACGACGACCTGTAAATCTTTGACTTCCAGCAGCGGGCTGCTCATGGAAAAAACACCTCCAAGTGGTATAACCGGGCTTTTGGGCACAAGTGTCCCCCGGATAGTTTTGCTCTACCGAACTATACTATACTATTTTTATAGGGATTGCAAGAGGGGAACGCAAGAAATTGACACAGAACGATGAAATCGGCCAATTTTCAGCCGATTCGGGGCAAAACAAAAAGGCTCGAAGCGAATGCTTCAAGCCTTGATGGCTGCCCCAGTCCGACTTGAACGGACGACACCCTGATTAACAGTCAGGTGCTCTAACCAACTGAGCTATGGGGCAATATCCAATTGCTGTCGCCGTCAGACGACTTTTATAGTATAGCAACCTCGAGCGCCATTGTCAAGTGGATTTGCGAAAAAAGTTGAAAAAGTTGAAAAAGGCCGCTCTGCCGCGGCGAGCTCCGATTTATCAAAACGAAAGCCGCATCTGGTGCCACGCGACATTTCCATGGGTGGATTTGTCCGTCACACCCTCATCCTGAAACCCGAATTTTGCGTAGTAGGGGAGCAGCCGCTCCTTGCAGGTCAGCACAAGCCCCTTGCGGCCCTGCTGCCTGGCATCGGCAATGGCCCGGCGGAGCAGCTGCCCCGCGCAGCCGTGCCTGCGGTACTCCGGCAGCGTGTTGACGCCGAAGATCATCTGCCACGCGCCCTGCTCGTTGTGCAGGGCGGCGTCCTCGTACATCACATCCGTCAGGTCCGGCTCGTCCGTGACAAAGCCGTCCACGAAGGAAAGCAGCTTATCCCCCTCATACAGCAGCCAGAAGTGATTGCCGTAATACTGCACTCTGTCGATAAATTCCTTCTCTGTCGCGGCCTCTGCGGGCGGAAAGCATGCCGTCTCCACAGCGGTCAGTGCGGCAATATCCTTCCGGGAAGCGTGCTTTATAACCATGCGTTGTTCCTCCTGGGGGCATAAGCTCTTACCCCTCTGCTATACCACAAAGGCATCGGCCACCGGGCGTTTCAATACTTGAGAAAGAACCTGTTTACTTTTGCCCGTAATAAGCGTTGGGGCCGTGCTTCCTCATAAAATGTTTGTCCAGCACATGCTGCGGCGCGGGCAGGGCACCGGGGTCGATGGTCAGGGTCAAAATTGCCATCTTTGCGACTTCTTCCAGCACAACGGCGTGGTAGACAGCCTGTGCCGCGTCTTTGCCCCAGGTGAAGGGGCCGTGGCTGGCGCAGAGCACACCGGGCACATACAGCGGGTCGATGCCGCGGGCTTTGAACGTCTCGACGATGACCTTGCCGGTGTTCTTCTCGTAATCCTCGTCGATTTCCTCCGGCGTCAGCTCCCGCGTGCAGGGGACAGGGCCGTAAAAGTAATCAGCGTGGGTGGTGCCGAAGGCGGGCAGGTCGCGCCGCGCCTGGGCAAAGGCTACCGCGTGGGTCGAGTGGGTGTGCACGATGCCGCCCAACTGCGGGAAGGCCCGGTACAGCTCGAGATGCGTTTTGGTGTCGCTGCTGGGGTTCAAATCGCCCTCGACCTTGTTGCCGTTCAGGTCCATAACAACGAGCATAGCGGGCGTCAATTCGTCATATTCCACGCCGGACGGCTTGATGACAAACAACCCCTTTTCGCGGTCAATGCCCGAAACATTGCCCCAGGTGTAGGTCACAAGCCCGCGGCGGGGCAGCTGCATATTGGCCTCGTAGACCTGCTGCTTGAGTTCTTCCAGCATAGTGTACCCTTTCTGTGCCCGGCCCTGCCGGATTTTGGGGCAATACCGCATAATTCTAAGTGCCGATACGGCGAGCGAGGTGCGGCAGCTGC
>ENA-OWRJ01002895-OWRJ01002895.1-human-gut-metagenome-genome-assembly--contig:-NODE-2895-length-13531-cov-4.012318_pt1 | contig 13531 bp, 6 predicted proteins | sample MGYA00248269_ERZ651897 | MGnify/ENA primary metagenome ERZ651897 (study PRJEB26924, sample SAMEA4378252) | human gut metagenome | biome: human gut; feature: human-associated habitat; material: faeces...
GACCTGCGTGCCGACCGCGAGGCCGAGCAGGAGCAGCGTGCCGAGCAGGAGCGCGCCGCCCGCATGGAGCGCCGCCGCAAGTCGAGTTTCCTGTGGCTGCTCTTTTCGGGCAACATCCTCGTGCGCGAAAGCTTTTCGGGTTACTACCGCTACCTGATCTATATGGCCGTCACGTTCTTCGTGAGCATCTTCGTCATGTTCACGGCGCTGCATCTCGACATGAAATATACGCGCCTCGAACGCGAGGTGCAGCTCCTGCGCGAACGTTCCGTACGCTTGCAGGAGCAGAGTTTCCGTTCGACGACCCATTCGGCCGTCGTGCGCGCGCTCGCGGAGCGCGGCATTCCGTTGTACGATCCGGCCGCTCCGGGCGAAATCATCGAAGAGTGACCATGCCGCAGCCCAAGGAAAACTCCCCGATCAAGCGCGACATCCTCTTCCGGGTGCACCTGCTCTACGCCGCCTTCGTCCTGATCGCGGCGCTGGTCTTCGCGCGTCTGATCTGGGTGCAGCTCTTCTCGTCGGAGGTGGCCTACAACGCCGAACGTTTGGAGGGGCGGATCTTCACCGACGAGATCATTCCCGCACGGCGCGGCAATATCCTGACGCGCGACGGCGAGCCGCTGGCCACGTCGCTCTTCCGTTATCAGGTCGAAATGGACTACGGCAGCCCGGGGTTCGACTCGCTCCGCACGTTCCGTGAGCAGAGCGATTCGCTCGCGAAGCTGCTGGCGCTCTATTTCCGCGACAAATCGGCCGCGGCCTATGCGCAGACGATGCAGCGCGAACACGCCCGCCGCTACCGCGTCACCTACCGCAAGGATACGCTCGTGCCGCGCTCCGAAGGGGGCCTCGCCCGCTGGTGGGACCGGATGCGGGGCGAGGAGTTCCTGACCGTGAAGCTCTACGACACGTTGCGCGACCACACGCCCGTGGCGCTTTTCCCGCGCGAAATCGACTACACCGAGTGGCAGACCTTGCGCCGCTATCCCATTCTCAACTGGAATATGGGCATGACCTACCGCCTGCGCGAACGCGACGAACGGGTCTATCCGCAGGGCGAACTGGCGCGCCGCACGATTGGGCAGGTCGGCGACAAAGGCAACTACGGCGTGGAGTACGTTCTGCGCGACGTGCTCGAAGGACGCGACGGCAAGGCGCGCCGTCAGCGCATCGCCCGCGGTTTCTACGGCCGCGTGGTCGGAGGCGACAACTCCGAACCCGAGGACGGGCTGGACGTGGTGACGACGCTCGACCTGGAGATGCAGGATGTCGCCGACCGCGCGTTGCGCCGCCAGCTCGAAGCGCAGAATGCGCTGTGGGGTACGGCGCTGGTCATGGAGGTCGCCACGGGCGACCTGCTGGCGATGGCCAACCTTTCGCGTACCAAGTCGGGCGCCTACGCCATCGGCGGCCTGGTGACGGGCAACAACTGGCTCGACCGCACGACCAAGACGCTCAAGAACACCACCACGCTCAACATCACGATGCTGGAGAACCGCCTGCGCCTGACGGGCGACTTCTCGTTCCGCACCAAGGACTACACCGAGACCAAAAAGACCACGGCCATCCCTTACAGCGCCTACGAGGGCGAAATCGTCTACCTCGGCACGCCCGAGACCGACGACGTGATGAAGGAGTCGTTGCAGCTGACGACCTATATGGCCACCAACGCCTACGCCGAATTCGAGGACACCTTCGCCGAGAAACACTATTTCAAGGCGTTGGCCGGTTACAACTACGAGCAGCAGGACTACAAGTCGACCTACTCCGAGCGCAACGGTCTTCTGATGCCCGACGCCGACAACATCAACTTCGCGCTGGGCGACATCATGTCGATCACCGCCGGCGGCAGCCGCTGGCGTTACGTGGGCGCTTTCTTCCGCTTCAATTACGCCTACGACGACCGCTACCTGCTCGAAGTCAACGGCCGCTACGACGGCTCGTCGAAATTTCCGAACAACTCCCAATGGGGCTTCTTCCCCTCGGCTTCGGCCGCCTGGCGCGTTTCGCAGGAGAAGTTTTGGAATGTCAGCCCTATGGCTGTTTCGAACCTCAAAGTGCGCGCTTCGTACGGTGCGCTGGGCAACAGCAACGTCGATCCCTACACCTACCTCGAAACCTTCGGCCTGTCGACCTTCGGAACCGGTTCGGGCGATGCGGCCCGCTACCTCTTCGGGCAGGCCAAGCTGCGCTACACGAGCCTCCCGGGCCAGATTCCCGACAACATCGGCTGGGAGACCTCCAAAACCTTCGACGTGGGACTGGACGCCGGTTTCCTGAACGGACGGCTGAACCTCACGGCCGACTACTACATCCGCAAGACGGTGGACATGTACACCGTCGGCCCGACGCTTCCCGACACCTTCGGAGCGACGGCCCCCAAGGGCAACTACGCCGACATGAGCACCTACGGCTATGAAATCGCGTTGAGCTACAACGATTCGTTCAAGCTGGCGGGCAAGCCCTTCAATTTCGGAATCAAGGCGACGCTGGCCGACTATTATTCCATAATCGACCGCTATAACAACGCCTCGCGCAAGCTCTCCGATTACTACGAGGGGCAGCGTCTGGGCGAGATCTGGGGTTTCGTCTGCAACGGGCTGTTCCAGTCGCAGGCCGAAATCGACGCGGCGTTCGGCGGCAAGGGCTACAAGAATGACATCATGCAGACCTCCGAGAAGTACATCACCTATCCGGGTGACATGCGCTTCGAGGATCTGAACGGTAACGACGCCATCGACCGCGGCAGCAGCACGGTCGACGATCCGGGCGACCGGAAGATCATCGGCAACTCCGAGCCGCGCTACCTCTACACCATTTCGCTCAATGCCGACTGGAACGGTTTCTTCCTCTCGGCGCTGTTCGACGGCGTGGGCAGACAGCAGTGGTTCCCCAGCGACGAAAGCCTTTTCTGGGGCATGTACAACCGTCCCTACAACCAGGTTCCGACGTGGCATCTGCAAAACTACTGGACCGAGGAGCGTCCGAACGCCTACCTGCCGCGCTACGTGGGCTACTACGGCCCGATGAACGCCAATACGGTCAACGTCAATACGCGCTACCTGCAGGACGTGTCGTACATCCGGCTGAAGAATCTTCAGTTCGGTTACGAGCTGCCCAAGCGGTGGATCTCGAAGATCGGTCTTTCGAAGGTCTCGGTCTACTTCTCGGGCGAGAACCTCTGGAGCTGGTCGCCGCTCTACCGCCACACGAAGGATTTCGACGTGACGGTGGCCAGCAAGAAATCCGACTCGGATATTTCCAACAGCAAGGGCGACGGACATAACTATCCCGTGATGCGCAGCTTCAGCTTCGGCATCTCGATCACCTATTAAACTGTTTACGTGCTATGAAAAGATCAACCTATATATGGAGTCTGCTCGTGGGCTGCGTTGCGTTCGCCACGTCGTGCGACCTGACGGAGAACGTGCAGGTGAAAGCCGACAAGTCGATGATCTTCGGATCGAAATCGGGTCTCGAACTCTACTCCAATTCGTTTTACAAGGCCCTGCCGACGCTCAAGAACGGCTTCATGCAGGACAAGATGTGCGACGTGGGGGCCGTCAGCAACACCGACACCTTCATCAAGGAGGGTGCCTACAACACCGAGACGGCGACCAGCTGGAGCTGGGGCGCGCTCAAGAACGTGAACTACTTCATCGACGGCTGCAACGACCCGAAATACTGCACCGTCGAAGCCGAGACGCGCGACAACTACCTGGGCATCGCCCGTTGGTTCCGTGCGTGGTTCTACTACGACAAGCTGACCACCTACGGCGAAGTTCCCTGGTTCCCCAACGATATCCAGTCCTACCAGAACGACGTGATGTACAAGGATCGCGACAGTCGCGACGTGATCATCCGCAATCTGATCGCCGATCTCGATTTCGCTTACGAGCATATCCAGGCCACCTCGTCGACCGGAAGCTCGACGCTCACACGCTGGGCTGCTGCCGCGCTCAAGTCGCGCGTCTGCCTCTTCGAAGCGGCTTACCGCCGTTACCACAACCTCACGGGGCTTGAGATAACCCCCGAGGAGCTGTATCGCGAGGCCGCCAAGGCCGCCAAGCTGGTGATCGACAACAGCGGTTGCTCGCTCAACACCGCCGCGGGCAAGAAGGGCGCCTATCGCGATCTGTTTTACAGCGAGACGCCGCTGACGCAGGAGGTGATCCTCGCCGTCTGCGCCAACGAGAAATCCGGTATCTTCGGCGAGCAGAACTGGTGGTTCAACGCCCGCTCGTACGGACTGTGCTGGAGCCTCGTCCGCTCGTTCGTCCACACCTACCTCAAGCAGGACGGCACGCCCTTCACCGCCGCCGCCGACTACGCCGTGAAATCCTTCGCCGAGGAGATGGAGGGGCGCGACCTGCGCCTGGAGCAGACCGTGCGCGGCCGCAACTTCCTGTGGGACGGCAAGACGGCGGTCGCCGACATCAAAAACCTTTCGCTCACGGGCTACCAGGTGATCAAGTATACGCTCGACGAATCGAAGTACGACGGCGGTGCGAAGAACATCAACAGCATTCCGCTGATCCGCTATGCCGAGGTGCTGCTCAACTACGCCGAGGCGCAGGCCGAACTGGGGGTGATCACCGATTCCGAATGGGCGCTCACGGTCGGTGCGCTGCGTAAGCGCGCGGGTATCACGGGCGGCACGGAGACGCTGCCCACGACCGTCGACAGCTACCTGCAACGCACCTTTTATCCGGACGTGACCAGCCCCGTGCTGCTTGAAATCCGCCGCGAGCGGGCCATCGAACTCGTCGCCGAAGGCATGCGCTTCGATGATTTGCGCCGCTGGAAATGCGGGTCACTGATGGAAACCCTGCCGTGGAGCGGCATTCACATCCCCGGGTTGGAGCAGCCCGTCGATGTCAACGGCGACGGCGTGAACGACTACTACTTCACCGAGGGCGAGGTTGCGTCGGCTCCGGCGGCCTACAAGAACATCGCCGTCCGCGTCAATCAGGACGGCGTGGGGCTTTATGCCGAGGCGAATCCCGTGTCGGGTTACGATCTGGTCTACAAGACCGGTGCGGGCGACCGCTACTGGTATCCCGACGGGCGCCAGTACCTCTATCCGATTCCCGCCAAGGTGATCCGCGATTACAGGAACGCGGGCTATACGATCTCGCAGAACCCCGAGTGGGACAACGAATAAATAAAAAGCAAGACCATGAGAATATTCCGTTATTTACTGACGTTTTCGTTGAGTTTCGCCTTCGTTTTCGCCGCCGGGTGCAGCGATCCGAAGCCCGATTACTCGGAATTCTACAAACCCCAGCCCGGTGACGAACCGGAGGAGCCGGTCAATCCCGGACTTGAGGACAATCAGCTGAGAGTCATGTCGTTCAATGTGCGTTACAGCTCGGGCGACGACGGTGCGAACAGTTGGGACAACCGCAAAAAGGCCGTTCCGGCGATGTTCGCCGACCAGCAGCCGACGGTGCTCGGCGTGCAGGAGGCGCGGCTCGACCAGAAGACCTACATGGACGAGAACTGCGCGGGCTACAAGAGTGTCGGCGTGGGCCGCACCGACGGCCAGAATGCCGGTGAGTTCATGGCCATCTACTACCTCGCCGATGCCGTGAAGCTCGAAAAGTGGGGGACCTTCTGGCTCTCCGACACCCCCGACGTCCCGTCGGTCGGCTGGGACGCCTCGACCTACCGCACGGCCACGTGGGCCTTGTTCACCCACTACAAGTCGGGCCGCAAGTTCTTCTACGTCAACACCCACATCGACCACGTGGGACAGGTGGCGGCCCAGAAATCGATGGAACTGATCGAGGCGAAGATCAGGTCGCTCAATCCCGACAACCTGCCGACGCTGCTGACCGCCGACTTCAACAAGATGCTCGACAGCCCGATTTTCGACGGCGTGAAGAAGTTCATGGCCGACGCGCGCACGACCGCTCCCGTGACCGACAACAAGGCGTCGTTCAACAACTTCGGCGGGGCGACCAACTACCCGCGCATCGACCACATCTTCAGCTCGGGCTTCACGCCCCTGCGCTTCGCCACCGTCGACCAGCGTTACGAGAAGGTCCCCTACATTTCGGACCACTATCCCATCGCGGCCGTGTTAGAGTTCAAGTAATCCTGCAACCAAAGCTCAAAACCGATTGAAATGAAACGATTTATCTATATGCTGGCCGCTTTCGCCCTCATGGGGGCCGTCTCCTGCCAGCCGGACGAGGAAGTGGCGGTCCACGCCTCGTTCACCACCGACAAGGAGTCCTACGATGTGGGCGATCCGGTGGTGCTCACCAACACTTCGACGGCCGAAAACGCCCTGATCGCCATCTGCAAATGGGAGCTGGGCAAGGGCGTCGTCTCCTACGAAACCACTCCGGAGAACATCTCCTACGATCAGGCCGGAGAGTATGTCATCAAGCTGACCGTTACCTCCGACCGCGGGGCGAAGAAGTCGTCGTTCGAGAAGACCATTCGGGTCGTGGACAACAACATCCGGCCCGTGGCCGACTTCACGTGGTCGCCCGAGAAGGTCGTGGCGGGCGAACCGGTGCAGTTCACCGACCGTTCGACCGACGAGGACGGCGAGGTGGTGGCCTGGGAGTGGAAATTCGGAACCACGACCTCCGACAAGCAGAACCCCGAATTCACCTTCGCGGCGCAGGGGGCTACGGAGGTCTCGCTGACCGTGACCGACAACAAGAAAGGCAGGAACACCAAGACGGTGACCATCGACGTGGGCCGCGGCGCCATCAGCCTCGACCTGCTCTGGTCGTACCCCTACGACGACACGAAGGACGCCTATGTGTTCGGCACGTCGCCCGCGGTCAGCCCCGACGGCGAGTATGTCTATGTGACTTCGACGGGTTATTCGCTGGTCTGCTTCACGAAGGCCGGTGAGCGTCTCTGGGCCTTCGACATCGGCAAGGACGGTGCGTCGGCCGAGAACAACAGCGGTTCGATCAAGGTGCAGTCGCCGACGCCTTCGGTCGACGAGGACGGTACGGTCTACGCGCTGGCGGGCTTCAACGAGCCGAACAAGGACGCGGGAGGCAGCGCGTTCTACGCCGTCAGCGGCGGCGCCGGGGGCGGCTCGCAGGTCTGGCATGTGAATACGGGCGTGAACACCAGCTTCCGGTTCCTTTCGCCGGCCGTCACCGAGAAATACCTCTTCATTGTGGCGCGCAACGTGCCTTCGGGGCACCAGAATTTCCAGGTCTACGACAAATCGTCGGGCGACCTGGTGGACGAGCGGCACGTCAACGGCGGCTCCTACGGCGGCGTGCTGCCGCTCAAAAACGGCATGGTGATCGCCGGTACGGGCGGCAGTCACGGTATGCGCGTCTTCTTCCCCGACGGCGCGGGCAAGTGGAAATTCTCCTGCGTGAAGTCGAACGGCCGCGAGCACAACTACGGCGGCAGCGGCAAGGATGCTACGTGCGAGGCGCCGAACGGCACGCAGCCTGCGTCGGGTCCCGGCGGCAAGGTCTACATTCTGTTCCAGAACCAGGGCGTGCGTGCGGACAAGAGTCTGGGCGGGGGTGTCGTCTACTGTTATGATCCGGCAAAGACCGTCTACGGGCAGACGCCCGAACCGGACTGGTACTGTCCCGTCAAGGGCGATTGCGCCCAGTCGGGCATGGGCGTGGCGCTGGGCGAGGACGGCACGGTCTACGCCGCGACGCAGAAGACCGGCAGCGTGGCGGCCCACGTCACGGCCATCTCCGCGCAGGGCGTGAAACGCTGGGAGCACGCCGCCGACGGCGACATCAACGGCGTTCCGGCCGTCGACGATCAGGGTTTCGTCTATTACAACGACCGGACTACGGGCAAACTGGTGAAACTCCGCCCGGAGGACGGCTCGCGTGTGGCGGAGATCAAGCTGGCCGACGAGCTGCGTTCGTCGCCGACGATCTCCTACGACGGCACGATCTACGTCAACGGCATGAAGGACGACAAGCCCACCGTCTTCGCGGTGAAGGGTGCGGCCGAGGGCTGCGCCGCGTCGTGGTCGCAGCAGGGAGGCAACCCATCCAAAACCGAGTATATGTACTGATCCGCTGAAAATCAGGGATGAGCGGGCCGCGTCACACGACGCGGCCCATTTTTTTCGGCCTTCGTGTATGTCGTTTCCGGCAAAATTCCCTCTTTATTATGGAACGGGCGCAGGAACCGGGACGAAAAGAACCTCGAACACAATTCTAAATTTCAGCAGATGATCCGAAAACTATTGGTGCTGTTGCTCTGCCTCACGGCGGCGACGGCGACGGCGAAGAAGCCCAAATCCTCCGCTTCGAAGAAGGCGGAGAGTTCGGCCGAAAAACCGAAGGAAAGCGATTACGACAAACTCTTCAAGGAGAAACATACGGTGGCCGACGGCATGTTCCGCCTGCACGACGTCAAGGGGAAGCTCTATTTCGAGATTCCCGATTCGCTTTTCGGGCGCGAAATGCTGCTCGGATCGACCATTTCGGAGGTTTCGGACAACGCTGCGGCGACGACCGGCTCCAAGTCGGACTATCCGCTGCACGTGGTTTTCACGCGCAACGACCGTTCGGTCCAGCTGCGTACGGTCAACTGCGAGAACATCACCGACGAGACGGGGGCTTCCCGCGCGCTGGCCGAGGCGGTGAAGCGGAACACGGCCGATCCCATCCTGCGCAATTACAAGATCGAGGCCTGGAACCGGGACAGCACGGCCGTGGTGGTCAACGTCACGGACCTGTTCGTGGCCGACGTGGAGGAGATGTCGCCCTTCTCGAAGTACGGACTTTATACGGCTTTCGAGCTGAAGAAGACCTTCCAGAAGGGAGCGTTCGATGCTGGGCGAAATCAAGGCTTTCAGCGACAATGTGGTGGTGCGCAGTACGTTGAGCTATATTTTCACGCTCACCCGCGGCCGCACGACGCTGGTCAAGGACCAGCCGCTGACGGCCGTGATGACCCGTTCGCTGGTGCTGCTGCCCCGCGAGCCTTACCGTCCGCGCATCACCGACAGCCGCATGTCGGTGTTCCCGACCGGCAAGGTGCTTTTCAGCGAGCGCGAGCAGCGCGCCAAGGTGATCTACTACGCCCACCGCTGGCGGCTGGAGCCGTCGGATATGGATGCCTGGAAGCGCGGCGAGCGGGTCGCGCCGAAGAAACAGATCGTTTTCTACGTCGACGACGGATTCCCGGAGATGTGGAAAAAGCATATTTTCGAGGCCGTCGACCAGTGGAACGAGCCTTTCGGGCGCATCGGATTTAAAAACGCCATCGCCGCAAAGCCCTATCCGAAGGACGATCCCGAATTTGATCCCGACAACATCAAGTATTCGTGCATTCGCTACGCGCCGATCGCCATCGCCAACGCCATGGGGCCTTCGTGGGTCGATCCGCGCAGCGGCGAGATACTCAACGCTTCGGTCTATGTCTACCACGACGTGATGAAACTGCTGAACAACTGGCTGTTCGTCCAGACGGCGCAGGCCGACGAGCGTGTGCGCGCCGTGACGATTCCCGAGGAGGTGATCGGCGACGGACTGCGCTACGTCGTGGCCCACGAGGTCGGCCATTGCCTGGGTTACATGCACAACATGAGCGCCTCGGCGGTGATTCCTGTCGATTCGCTCCGCTCGCCGTCGTTCACGCAGAAGTACGGCACGACCACCTCGATCATGGACTACGCTCGCTTCAACTACGTGGCCCGGCCCGGGGATAGGGAGCGCGGCGTGAAGCTCACCCCGCCGCGTTTCGGCCTCTACGACTACTATGCCGTGAAATGGCTCTACACGCCCGTGCCCGACGCTGCGACGGCTGCCGACGAATATGCCGTCACTTCGAAATGGATAACCGGGGCCGCCGCCGATTCGGTCTACCGTTTCGGCAAGCAGCAGTTCAGCCGCTCGATTGATCCCCGTTCGCAGTCGGAGGATCTGGGCGACGACGCCGTGAAGGCCTCGGGCTACGGCATCGCCAATCTGAAATACATTCTCGGCAACATGAACGCCTGGATCGGCGCCCAGGACCCCGATTTCTCCCAGCGGCGCACCCTCTACGACGAGGTGCTCACGCAGTATATCCGCTACCTGAACCACGTGCTGGCCAACGTCGGCGGCATCTACTTCGCCGAGAAGATGGAGGGCGACCCCGTGGAAGCCTACCGCAGCGTGCCGCGCGAACGCCAGCGCGAAGCCCTGCTGTTCTGTCTCGCGCAGCTCAAGGACATGAAGTGGCTGGACAACGCCGAGCTGATCCGCGACATGCCGCTGATGGGTTCGCCCGCCGAGTCGATCATGGCTTCGCTGGTGTCGGTCGTCGTGGCCGCCCCGGCGCGTGTGGCTTTGAGCGCCGCGCTGGCCGAAAAGGAGGCCTACACGCCCGAGGAGTGCCGCAGGGATGTCTACGAATTCGTGTGGGCTTCGACGCTGAAGGGCCGCACGCCCGATGCGCTGGAGATGATGCTCCAGCGCGAATACGTCCGCAGTCTCAGCCTTTCGGCCGGGCTGAAATACACCGGGACGGGGGCGCGGGAGGAGAAGAAGCTGGTCTCCGACGAGGGACTGATGCCCGTTCCCGCCTTCCTCGGGGAGCATGCGGCCCGCACCGCGGCGCTCACCGCCTGCGGGGAACGCTGCGGCCACGACCCCTTCGAAACCTTCTCCGCCGCGCACCGCGTCGACACCGCGCCGCTGTTGGGCTACGGCTCTCCGCGCCTGAACTACTACGACCCGCGCAACACCGAGGCCGGGGATTATGCCGCGCTGCTCAAACTGCGTGCGATGCTCCGCACGAAGAGCGTTTCGGCGACGGGCGAAGCGCGCCTGCACTACGAGTTGTTGCTGCGCAACATCGAGAAAGCGTTGAAAAAATAAATCTTCCGGACCATGATGAAACTGTTTAAAATAGCTTTCCTTCCGCTGCTGGCGGGAATCTTGCTGCTGCCGGCGGCGTCTCGGCCCGTCCGGGCGGCCGGTTCGGCCGCCGTGGAAGCCGGAGCCGGGGACAGGAAGCGCGACAAGAAAAAGAAGCAGGAGGCCGATACCGCCGCCAAGGCGACTCCCTACGAGAAACTGTTCAAGGACAAGCGGGTGGAGACTGTCCGCGGCGGCGGGCTGACCCTGCACCTGACTGCGGACAAACTCTACCTCGAACTCCCCGATTCGCTGCTCGGCCGGGGGCTGATGATCACCACGACGATCGAGCGGACGGGCGATCCCGGCGACGGACTGGCCCACCAGCAGCCCGTGCCGCCCTACATGGTCGAGTTCGGCCGCGGGAAGAGCGACACGCTCCTCTGCATGCGGGAGTTCGCTCCGGTGGTGATCGTCGACGGCAGCCCGGCGATGCGTGAGGCCGTTGGACGGAGCAACATCGGTCCGATCGTGGCCTCGTATGCCGTGAAGGCCCGCACGCCCGACGGGAAGTCGTCCGTCGTCGACGTCACGGCGCTTTTCGTCGGGGACGTCAAACGCCTGCGTCCGATCGACCCCGAGGGCGGCAACACCTACGGCGGCTGGATGACGGCCAAGGCCGATTACAAGAAGGACCGTTCGATGCTGACCGGCGTGACGGGCGGAAAAGGGTGCGTTTCGGTGGTGGGAGAGCTTTCCTACGGCACGACGGTCAGCTTCCTCGGCCTGCTCGACCTGTGGAAGGACAAGCCCCAGTCGATCGTCGCCCGCCGCACGCTCCGCGTGCTGGGCGATCCCGAACGGCGGATGCGGCTCTGCGACCAGCGGCTCGGGCTGGCGGCCAAGGCGTTCAAACGCTTCTCGGACCGGGAGCAGGAGGCCAAAACCGATTATTACGCCTGCCGCCGTTCGATCCTCGACAGCGCGGGGAAGGTGCGTCCCGTGGTGTTTTACGTCGACACGGCTTTCGACGCTTCGGCCTATGCCGCCGTCGAGCGGGGGCTTCTGCTGTGGAACGATGCCTTCGCGAAGATCGGCTGCAAGGATGTCGTGCGGGTAGAGCCTTTTCCGGCTGATCCGGCTTTCAACGACAACAGCCTCTATAACAACTGCGTGCGGCGCACGGGAACCTCCAATTCGGAACTCTACACCGCCTCGTGGGTCGATCCGCGCAGCGGTGAAATCCTCGGGACCGACATCTTCGTGCCCTTCAATTTCACGGCCGCCATTCAGAAGAAGCTGCTCCTGACGTTGTCGGCCGCCGACCCCGAGGCGCGCACCACGCAGCCTTCGGCGCGTCAGATCGCCGACGCCCTGACGGCCATGGTGGCCCGCCGTGCGGCCTCGGCTTTCGGCGTGATGCCCAACTACGCCGCCTCGTCGGCCTATCCGACCGACTCGCTCCGTTCGCCGTCGTTTACGCGGGAAAACGGCCTGGCGGCGTCGATCACCGACGACGTGTTCTACAACATCGTCGCGCAGCCGGGCGACAGGGAGCGCGGTGTGAAGCTCGTGGCCGATGCGCTGGGTCCTTACGATTATCTGGCCGTCGAGTGGCTCTACAAGCCCGTTCCGGGGGCTGTGACGCCGCACGACGAGGTTCCGGAGCTGCGCCGCCTGCTCGCCTCGAAGGAGGGTGATTCCCGCTGTTTCTTCGCGCAGTACGCCTCCGGGACTTACGATCCCCGCGTGGGGGCCGGAGACCTGGGCGACGACCTGTTCCGGAGCGTGGCGCTGCAATCGGCCAATCTGAAATATGTCGCCGAGCACGGCGACGGGTGGCTTTCGGGCCGCGACGGCGACTACAAGTTCCGCGAGGAGCTGCTCACGGAGATGGTTCTGCGCGTCAACTCCCTCGCCTTGCAGCTGATGCGCTACATCGGGGGCGTCTATATGAATCCGGTCTACGAGGGAACGGCCCGGCCCGCCTGCACGGCCGTGCCGCGCGAAGTGCAGCGGCGCGCCCTGCGCGAGGCGCTCGCCCTGACCGCCGACCTCGGCTGGATCGACCGGCAGGGGGTGTCGAAGAACGTTTACAACCGCGTGCAGGCATGCGAATACCTCCAGCGCCGGATTGCGCGCACGCTTCTTGAAAAGCTCGGAACGCTGGACCTCGCGGCTTCGAAGGCCGACGATCCTTATACGGCCGACCTCATGGCGAAGGACCTCGTGGCGTGGTTCGAGGAGCGGCTCCGTTCGCGCGAACCGCTGACGGACCATGTCCGTAATCTGCAACAGTCGCTGCTCAAATCGACCGTCGCCGCGGCCAACGTCAAAGATAAGCCTTCGTCGGGTTCGGGAAGCGCCTTCGCGCTGTTTGACGGGGCCGGTTCGCTGTCCGACGGCGGCGATCTGTTCCCGGCGGCTGACGCCGGGACGCTTCCGGACATGCCGGCGGAGCGCCGGGCCGACGATTTCACGCCGTTGGGCGCCGGCGAGGTGCAGGGCGCTGCCTATGGCTACCGGACGCCGCGGGTGATTCCCGCCTTCCGGGAGCATCTGTTCTACGGACTGCTGCTCGACATGAAGGCGATGTACCGGCGGGGCGCTGCGTCGGCTCCCTTGGCCGATACGCGCAGTTTCTGCCGCTACATGGCCGACCGGATCGACCGGGAGCTGGCGGTCGAATGACGCTGACAAACAAGCAGGCTGCAACCGAG
>ENA-OWRJ01002896-OWRJ01002896.1-human-gut-metagenome-genome-assembly--contig:-NODE-2896-length-13530-cov-2.046308_pt1 | contig 13530 bp, 13 predicted proteins | sample MGYA00248269_ERZ651897 | MGnify/ENA primary metagenome ERZ651897 (study PRJEB26924, sample SAMEA4378252) | human gut metagenome | biome: human gut; feature: human-associated habitat; material: faeces...
TGTCGTGCCGTGGAAGGTTTCGGAATCCGTATTGCTTACGGTGTCGTTTACACGTAAGTCGGAGGTCGGGTCAATGCCGTCCTTCAGCTTGATCAGACCGGCATCCTGCAGCAGAAGCAGTGCGCGGGTCTCGTTGGAGCCGTCGTTCGGGATGGCAATGGAAGCGCCGTCCTTCAGCTCCTCGATGGAAGCGGTCTTACCGGCGTAAATGCCGAACGGCTCGTAGTGCATATCGAATGCAGCAGCCAGATCCGTGCCGTTCTCCTTGTTGAAGTTGTTCAGGTACGGAGTGTGCTGGAAGTAGTTTGCATCCAGATCACCGTCAACCAGTGCGGTGTTCGGCTGCACATAGTCGGTGAACTCAACAACATTCAGGGTGTAACCCTCAGCCTCGAGTGCGTCCTTTGCCGCATTCAGGATCTCTGCGTGCGGAGTCGGGGTAGCGCCAACGGTGATCGTCTTGTCGTCGCCTGCTGCTGCGCTGCTGCTGTCAGCTGCAGCGCTGTCGGTCTTGCTGCCGCCGCAAGCGGTCAGGGCGGTCAGGCACAGGGCGCCTGCCAGGATTGCTGCGATTGTCTTCTTCATGGGAATTCGCTCCTTTTCTGATATATATCATTTTTAATGATAACAAAATAAAATTGAGAATGAAAAACGATTATCTGTTTCTCTTATCCAGATGGTGTGCAAGACGCATGCCGACCTCCTGGAAAATCTGAACAACGATAACGATAATGATAACCGCTACCAGCATGATCGGGAAATTATAGCGGTTATAGCCGTAGTTTACGGCTACGGTACCCAGACCGCCGCCGCCGATAAAGCCTGCCATTGCGGAATAGCCGAGGATGGTAACGACCGAGATCGCGCCGCCGACCATCAGGGACGGCTTTGCCTCCGGCACGAGCACCTTCCACACGATCTGCCACGGGCTTGCACCCATGGACTGTGCGGCTTCGATCACACCAAACGGCACCTCCTTGATGGAGGATTCAACCATGCGGGCTACATACGGTGCTGCCGCAAAGGTCAGCGGAACGATCATCGCAGTGGTGCCGATAGCCTTGCCGACGATCGCGCGCGTAATCGGCGTAATCATAACGGCAAGAATCAGGAACGGGATAGAGCGCATGATATTGACAACCACGCCCAGAACCGTGTTGACGATCGACATCGGACGGATACCATCCTTATCGGTAACAACCAGCGTCAGACCGAGCGGCAGACCGATCGCATACGAGATAACGGTCGAAACAATGACCATATACAGGGTTTCCCAAAGGCTCTGCGCCCAAACATTAAACGGAAGCATAATCGGCTACCTCCTCTGCGTGTACGTTCTGGGTTTCGAGGTACGCCAGTGCGCGTTTTGCCGCGCGTTCGTCCTCGGGAAGCTGCAGGATCATTTCACCTTCTGCTGCTCCACCAATATTCTTGGTATCAGCATACAGAATATTGACCGGCGTCCGGTAGGTCAGTACCAGATTGGCAATGACCGTCGCCAGCCCTTCCAGTATCCAGCTCAAAAAGCCGCCCAAGACCTCTCCCAGACCTCGCGCTTCGGACGCGGCGCTCGTGACCTCAAAGCCGAAAGCCTCCTCCACTCTCTTCCCAACGAAGTCGAACAGTTCACCTATCTTGAGAATGGCCGGTATCAGGACCGCCACCGCACCGTCAAAATTCAGGCCCTCCCAGATACCCGCAAAAAATTCTTTGATGCGGTACACGGCACGGCCAACGGTCACAACCAGCCGCTCCAGACCGGCGGCCCGGATGTCCCTGGCCAGTTCTCCCCGGATCTCGAACGTGCTTCCCTTGAGGCTCTCGAAGATGGCCGTCACGCCCCGAACCACGAGGGAAATGTTCCGCCCCCAGCGGTTCAGGGTCGTGGCGATCCCACCAAAATTTTTCTTGTAAGCCACATACAGCAGGCCCACGGCGGCAATCAGCGCCCACACGGGCCAGCCCAGCGCCAGCAGGGCCATCCTGATACCGGTCAGGGTCGTGGAGACCACGGGGGCGGCTTTCGATACCGCCCACATCCCGGCGCTGAAAGCCGTCACGGCCAGCACAGCGGCGGCCAGTCCTCCGGCCAGGGTCAGGATGACCTGGCCGACGCGGGTTTCCGCCACCCAGCGCAGGGCGTCGGCCATCGCTCCCAGGGCCTTGGCCCCGGCGGTGATGGCGGGCAAAAAGGCATTGCCCACGGCAATGGCCAGATTTGTCAGCTTGTTGGACAGGAGCTGCAGCGCGTTTTCCGTGGTTTTGCTGCGTGTGTCGAACTCCGCCTGCATGGAACCGGCATAGTTCGCCTTGTTGCCCACAAGCTCGAACGCCTGGGACAGGTTCCCCATGTTCTTCAGCAACGGAGCAATGGCCCCCAGGGATTCCTGGCCGAACATCTCGGTCAGGAGGGACATTTGCAGTTCCTTGGGCTTGTCCGCCAATGCCTGCAGGACCTTGAAAATGGTTCCCTGGGCATCCCGCTGCATGTCTTTGGCCATCTGGGTGGCCGAAAAACCCAGGGACCGGAACGCGGCGGCCTGGTTCTTGCTCATGGCCGTGCCCTTGACCAGGGTCGTCGTGAAACTCTTGAGCGCCGTTGCCGCCACTTCCGGGCTTGCTCCAGCGGAAAGGAACGCCGCGCCCAGCGCCGCCACCTGCGTTTCCGCCAGTCCACAGCTCATGGCCGCCGCGCCCACGCGCTGGATGACCTCACCCAGCGCGGGAGCCGTGGCATTCATGTTGTTTGAAAGATGGTTCACGGCATCGGCCAGGGCATAGGTCTGCGGCAGGCTCAGGGCCATACCGGCCCGCCAGTCGGCCATCATCTTGCCCGCCTGGTCTCCGGTCAGGTCGAAGGCGACGCCCATCTTGGCGGCCTGCTCGGCAAACTCGGTCAGGTCTTCCTTGGCCACGCCGGATTGCCCGGCGGCTGCGATGATGGCCGCGATGCCGTCCGCCGCCATCGGGATGCGCCCGGCCATGTCCATGACCGTTTTGTTCATTTCCCGGAACTCGGCGGCGGTGTCGAAGTTTACCACCTTGGCCACATCGGCCATCGCGCTTTCAAATGTCATGGCCTTGCTGGCCGCCATACCGAAAGCCCCGACCAGGAGTCCGGCGGCCACCGCCGCCGGACCCATAGCCAATGCAAGGTTGCCCAGGCGTTCCCCCAGACCTGCGGTAGCGGCGTTGGCCACGTTCATGGATCGCGTAATGCGGCCCAAGGGACCGGAGATCATGTCCACCAGGGACAGGGTGGCAAATACGGAGAAAACTTCCATGCTCAAACCTTGCGGGTTCCCAGAATGCTGCGGGACAGGGCCTCAAAAAAGCGTCGTTCCATCCAGACGGCCTGACGCACCTGACACGCCCACTCATCCAGGTCTTCCGACGGCTGAAGGTGGAGCCAGTGCAGGATAAGGGCATCGCCCTGGGCGTAGCCGTCCGGGGCCTCTAGTTTCCCAGATCGGCGGCAATGCCCACGGCGCGGATCAGGGCGGTGGAGAAGGTGGTGGCAATGCCGGGATACTCTTCCAGAGCCTCGGTAAGCCGCTCCTTGTCATCGGGATGGATAGTGGCCAGCAGCAGGTTGCGGGCCGCCTGGGTGGGATTTTTCCCGGCCACGTCCTGCAGGCGCTTGATTTCCATTTTCGTGGGTTTGGCAAAGCGAAGGGACAGCTCGACTTCCCTGTCTTCCCATTTGTCGGTGAAGGTCAGATCGAACGGGGCATATTTGCGGGTGGGTTGGGTGTCGCTCATGGTATGCGCTCCTTTGTGTGGTTTTCTGGGGGAAATTCCCTTCCGCATACCGTAGGCCCAAAACAAAGAGCGCGCCCGTACTGGACGCGCTCCATGCGAACAAAAAGCCGCTTCCCTACAGGGTATAGCCGCTCCAGTCCTTTTTGGCGGGCACACCGTTGTACAGGATGGGGGACAGGATGGTGAACTCGCAGGTCATGGGGCTGGCGTTATCATCCCCCTGCGCGGCGCCCCCGCCGCTGAACTTGGTGATCTTGCAGTTTTTCAGGGTATCCGTGACCGTACCCATATCGTTATTGGCATAGGAGACCACGATGGTAAACGGCGCATGGTCATAAATGCCCCCGCCGTCAACGGTCAGCTCTTTCTTGAGCTTTTCCCATTCATCCCTGTCCAGGACCATGCTGCCGCTGGCCTCGTAGTTTCCCCGGCCATAGGACCTGGGGATGCTGCCCCTTCCATAGCGGGCCGTAACTTCCTGCCCGTCCTCGTATTTGATCTCGGTAATCCCCGCCGCCTCTCCGTGCGGCAGGGTCACCGTGATGTCTTCCCAATCGTAGGCTCGTCCATTGACAGACATACTGCCTCCCGTTACGCCGCCACGCTGTAGCGTTCGATGCGCGGGTCGAAGTTGGAACCCGCATAGGTGTAGCGGTTGTACAGCTTGATTTCCCGGATAATCGGGATGCCGACAAGCGTGATTTCCACCGCCACGCCGTTGTTCACAATATCCTGCCCGGAGGGGATTTCCACCACATAGGAGGCCAGCTCTCCGGCCGTGGTCATGGCATCCAGGGCATTTTCCAGATTGGCCTTCAGATAGGCGAGACCACTTTCACTATCCGGACGCAGGGGGTCTCCGGCCTCGTCATACATGCTTTTGAGGGCAGCGATGCGCGTCAGGCGCACGGCCTTGAAGACGGTGCGCAGCACTTCCTCATAGCGAAAGTCGGAGGTATCCTCGGCCAGGGTGCGCGAATCGCCCCAGTAGGCTCCCTCCAGCCCCGCGTATTTTTTGGCCGTCTGGAATCCATTGCTTTCCAGGGTCGGCTGGACAGCCTCCCAGCCGTCCGGAAGGGTAAGCTGCGATATGGGGCCGTCCTTAACGCGGCCCGTGGCCCGCTGTACGGGTATGGCCATCACACGTCCGGACTGCAGGCCACCGGCATTGCGCAGGCGGGATGCTCCCGCCGTATCCACGATCTCGCCATACTGGCAGCAGACGGTCACGAACCGGCCCGCCACCCCCTGCCGCTCCGCCAGCAGGGCCGCCACATAGGCGTTCAGGTCTTCCCCGTCAAACGGCAGGCGGGCCTCCAGCTTGAAATAGGTGGGGCGCTGCTGGTTCCACAGCTCGTCGGCCTTGGCTTGGGCGGCCATCCAGTCCACCGAGTCAGAAGGGCCGACGATATGCACGAACTCCACATCATAGAGGGCCAGCGGGCTTTCCAGGGCTTCCAGCACATCCACGATGGACGGGGCGGGGGGCAGCAGCCGGCAGGTATAGGTGGTCCCCGCCACGAACTCCCCTTCGGGGAAGGTCAGTTTGACACCGTAATCGGCCAGCTCGTGGAGGCCGTCCACGGGGATGGTGCGGATGGCCGCGAACGTATCCCCACCGTCCACAGAGAGCTGGAACGTCCCCTCGTTCCTGGCACCGCTTTTCACGATACGCACCACCAGCTCCGCCCCGTCCAGAACCCCGGAATCCAGTTCCGACACCTCCGGCAGCGGACTGGATTCATCCCCCACCCGGACCACAGGGCCAACGGGACAGCGCACAGCGAAGGTGTAGGTCGCGCCCTCGTCCAGGCTCGCGTCATCGGGGAAAATCAGGGTAGCTCCCGTGGGTTCCTCCCCGGAGCTGATGGGGTTCTGCGTGGCGGAGGGGACGGGTTCCGCAAATGTTTTGCCGCCGTCCGTGCTGATCTCCAGCGTGGCGGTGCCAATGGTGCCCGCCGTGACCACCCTGACCACCACATCGGCATTGAGCGCCGGATAACCGGAGAGGGTGGCCCCGGCCTTGCCACCGTTCACGGACAGGCCGGAGATATAGCCCCCAGGCTGCCCCTGTACGGGGACGGCCACAACGTATGGGGCCTGTCCCCCCGTGGTCAGCATGTCACGCACGCGGTCCACAAGCGGCCCCGTGCCCAGCATGGCGGCAAGGTCCGTGCGTTTGCCGATCAGATAGGCCTTGCCCACAATGCCCTTGGAGCAAACACCGGCCACCAGGGCTTTGCCGTCAACCCCACCGGTAACGATCCCGGACGTGCCGTCGATCAAATATTGCAATACGTCGCCCATAGCAACATGACTCCTTCTCTAGCGGTTTGCTGTCGCCATCCGTAAGCGGGCAACGCCCGCTAACGGCTGCCGCGCCTACCTCGCACGACCGCCGCCGAGACGGCGGGCCTTGAGCTTGTCAAGCGCGCTCTTGTAGGCCGCGTCAGTCACCCGTTTACCGGCTTCCCAGCCCATCATGCGGCACAAGGCGGCCTCCATCCAGGACGGGACGCGGTGGCGGTCAGCCAGCACGGCCAAGTCCACCAGGTTTTCCCCGTCGGCGGGTTCCCGCGAGGCCGTGACTGCCGCTTTCTGGGGCGCTGTCGCCACATTTTCTTGCGGAACAGGGGCCGCTTCCCGTACTTCCGACGCTTTCGCCTCGCCATGCGCTCCCTCCTGGCCGCTGTTTTCCCTGCCCGACGCCGTCTGATTCTCGTCGACCGGCGTAGCGGGGGTGGCCTGTTCGTCGTTCTGCTTTTTCGTCGCCATAATAGATGACTCCTATCCGAGTTTCGGTTTGATGGTGAACGTCGGGATCAAGACTTCCGCCTCCTTGCCAGTTATTCTCCAGGTAAAGGAAATCACAAAAAGGCGATTCACCCGCGTAAATACCTCGATGACCTGATGCCCGACACGCTTGTCCGGAGAGCGTCCAAACGTCGCCTGTTGTGCCCGAACCCTGACCCAGTTTCCCCGGCTGTCATTGCCGCCACGCGGCAGGGCCGCCGCAAAGGCAAGGCTGAACGCTTCCAGCCAGGGGCGGTCATCGGCCAGGACATTGGCATTGACCGTTTGCACCACCTCGTACAGCTCGCGGGTGCGCTCCTGTTGCAATGCCGTGCGGCGCACACCCAGCACACGGCCCGTGCGCGTGTATTTTTCCGGCAGAAACTGCAGCTCGATGCGCGGGCGCTGAAGGGTCAGGTTGTCTTTCTTGACCATGTCGATGACCCGGCCTTCCGGCAGCCCGGCATCCAGCGCGGCCTGCGTTATGACCCCCGTGGCAAATGTCTGCATGCCGACCCCTATACCTTGAAGATCCCGGCCAGAAAGTCAGCCATAGCGGCCCGCACGTCATCCAGGTCACTCTCGGAAACCCCAAGATACGGACGGGCCGGGATAGTCACCTTGTCGACGGCCCTGGTCGTGCCGTCGTGCCCCTTGAACACCAGCTTCTTGGCTTTCTTGGGTACGATGACCCCACCAAGCTGGTGGATACGGGCATACGGCAGGTTGCTGCCCACCATGACCTTGTCGGGGGTCGCCGCGTAATCGATGGAATCCCGCAGTCTGGCGGTATCCGTAAGCGTCTGCCCGCCGGAAGCAGCGGCACGTCCGGATTGAGGCCATTTTTGCCCGTCCGGGGCTTCCTCGTCGCGGAATCGCTGCCGTGTGCCGGATACCAGCCCCTCGCCGATAGACTCCATAAGCGCCTGGGTATGGGCCAGAGAATGGGCGGCCTTCCCCAGAGCCTTGTCCAGACCTTTCCAGTTCAGTGCCGCTCCGCTTTTTGCCGCCATAGCGCCTCCCTACAGGCCCCGCAGGTCAAAAAAGCGAACGGGGGCGATTACGGCCACGCTGGCCTCTTCCCTGTCGGGATTGGCCTCTTCCAGTGGCAGCTTTTGCTTGCCGGAAGCGATGTCTTCCAGGAGGTCCGTGCAATATTTCCACTGTTTTTGGAGGGGCAGCCATTCATTGTCGCTGCTGGCTTCCGTATCCACCAGGGACGTGATGGCCTCCACCACACGGTAGGCGCTGATGACGGCGGCGATGTATCGCACCAGCTCCGGCACATACGGCCAGGGCTGCGGATACCGGTACGAAAGCGCGTCCCCGATCTCGCCGGACACGGCTTCGATGGTCCTGTCCACGAGGCCGGGGTTTTGCTGCTCGCATGCCTCCACATAGGCGGCGTGCAACAGGTCCACGATATGGCTACGACGGCACAGCAGCATGGAGACCCCTTTTTTTCGCGTTTTGGACTAGTTTTAGACTAGTCTGATTTATTTTCTCCGGGCACTGCCCGCCCCAAGAGGAAAAATCCCTCTCAGGACGGGCAGGCGTCCCGCCCTTTAATCCACGACCACGGCCTTGCAGGACGCACGCGACGGGCGCGCCGGAAGGGGCTTGGCCTGGCCGATAAGCATGATGCCGCTGTCGTCCTGACGGGCCACCGGCACGATATGCAGCGGCGTGGCCGCATTGTTGGCCGAAATGGAGTCAATGGCGCAGTACCAGACCTTGCCCGGCTGGTTGGTGGCCACGGCCAACAGTACCTTGGGGTTGAGCTTGGGCAGCCATTCCGTTTCGTCTTGCGGGTTGGGATAGGTCTCGTCCATGAAACGGATGGGGTAGCCACCCACCACAACACGCCCCTGCTCCAGGGACACACGGTAGGGCTTGGTTTCGACCGTGGACACATACTGTTCCACAATGCCCAGCAGGACGGCCACCACGTCGGACCCGGCCCAAAATTCCACGTTGCCGCCCAGGCCCCCCTTTTTCACCTCCAGCTCCATGTCGCGCAGGAGCTTGTAGACGTCGGGCAGCCTGGAGCCCGCCGTCAGCTTCGCGGCGGGTTCATAGGTAAGCAGCTGGCCATAATCGACCTCGTAGGTCTCCTGGTGCCCGCCCTCCAGTTCCACGGGCCAGGTCAGCTTGCCTGTGGAGGCGACCACCGCGCACATGGCTTCCGTGGTATCGCGTACCGTGCGGCGTATCTGGTCGATCTTGCGGGTACGCCATGCCGTCACGGCGGCCTGATCGCCGAAGATGACCCGCAGGTCGTTCAGCTCCGACGCGGTCACCGGGATTTTTACCTTGACCGGCAGAGGGGCGATAAATTCCATGCTGGCCGTTTCGCCCTTGAGGGCAACAGGCGTACCGTCACGGCGAACAACAGGCACGGTCTGCACCACGGATACCAGCTCGGAGACGCCGATCAGAGGCAGCGGATGCGTGGGCCTGTCTTTGAACAGGGTATCCATGATGGTGGTTTCCAGCGGCGTGAGCAGTTTCATGGACGCGGCGATAGCCTGCGGTGTGAACAGCCCTTTGAGTTGCGCAAGCATAGTGATTCCTTGTTGTTAGACGGTTAGACGGCAAAGACGCCGTGGCGCGCCAGGGCAGCGATCTGCCCGCCCGTGGGGGGTACGCCGTCGACGGTCTTCAGCACCCGCGTTTTGACCGTTCCGTGGACAACGGCAGCCACGCTTTTTTCTCCGCTCTCCCCGGTGGGATCGCACGGCAGGTCTACGACGGCGCACGGATCGGAAGCGTCCACGGCCAGGGCCGGTTCATAGGTCACATCCGCCACGGCCAGAGTAACGGTCACGGTATCCCCGCTGGCCGGTTCACCGGTCAGGGACACGCCGTATTCCGTGATGGTGGCCGGGCTGCCGTCCAGCTTCCACGCGCTGTCGTAGGTGAACACATAGGCACCGGGCACGTTGTTCACCTTGGCGGCCAGGGTCTCCAGCGTCACGCTGGCGGCGGTGACGCCGGTATTCTCCGCGCCGACCACGGCGGTCGCGCCGTAAACGTCGACAGCCTTCAGCAGCAGGCCGACGTCCAGCTTTTCGGACACAGAGGCGGCAAGGGGCAGGTAATGGATGACAGTGGGGTGGTCATCCGTGGCGGCACGTTCGCCACCAAACGTGTATTTGCCGAGAAAGCCCTCGTTCATGGCTCCTCCTACATTTTGCTGACCATGTCGTCGGGGGTCCATTCGGGCTGGTCATTACCCGCATGGGCCGGAGGCGTCGAAAATTCCGCAAAACGCTGGTCCCTGGGCCGTGCTTCCAGCTCCCGCAGGTAGCGTTCTTCCAGGCTGATGGTCTCGCTCTTGCCGTCGGGGGCGGCAAAGTCCACACTGCCCCCCTGGCTGGCCAGGGCCGCAGCGAAGGTCAACACCTTTTCCTTGTCGGCGGGCTTCACCTTGCCGTCCTTTACCAGATCGGACACGCGGGCTTCCCGGCGTTCCCCCTCCACCTGTTCACGGTATGCGGCAAAGTCGGCGCTGGCCTTTTCGGCCTTTTTTTCAGCTTCGGTTTTGGAGGTCTCGGCCTGTTCCTTTTCTTGCTGGCTGGTCTCGGCCTTTTTTTTGAGCGAGGCATTTTCAGTTTTCAGGGCCTCGATCTGGGCCTGCAGCTGGCCTACCTGCCGCTGCAATTCTTCCATTGTCATGGTGTCTCCTTGGGGTGTGGCCGCGAAGTCCACGGTTATGGCGTCGTCGCCGTCGGAAAATTCCACCGCCCGCAGGCCGTCGATGGCGGGCTGCGCCGCGCCCAGCAGGGCCACATGACGCAACGTCACACGGTCCGGCATGAGGCTCATGCTCACATGCCGGTAATGGCCGGCACCCACGAGAGCGCGTACCTGTTCCGGCACCTGGGCAAATTGCGCCAGCAGCCTGCCGCCCTCACGTTTCAGGCGTTGCGCCCAGCCGAACGCCGGGGCCGCATCCGTCTGCGGGTGGCCGAATACCAGCGGAGCATCCCGTTTTTGCGGATCGTAGGCGCTAGCGATGGCGTCCAGGTCCTTTTCCGTAAACGTCTGCTGCCGCCCGGCGCTGTCCGTGAAGGTGCCCGTGCGGGCTATCTCGATCCATTTGTCCACTCTTCCGCTCCTCGCGCGGAACCATGCGGTGCGGAACACGTCCGCCACCGCCCGCGCTGCGTCGCTCGAAGGCGCGATACATCGCGCGCCTCCGGCGGTAAAAAGAAAGCCCCTGTTTCTCGTCACTATGACAGGGAAACAGGGGCTTCGCCCGGAAAGGGCGCGTACTATGCGAGGATTTTAGAGGCTTGCCTTTCGGAACATATCCCAGCGGGGCATCTTGATGGCGATACGCCGGACTTCCTCCCGGTTTGCGAGCTGGTCAAGCCATTCCTGCGGGATGGCGTCTACACCATAGGCCAGCCCGGCCAGCGCGCCCGTCACCGCTCCCGTGGTATCGGTATCGTCACCCAGGTTGACCGCCTTCAGCACGGCGTCCTTGTAGTTGTCCGTGGTCATAAAGCACCAGAACGCAGCTTCCAGCGTGTCGATGACAAAGCCACTGCTTCGTATTTCCCCTTCCGGCAAGGTACTGATGTCGTCTCCAAGTATCCGGTCGAACTTGGCCAGCGTTGCCTTGCTGATGAAAGGCACGCCGCGCGCGAAGTCGTCTCGCAGTTCCGCATAGGCGGCCCTCTTCTTGCGACCCATGCGCAGCTTGTTCAGCATTTCAACGTAGATATAGCAGGCCGCCACGGACCATTCGTGGGCGTGTGTGATGGACGACACATCCCGGACGATACGGAAGCGTTCCTCCGCGTTTCTGATGCCGAACATATAAAAGGCCAGCGGCGCAATCCGCATGAGGGAACCGTTGCCGTTGTCCTTTTCCCCCGTTCCCCCGGCCTTCTCCGGGGCCACGCCTTTTTTCAGGCGCTTGATGGCCGCCGCCGTCGCGTTGCCCACGTCAAACACCTTGCCGTGCGGCGTGTAGGCGGCCTTGTCGTACCATTCCGTGAATCCCCATGCGATACACTCAAGGTCGGGCCTGTCTCCGTCTGCAAGCAGATTATCCGCCAGGGCCAGGGTCAGGGACGTGTCATCGGACCATGTGCCAGGTGGCTGGTTGTGCGTGCCGTAGCCCTGCATGCCGGTCACATGGAAGGTGCCGCGCTTTTTGAACTCCACCGGCACGCCGAGGGCGTCGCCGACGGCCAGGCCAAGAATCAGGGCCTGGGGCCTATCATCTACCTTTTCGTAAAACTCGCATTCCGCACCATCCCAAAGAACATCGTTGGGCTTGCGCTCCGGGTCTTCATACATCTCGCAGGTGTCCGTACTTGCCCGATCCAACTGTGTCCCGTCACCGGCAACAGTTGCCCTGAACTTGCAGGTTGCGCAGGCCACGGCATTGGGGTGCTGCACCGTCCATATTTCCTCTTCCCATCTGGGGCGCTTGTTGCCCATAGCCTTCCCACCCTATATCTGCTCGACGACTTCCATCTCGAAAGCCAGTTTGTTTCCTGCTTTTTCCACTTTCGTTATCCTGAACGTCGTTCCGCGCTGGATAATCGTTTCATCTTCATACCCGAAAAACGCCTGTGGCTTCTTTCCGTCCCATTTGCGTTTCTGGCCCGCGCCAAAATGGCTGAACGGCTCGGCATACATCATCTTTGTCCCCTTGGGGCAGTAGATGCGGAAAATATAGCCACCAAACCCCTGTCCCTTGGCGCTCCCGCAGGAGGCAAAAGCATGCTCGATTTTGGGGTCTTTTTTCAAGGCGGTTTCCAATTTTTTCAGCGGCCATTTTTTCAGCGCTTCTACCGGAACGCCAAGAAAGCTGGCCGCACCTTCCGCCGTCTCGACGCCACGCTGCAGCCAGATGTCCCGGTCATAGGTCGACTTGTCGATAAGGTCGGTCATGTGCTTGATGGCGGCTCCGCGCCCCTCGTTGTTCAGGTCGACCTTTCCCACGCCCTTGAAGTTCCCCCAGTAACCGTCATGGCCGCGAAGGGGACGATTGAATCCGCCAGAACCGCGCGTATACTCATAAATGGCGTCTTTCTGGGCCTTGGTCGCATTGCGCCATACCTCGCCGCATCGCTCTCGTAAAACGCTGTCGGCTTCCTCCGCCGTTTGCGCCCAAACAGCGGCAGCCTTCCGCTCCTCGGAATAGGGATTAGGATTTTCCTTACCACCGTTTTTGAGCTTGGACAAGGATTGTTGAATATTTTTTTGCTTCTCTTGCAAAGCATATAGCTTTTGCCCTTGCGCATCGAACTCTTCCAGGTCCTGCAGCAATCCTTTGAACTTTGCGACATCCTCCGGCGTCAGGTTTCCAAGGGCAAGTTTGTCCTTAAAATAGGCGGACTTTGCCAGTATGCTGCCGGACTTTGCCTTCCAGTCCGTCGTGGTGACATCCGTCTGCCATATCCCGCTGTAGGTCTTTACGGGGAAATCACCGATCTGCTGTTCCAGTTTTTTCAGCTGGTTTTTCAGCTTCTTCTGGGCAGCCTGCTTTTTCTTTTTTTCGAGCAGGGCCTGCAGCTCCGCCTTTTTCTCTTCCAGGCCGGGAACGGCCTGCGGGTCATTGCCCGCCTTGATGAGTTCATCGATGGAGGCAATGTCCGCCTCCAGTTTTTTCTGTGTCACCGGTTCTTTTTTCGGTACCGGCGGGGCCGTGCCCTCAAGACCATGTTTTTTCAGGTTCAGCCCGGATTCGGCCCAGTCCTTGCCGGGATTGTTCCGAAAACCCTTGTCCGGGCCGGGGAAATGGACAAAGTATTCCATCCCGGTCTTGGGATCGGTCCAGACCCCTGCCTGGGGCATTTCCTTTTCCACCGGAAGGCCCAGCGTATCGACCTGGCGCTGTGACAGGGTACGCACGCCACAGCGGCAGCGGAAACCGTTGGGCGGGTAATGCGTCGCCCAGAACTCGTGATCCGCCGGATAAACCTTCCCGTCCAGGATGGCGTGCGGGGGGCG
>ENA-OWRJ01002904-OWRJ01002904.1-human-gut-metagenome-genome-assembly--contig:-NODE-2904-length-13498-cov-2.641449_pt1 | contig 13498 bp, 9 predicted proteins | sample MGYA00248269_ERZ651897 | MGnify/ENA primary metagenome ERZ651897 (study PRJEB26924, sample SAMEA4378252) | human gut metagenome | biome: human gut; feature: human-associated habitat; material: faeces...
ATCAAAGGAAGGCGGCGCTTTGTGGTTTGGGAGAGGAGCGTCAGGGGCTCCCCTGGAGCATGGCGTTCCTACTTCAGCTCCAGTTCGTGGGCGTCCACGTAGGCGTCAAAAGCCTTCAGATCCATGGGCGGGGAGAAGAGATAGCCCTGCCCGTACTTGCAGTGCGAGGCCAGGAGCTTTTGCAGCTGGTCTTCCGTCTCCACACCCTCGCAGAGTATCTCGATGCCGAGGCGCCGGGCCATGTCCACGAGCGAGGAGATGATGATCCAGACGGAGCGCTGCTTCTCCTGCCCGGGGGCCAGGAAGGCCCGGTCCAGCTTGATGATGTCGAAGCCGAAGGAATGCAGCATGGCCATGGAGGAATAGCCCTTGCCGAAATCGTCGAGGCTCAAGCCGATGCCCGCACGGCGCAGGGCATCAAGGGTACGGATGAAGGCTTCTTCATCCAGCCAGGCCATGCTTTCCGTGACCTCCACATGCAGCAGGTGGGGGACGCCGTGGCGGGACGCGGTGCCGAGGATGGTCTCGACGTAGTTGGCGTGGAAGAACAGGGCCTTGGACTGGTTGACGCTGATGGGAGGTACCTTTTTGCCTTCGTCCAGGCGGCGGCGTATCCAGCTGCAGACCGTATCCAGGACGAAGAGATCCAGCTCACGGATGAAGCCGTTCTGCTCGAACAGGGGGATGAACTCGTCGGGATAGACCATCTTCCCGTCCGGGCTCTGCCAGCGGATGAGGGCCTCGGCCCCGTGCAGGCGCTTGTCCGCAAGACAGACCTGGGGCTGCAGATAAACCAGGAACTCTCCTTGCTCCAGAGCACGGACCATGCGGTTTTCGATATCGTTGACCCTGAGCTGGCGGGCGCCGATGAATTCGTTATAGAACAGGAACTGCGAGCGGTAGTCGCCGGCGGAGGCGATGCTGGCTTCCGCCGTGTCGGCATAGAGCAGGTAACGGGCCACGGAGCGTTCCCTGTCCCGGGCGCCCTTGCCAGCTTCCGCGTCCCCGTCCAGATCCGTGCCCTCCGCCTCTGCCCCCTCCTGGATCACATAGACGCCACAGGCGAAACTCACCGGTCGTTCGTAGAGTTTGCGCGCCATTTCCGCCACGGAGAACAGCTCCGTCATGCGCTGGCCGAATTCCGCATCGTCGGCGCAGTGCCAGAGCAGCAGATAGCGGCCCGAACCGCTGTAGGCGGCCACTTCCCCGTGGCGCGTGCGCAGGGTGAATTCCCGGTTGCAGAAGCGGATCAGGCTGTCGCCGGTGCGCAGGCCGCAGACCCGGTTGATGAGCTTGAGCTTGCGGATGTTGAGGGTGCACAGGTAGAAGCGCCGCTCGCCCTGTTGCAGCAGCCGGGCGGCATCCATCAGGAATTTGCCGCGATTGGGCCCCCGGGTGACGGGATCGGTGAAGGCCACGGCCCGCAGGTCGGCCAGTCGCCGGCGGTTGCGCCAGGCGGCGAAAAGGAGCAGCAGGCCCACCAGCAGGGCGACGCCGAGCAGGCTTTCCAAGGTATGCCGGTGTACGAAGCGCTTGCTCATCGACAGCAGGGATTCCGGCGCCGTGGTCAGCAGCATGGTGTCGATGGTGCTGGTATTGGTGGTGCTGATGACCTTGTCCAGCACCGAGATGGCATAGGGCGACGTCTGCGGCGAGAAGCCCAGCGCCATGGGATACATGGCCCTGGTGGGGAGCAGGACGCCGTCCTTGGGCGGCCCGCCCCAGAGCGAGGAGGCCGGATAGGGCCAGACATAGAAATCCAGCTCGCCTTTCTCAAAGGCCCTGCGGCATTCCTCACTGGAGGCAAAGACCTTGGGGATGTCGTCAGGATAGGTGCTCTGATAGGCCTGGCGCACGCTGCGCATCTCTTTGGTGAAGCCCACCGTGCACTTCTGGCCCGGGGCCCGGGGCTTGCCGATCTTGCCCACCAGGGTGATGGGCGCGTTATAGAAGATCTTGCCGCACAGGATGCCCTGGCTGCGCAGGAAGGAGGTCTTGGGATAGACGTCGGTCATGATGTCCGCTGTGCCCTCGACCAGGGCCCGCAGGCAGTCATCGTACGAATCCTGGGGCACGAAGATGAAGCGGATGCCGCTCTGTCGTTCCAGCATCTTCAGGAAGGCATAGAAGAAGGTGGATCCCTGGGTGGGGTCCATCATGTCCTGGTCGCGGCTGTAGGCCACGCGGAGGACGGGGTCCGTAGCCAGCCAGCGGCTTTCGGAACGGGTGAAGACCACGGGCACGTCCGACGTGACATTGAGATAGCTGTCGTACAGGCGGGAAAGGAAACTGGGATGGTTCAGCAGCAGCTGGCGCATGGCCTCGTTGACCTGGGGCATGATCTCCGTGTCCCCTTTGCGGGTGACGAAGAAGAACGGGTCCGTGGAGATGGTGGCCACCACCTTGGTGCCCTTGCCGCGCAGCACGCCGTCCACATAACCGTCGATGCGGCCTTCGGCCAGGGCCTGGGCCATCTCGCTGCTTTCCTCGAAAAACAGGGCGCGAAAGCTGAAGCCGTGATAGGCAGCGAACTGCTCCATCACGCCGTATTGCAGTGAATCATTGAAAAAGCCGATGCGCATGCCGTTGAAGGCTTCGATATCCATGTAATACATGTCGCTGTCACGGGCCACATGCAGGCAGGTGTTCTCATAGCCGGCGCGCAGGCGCGAATAGGTGAAGACTTTGGAGCGTTCCGGGGTAAAGCTGAGGCCGCAGGAGATGTCGATGCTGCCGTCGTTGAGGCGCTGGGCCAGCTCGTCGAAACGTATCCTGACCCATTCGTATTCCCAGCCCGTATAGCGCGAGATGGCCGTGAACAGGGCCACGGCATACCCGGAGAGCTGCTCGCCCTCGCCTTCGAACACACCGTGCTGGTCGAAATAGCCCACGCGGATGGTCTTGGGCTTCCTGTAATTGGCAAGGATGGCTTCAGGGGAGAAAAAATGGAAACTCGTCCCGTTCGCGGGGGCAACGTAGTTTTTGGCAGAAGATTCCTCCCCGGAGGCGGCGGGAGAGACAGCCGGCAGGGAGATGAGGAACAGGCAGAGGAAAAACGTCAGGAACTTTCGGGGCATGGGACATTCTCACAGAAAATTGCCGCAGCAGTGATCTGTAAAGGCATCACCGCAGGGGGGCTGTCCCCAGGAAATGCTGATGATACGTCAATGCGGTAAGATATACCGTATCCTGCGGCCAGCGCAAGCCGCGCGGGGGGAAAAAGACGCGTGGGCCGGGAGGCTTGAGCTTGGTCCGCTCCCGGAGTATACTCCGCCCCTTCCACGCGCCGGCCCCGGCGCCAACGTCAGCCACGAGGTCGCCATGATCCTTATTGATGGAAAGCAGACTGCCCGCGACATCCGCGCAGAACTCAAGGCCCAGGTGGAGGCCGCTGTATCGGCCGGCCGCCGCGCTCCCGGCCTGGCCGTGATCCTGGTGGGAGAAGATCCCGCATCACAGGTCTATGTACGCAACAAGGAACGTGCCTGCGCCGAGGCGGGCATCCTGTCCTTCCCTTACCGTCTGTCTGCCGATACCACGCAGGCGGCCCTGCTGGCCCTCATTGCCGAGCTCAACGGTCGTGACGACGTGGACGGCATCCTTTTGCAGCTGCCTCTGCCCGGGCATCTTTCCGCCTCCGCCTGCCTGCTGGCCATCGACCCGGCCAAGGATGTGGACGGTTTCCATCCCGAGAACGTGGGGCGCCTTTCCCTCAACCTGCCCGGCATGGTCTCGTGCACGCCGGCGGGCGTCATCGAGCTTTTGCGCCGCTACAACCTGCCCACCCGCGGCAAGAAGGCCGTGGTGCTGGGACGTTCGGACATCGTGGGCAAGCCCCTGGCCCTGCTGCTGGCCCGTCCCGGCGAATTCGGTGACGCCACGGTGACCCTGTGCCATTCCCGCACGCCCGACCTGGCGGCGGAATGCCGCAGCGCGGACTTCCTCTTCCTGGCCATCGGCCGCCCGCGCATGATCACGGGCGACATGGTGCGTGAAGGCGTGGTGATCATCGATGTGGGCATCAATCGCATGGACGACGGCCTGTGCGGTGACGCGGACTTCGAATCCGTGAGCAAGAAGGCCGCGGCCATCACGCCCGTGCCCGGCGGCGTGGGCCCCATGACCATCGCCATGCTGCTGAAGAACACTGTCCAGGCCTGGGAAAGCCGTGCGTAACGGTTCGGCCCCGGCATAGCCTGATCCGTTTGGGGGAAGGAGCGTCCTGCGTCCTTCCCCTTTTTTCGTCATGCCGGGGACGTTCCCGGCAGGGGCGGCCCCAATCTTCCTGTGCCCTCTCCGGTGCCGGGATTGCCGGGCCTCCTGTGAAGGGACTGCCTGCCCTCCCTGTTTGCCCGCAAGGCCGGAGGGTGGCATCTCCGGCAGACAGGCGAGCGTCCGCTTCGCAGGGGGACATGCCGGATGGTCTGCGGACAGTGCGGCGCAGCGGTAAGACGTCGCCGGGCCGAGGCAGGCAAACGGCCGCGTTCATGCAAGGTCGGGACGATGGCAAAGAGAAATGGAAGGAGGCGCATCATGCGCGTGATGACGGCCCTGCTGCTGGGCCTGTATCTGGCGTTGCCTGCCCGGGCGGCCGACAGCAGCGGGCCCGTCCTGCTCCTGCCGGGTCTGTCCGGACTGGCGGCAGAGGCGGCACCGGGCTACCGCTGCGCAGATTTTCTGGAAGAGGCGGGCCTCAAGCCCGACGGGCTGGAATATTTGTATTGCCGTCCGGCCACGGAGCCGCGCACGGGACGCCGGACGCTCACGGCCCGGTATCGAGTACCGGGGCCGCAGGCCGCTGCTGTGGAGAAGGCCCTGCGGGAACGTACGGGCATGGTGGCCCTGCGACGGCAGGCGGGCATCTGGCAGCTGCCAGAGAGCGAGGAAGGACGGTTCCTCCTGCGGCAGGGCGCAGGGAAGGGCAGTCCCGGCGGAACGCTGGCGGGCACGCTTCTGTCGGTCGAAGGGCTGCGGGACGGTCTTTCCGGAGCGGGCACCGCCGGGAGCGGGGCGGACGATCCGCTCCCGGCCGGCGTCCCTGTCCCTGCGACAAAGGACGGGCCTGCCGGAGGGGCAGGGAGCCCGGCCGTTGTGCCATCTGCCTCCGCCGGGGATGGGAAGGCGGTCCCCCTTGCGTCCGGTTCGCCAGAGGCAGGGCCGTCCTGTACCGTGAGCATGGGAGAAGTTCCGCAGCAGGGGATATTCGCGCCGCATCGGGAAGACTGGGGAAAGATCGTCTGGTTCGCGGTGACGGTGCGTCTGGCTGTGGAGTGAGGTCTGCTGTCCTGCATGATACGGTCCACTATCCCATATTCAAGAGGTGTACTTCAAAAATAAAAAGTTACTGTTTTGGGTATAAAAGTATTCTTAATATAAATGTATAATTTTCAATATGTTATTGTTTTTGCTCAGATTGGTATGGACCTTGCTTTGAACTGTGCAGTTCGGAACCGGACGGTTCGTACCAAAAGGAGCACTCATTATGGTCATGGAAAGGGATACGTTCGTCCTCAGCAATGAGGATCGCCGCAGACGCTGTGAAGTGGCTGTTGCACGCATAAAGGAATTTCTTCTTAATGCTCCCCAGAAAGTCGATACAGAACGCCTCAAATTTTTGCTCGAAGCTTACGAAGAGTACGGCAGTGAACCCGTCATACTGCTGCGTGCTCACCTTTTTGAAAAAGTCCTGCTGAACAAGGCCATCTATCTTGACGATAATCCGATCGTGGGTACTGTCACGGGCCAACCCGCCGGCGTCTATGTGTACCCTGAATGGGATGCGGACTGGATCATGAAGGAAATGAACCAGGCTATGATGAGCCACTTGGGCAAGGTGGACATCAGCGCCGAGGGCAAAAAACTGATGCGCGAGGCCGGCAAATACTTCAAGCACCGCAGTGCCACGGCCAGGGCCCATCAGCTTTCCCGCGAGATCAACGGCTATGATCCCACCGACGACATCAAGGCCGGTCTGTTCACGGAAGGGACCCTGTACACTGTGGGCGCGGGCAATGTGGACTACGAGACCTTCGTGCGTCGTGGCCTGAACGATATCATCGCCGAGACGGAAGAACGTCTGGCTGCCCTGCCCGTCACGGCGGAAAACAGTTCCAAGATCGACTTTTATCGTGCCGCCATCATTTCCATGCGTGCCCTGGTCAGCCTTGCCGGTCGTTATGCTGAGCTGGCGGAAAAGATGGCGGCCGAATGTGAAGACGCCGAGCGCAAGGCCGAGCTGCTCGAGATCGCCGAGACCTGCCGCCAGGTGCCGGCCAATCCGCCCCGCTCCTTCCGCGAAGCCGTGCAGTCCTGGTGGTTCCTGCATCTTGGCGTGCAGATCGAACAGGCGGGCTGTGGCTCCTCTCCGGGGCGTCTCGGCCAGTACCTGGATGTCTACTACCAGCGCGACAAGGAAAAGGGCCTGGGCAAGGAAGACGCGCTCCCCTGGATCAAGTGCCTGTTCTGCAAGATCCTCGAATTCGGCTACTATCAGGGCATAGCCTATTCCCAGCTCGTGTCCGGCCATACCGGCCACACCATCAATGTCGGTGGTCTTGACGCCAATGGGAACGATGCCACGACCGAGCTCGACTATCTGCTGCTCGATGCCCAGATCGCCCTGCGCAACATCCAGCCCACCATCACGGTCCTGTATCACGACGGTCTCAAGGAAGACTTCCTGCTGAAGTGCGTCGATCTCGACCGGACAGGCCTTGGCCAGCCCCAGTGGATGAATACCAATGTCATCATCCAGCGCCTGCTGGCCCGGCATGCCAATGTCGGCATCACCATCGAGGATGCCCGCAACTGCATCAACATGAGCTGCGTGGGCACCGGTGTGGCGGGCAAGACCTGCTTCATCCGCGAGAATGCCACCTACAACCTCGCCAAGTGCATGGAGCTGGCCCTGTATGACGGACTCGATCCCATGACCGGGAAGCAGGTAGGTGCCCATACTGGCGATCCGTGCTCTTTTGCCACCTTCGAGGATCTTTTTGCCGCCTACAGCGCCCAGGTGGGGCATATGTTCAAGAAGATCCGCGCCTATGGCTCCATCTCGAACAAGAGCCTTGGCGATACGGTGCCTACCTCGTTCAGATCGGCCATGTACCATGGTTGCCTGCAGCGTGGCATGCATGAGTGCCAGGGCGGGGCGGACTACTACCTGTACTACACCATCAGCACTGCCGGGGTGGATGCGGCGAACTCGCTCGCCGCTCTGAAGTACCTTGTCTTCGATGAAAAGAAGGTCAGCATGGCCCAGATGCTGGAAGCCCTGAAGGCCAACTTCGAGGGCTTCGAGGAACTGCGAGAGATGTGCCTTGCAGCTCCCAAGCATGGTAACAACGATCCGGAAATGAATGCCATCGTGCGCCGGGTCTATGATGATGCCTATCGCCAGTTCCACGCCAATGGTTCCAGCTTCTATGGCAAGCATCTTTCCAACTGTGAGGCCTATTCGCTGTCGATCCACAATTACTTCGGCATGCTCACGGGAGCTCTGCCCATGGGACGCTGCAAGGGCAAGCCTTTGACCGACGCCAGCGTGTCCGCCATGCCCGGCACGGACAAGAACGGGCCTCTTGCCCTGATCGCCTCCGCGGCCAAGGCCCTGGATACCGTCCGCTACGGATCGAACCACTTCAACATGAAGTTCCACCCCTCTTCGCTGCAGGGGATCAGCGGGGCGCGCAAGCTGCTGGCCCTCATCAAGAGCTATATGGACATGGGAGGATCCCACATCCAGTTCAATATCGTCAGCACGGATACGCTGCGGCAGGCAAAGGCCAAGCCGGAAGATTACAAGGGCCTTACGGTACGTGTGGCCGGGTTCAGCGCCTATTTCACGCGGTTGCATGAAGGTGTGCAGGACGAGATCATCGCCCGTAGCGAATTGACCATGTAAGACAGGCAGCCGCGAGCTGCCATGGAGAGAATATGAAGATATCTGCCGAAGCTAGGGCGTGCCTGGCCGAGTTCCTGGAAGATGCCGAAGACAGCTTTATCCGTGTGGGCCAGACGACTGTGGGGGGCGGTTGCTGCTCCCGTCTGATCCTGGGTGTGTCGATAGATGACGAATTCCATGAGGACGATGACCTTCGCATGGATGTGGACGGCATCCCTGTGGTGATCGACAGGCATTTGAACGAACGCCTTGGCGAGATCAGCATTGATGTGGATCCCGACAAGGGGATCGTGATAAATCACAACTAGAGCCAGACAGCATAAAGGGAGTATCGGGCACGGTCCGGTACTCCCTTGTTTTTTGCATCTCGGCTAGCAGGAGCCGGTCATGAGCCTGACAGCAACCATATTCGATATCCAGCATTTCAGTCTGCACGATGGCCCGGGGGTACGCTCCACGGTATTCTTCAAGGGATGTCCGTTAACCTGTTTCTGGTGCAGCAACCCTGAGTCGCAGCACATGTTCCCGGAGGTCCTTTACTACAGGAGCCAGTGCAAGCAGTGCGGCGCCTGTCTGGCGGCCTGCCCGGAAGGCCTGCTGCATGTCGAAGACGGAAGGGTGAAACGTGCGCAAGGATGCAAAGCCTGCGGCCAGTGTACGGACGCCTGCCGCTATGGCGCACGGACCCTTTCCGGGAAGAAAATGTCCGTCAGTGAAGTATGTGACGAGGTCCACCAGCACTGGCGCATCTTCATGCAGAGCGGCGGCGGGGTGACATGCAGTGGCGGAGAGCCCATGGCACAGTTCCCCTTTCTTTTTGAGCTGTTGAAGACCCTGCATGAAGAGATAGGTCTGAATACCTGCATCGAGACCTGCGGTTTTTCCTCATGGGAGAACTATCAGAAGATCCTGCCCTATATCGATGAGCTCTATATGGATATCAAGCATATGGACAGCGCGATGCACCACCGGGGCACGGGCAGGGGAAACGAGATCATCCTGGCCAACATCAGGAACATGGCACAGGCAGGAAAGGACGTGACCATACGCGTGCCGCTGATCCCGTCATTCAATGATACGGATGAGAACCTGGAGCAGCTTGCCGGGTTCATGCGCGACAACGGGCTGCGCCGGGTGGAGTTCATGCCCATGCATGTCTACGGGCGTTCAAAGTATGAGGCCTTGGGACGGACGCTGGACGTGGATGAGAGCAGTGCGCTCAGGACAGAAGCGGCGGTCTCTTGTATGGAAGCTGCAAACATTGAGGCTGCAGTGCAGCATTTGTGATCATTCCATCTCGCTCAGGATGCGCCAAAGGGTATTGTAGCTGATGCCCAGTTCGCGGGCAGCCTGCTGCTTGTTCCAGGAACAGCGGATGATGGTGTCCTGGACGATCTGGCGGCGTAATGTCTCTATCCTGTCTTTAAGGGATCCGGTCAGGGGCGGTGCGATAGGTGCCGACCGGGCCGGATCCTGTTTTTTTTCGCATGCCCATTCTTCAAGGATGCTGCAGAACAGGGCAGGGTCGGCCGTTTTCTGCTGGCCAAGCAGGATGATGTAGCTTTCAAAGACGGAGCGCAGCTCTCTGACGTTGCCGGGCCAAGTATGGGCGGCAAGCTTTTCGGAAATGGCCGGGCTGATGATGTCGGTCGTTTTTCCATATTGATGCAGGAGGGGCGTGAGCAGGTCGGGGATATCCTCCAGGCGGTGCCGGAGAGGGGGAACTTGCAGGCGCAGGCAGGCCAGCCGGTAAAAAAGGTCCGCGCGAAAATTGCCCTTTTGGATCATCTCCGGGAGGGATTTGTGGGATGCGCTGATGATGCGTATGTCGACAGGGATTATGTGGCTTCCGCCGACCCGGATGACTTCGCGTGTCTCCAGGACGCGCAGCAGTCGCAGCTGTGTACTGTATCCGAGATCCCCCACTTCATCCAGGAACAGGGTCCCCCCGTGTGCCATCTCAAAAACGCCGGCCTTGCCGCTGCGCTTGGCCCCGGTAAAAGCCCCTTCCTCATATCCGAACAGTTCGCTTTCAAGCAGGGTCTCCGGTATGGCCGCACAGTTGATGGCCAGGAAAGGGGCGTTCCTGCGGGGACTGGCATTGTGGATGGCCTGGGCCACCAGGTCCTTGCCTGTCCCTGTCTCGCCGTGAATCAGGATGGATGCGTCATGCGGCGCATAAGTATTGATGCGCTCGCGGAGGGTCTTCATGACGCTGCTTTTGCCAAGGATATCATTTACCTGGGTGTGGGCGATGAAGCCATGCTGCTTTTGGGATGCCCGGATACGCCCCGCAAAGTCATACAGCGAGGCCAGGTCCCGTATGAAGGCGACAGCGCCATGCCGCCTTGAATCTATGGAAAACGGGATGACGTTGATGATCAGCTGCCGTTTGTTGATGGTGACGATCTTGTCGACGATGGATATCCCTGTATTGAGGGTCTCTGTCAGAAAGAGTTTGTCAAAGTAGAATGAAAAGTCATTCTGCTTTAACGGGATCTTTGTAGGGGAAAGGAGTTTGGCTGCGGTGATATTGCTGTAGATGCAGTTTTCGTTTTCATCAATGAAGACGACACCTTCATTGTAAAGCTTCAGGATGGACAGCAACTGTTCGTGATGCAGTTGTTCTTCCCTTTTCATCTGGGCGATGATCTTGGCCCTGTTCAGTGCGATACGGAAACTGTAGCTCGTAGGCTCTACCGGAAAGTAGGAGATATCCTGCTTGTTTTGGACGACCTCCGAGGAAAAGCCTCCGCCGACGATGGCGCGGCAGCCGGAGGCCATAATGGTATTCAGGTTTTTTTCAAGATCGATGATGTTGTTATACCGGATGGGGATGAGGGAGACGTCACACAGCTTTTCAAGGAGCTCTATGTTGATGTTTTCATTGGCATGGATGGTCAAGCCTATTTCCCGTGTTTTTTCCCTGGCTTCGAGAACGGCCTGGATGATGTCCATGTCGGTTTTTTGTATCTGTATGGCAAAATAGCCTATGTTTTTTACAGAATGAAAAAATGTGCTGTAGATAAGGATGACATCATATCCTTCACGCAAAAGTTTTGATGTGCCAAGATCCTGTTCTGAATAGTCTATGATAAAGTAGTCAATGGTATATTCAAGACTGTTATTGAATTCTTTCATCCTGCTTTCAAAGTTATAAAAGTAGGAAAGTACGGCAAATTTGAATGGGGACGAGAGCGGCATGGTCTCCTCATGAAAAAATAATGAGATAATATGATATTGTGTTGATTGAATATAAAAATAGAGTATGCACAATTTTTAATTTTGTACATACTCTATCAGGCGGTAAGAATCAGGCACTAAAATGCGTTATTGGGTATCCAGAGTGCCAGCATGGGGAAGACCGTCAGCAGCAAGACCAGGCCGATATTGATGCACATGAAGGGCAGGACGCCCTGGAAGATCGTCTTCATGGGCACATCGGGAGCGGCGTCATGCATGACGAAGACATTGACCCCGACAGGAGGTGACAGGAGGCCCACCTCGGACATGATCACGGCAAAGACGCCGAACCAGACAGGATCGATCCCGAAGTGACGGACCAGGGGGAACAGGAACGGAATGGTCAGGATCAGGAGCCCGAACATGTCGAGCATGGTGCCGAGGATCAGGTAGATGATGCCGACGACCAGTAGGAAGGTATAGGGGCTGAGGTTGAGGGCAGCCACCCAGTCGACCAGGGCCTGCGACGCACCGGTGATGGCCAGGAATCGGGCCATCAGATAGCCGGTCAGGATGATGCCGTAAATCATGGCGGCCACATAGGCGGTCTCGATCATGGCCTTCTTGGTATTGGCCCATGTGAGCTTCTTCTGCACGGCAGAGATGATGAGCACGCCGACCACGCCGATCCCCGAAGCTTCCGTGGGGGTACAGAAGCCGCCGTAGATACCGCCGATGACGATGCCGAACAGCACCAGCAGGCCCCAGGTGCCCTTGAGGGAGATAATACGTTCCTTCCAGCTGTACGACTGGCCGATGGGTCCGAGGCTGGGATTGATCTTGCAGCTCAGCCAGCAATATACGCAATAGAGAATAGTGGAGATGAGGCCGGGGATGACGCCGGCCAGGAACAGACGGCCCACGGATGTATCGGTCAGGACGCCGTAGAAAATGAAGCCTGCGCTGGGGGGGATAAGGATGGCCAGGGTACCGGCCGAGGTGATGGCACCTGTACTGAGCTTGTCATCATACTTGTAGCGCTTCAGCTCCGGGCGCAGGATCCCGGCCATGGTCGCCACCGAGGCGGACGAGGAACCAGTGATGGCGCCGAAGCAGGCACAGGTGACGACGGAGGAGATGAGCAGGCCGCCCTGCAAACGTCCGAGCCAGCGCTCGATGCAGGTAAAAAGATCGCGTGCGATACCGGTGTGAAAAACCATCTTGCCCATGAACACGAAGAGTGGGATGCACAGCAGGATGAAGTCCGTGCCTGTCTGCATGGCCACCATGATGGTCTGTTGCAGCATACTGTCCATCCCTGCCACCAGCGTCAGGCCCACAGCGGCGACCGCACCAAGGGCAAAGGTGACCGGAACCCCCATGACCAGCAGGAAAATCATGCATGCAAGACCGTAGAATCCGATTGAGACCATATGATTCTCCTACGACTGCTTTCCAAAAAGCTTCTTCAGGGTGAAACGGACAAGAAGGGCAAGAGTCAGCAGACAGCTTAAAATCATCAGAGAAGTGAAAGGCCAGAGAGGCCATTCGAGTTCCATTGTACCTTCATTGATATGGAACTGATACTCAAGACCGCTGATGCCTTCAAAAGCGATGGCGGTATAGAATATGGATCCGCAAAGAATGGTCAAAAAGTTTGATATCCTTCTGAACAAAGGATAAAAGTTGTTATAGAAGATATCCATGCGGATATGTCTGTCTTCCTGCCAGGTATTGCTCTGACACAGGAAGACCAGCAGGAAGAATGCCAGCCCGCAGAGCTCCTGGGACCATGTGAAACCGGAGTTGAAGAAGTAGCGGCCGATAACTTCGAGGGCGATGGTACACGTCATGACCGTCAGGCAGATCTGGGCGGTGATGGAATGTACGGTTTGGGATAGCCTCCCCAGGAAGGAATCCGTTTGCCGGTATGCGCTGTGATCTTTTTCCATAATGTCCCTGCATGGGTTGATGTCATGGCCTGATTGTGCTCAGGGGTAGTATGTGCCCGGGGGGCATCCCCGGGCACGCTGGGGAGTTAAAAACCGCTGATGATGCCCTTGACGGGATTCTTCGTCACCAGCTCCAGGGCCTGTTCGGGGGTAAGATCCTTGTACTGTTCGGTCAGCTTCTTCAGCTCTTCAAACATGGCCTTTGCCGGATAGCCTTCGGCTTCGCAGTCGGCGATGAACTGGTCGTAGACGGGCTGGACGGCCTTGCGCATCTTTGCCTTCTCTTCAGGGGAGATCTCGATGAACTCGACGCCGTTTTCCTTCATGGTCTTGGCCGCGATCTTGTCATCGATGTCATAGGACTGGGAAGCGATCTGGGAGGCCTGGCGCATCTTGAGGTAGAAGAACTTCTGCTGTTCGGGCGTCAGGCCCTTGAAGAAGGCCTTGTTCATGCAAT
>ENA-OWRJ01002909-OWRJ01002909.1-human-gut-metagenome-genome-assembly--contig:-NODE-2909-length-13456-cov-3.237370_pt1 | contig 13456 bp, 10 predicted proteins | sample MGYA00248269_ERZ651897 | MGnify/ENA primary metagenome ERZ651897 (study PRJEB26924, sample SAMEA4378252) | human gut metagenome | biome: human gut; feature: human-associated habitat; material: faeces...
GCCGATGACCTCAGCCGCGGGACAGTCGTTAATGGTGACCTTCCAGCCGCGACGCTGGCAGTACTTCATGTACATCTTAAAGAGCATGAAGGTCCAGTCCTGCGCCTCCAGGCCACCCTGTCCGGGCTTGATGGTCACAATCGCGTCGCCGTGATCGAACTCACCGGTAAACCAGCTCGAAAGCTCGAGCTCGTCGATAGCGCGGGCCAGGCGTTCTGCCGTAGCGGCAGCCTCCTCGCGCAATGCGGCGGCATCGGGGTCGTCGCCCATCTCCTCGGCAAGCTCCAGCGCCGCGCGGGCGTCAGATAGCTCGCCGCGCGCGGTATCCACGGCAGCGATATCTTCCTTGGCGCGAGCGATCTCCTCCATGGTGGCGCGAGCGGCGTCGGCGTCATCCCAAAAGCCGGGGGCCACGCTTTTTGCCTCGAGCTCGGTCACGCGCGTGCGCTTCTCGTCCAAATGAAGATACGACTCGACCTCGCCGAGCCGGTCCGCAAACGCGTCCAGCTCGGCGGGCGTTACTTCTAAAGCCTCGGCCATTAACGATTCCTGCCGTGGCAGTACTTGAACTTCTTGCCGCTGCCGCAGGGGCAAAGGTCGTTGCGGCCCACGTTGACATAAGGGTCATCGCTCTCGGACTTGCGGTAGGTGGTCACCTTGCCGCCGTTGTTGACAGCAGCCGGGCCTCCCTGGACGGCCGTACGAGCCTGAACCTGTGCCTGCTTGCGCAGCACCGAGCTGCCGTTGTCGCCATCGACGTCGGCGGGGCCGGAGAAGCGCGCACCCTCGAGCGCGGGGTCCTCCTTGTGCTCCACGGCCTGCGGGGCGGCCTTGATCTCGATGCGCAGAACGGTGCGCAGGTAATCCTCGTACATGGTGTCAACGAGCATCTGGAAGGCACCATAAGCCTCAGTCTTGTACTCGACCAGCGGGTCGCGCTGGCCAAAGCCGCGCAGTCCGATACCGGTCTTGAGGTAGTCCATCTCCTGCAGGTAGTTCATCCAGCGGGTATCGATGACGCGCAGCATGACCTGAGTGTTGAGCTCGCGCATGAGGTCCTCACCCAGGCGCTCGGCCTTCATGTTGTAGCACTTCTCAACATATGCCAGGACATCGGCAGCCAGGGCCTCGAAGTCCTCGTCGGGGAACTTGGGCGTATCGATATGCCCGGTGAGCTCAACGACCCACTTGCGCAGGCCCTCGAGATCGCGCTCGCCATCGTGGCTGTCCTTGGTGCAGAACTCCTGCACGCAGCGGTACACGGTGTCGTGCATGACCTCGGTGATGTGGTCGGTCAGGTCCTTGCCGTCCAGAATCTTGTTGCGCTCGGCGTAGATGACCTGGCGCTGCTTGTTCATGACGTCGTCGTATTCAAGAACGCTCTTGCGCATGGAGAAGTTGATGCTCTCGACCTTGTGCTGGGCGCTCTCGACGGCCTTAGAGATGATCTTGTGTTGGATGGGCATGTCGTCGCCCATGTCGGCGGTGACCATCATCTTGGAGACACGGTCCATCTTGTCGCCGCCGAACAGGCGCATGAGGTCGTCCTCGAGCGACAGGTAGAACTGAGTCTCGCCCGGATCGCCCTGACGACCGGAGCGGCCGCGCAGCTGGTTGTCGATACGACGGGACTCATGGCGCTCGGTGCCGATGACGGTCAGGCCGCCGGCGGCAAGCACGCGCTCGCGCTCGGCCTTGCAGGTCTCCTTGGCCTCGGCGTTAAACTGCTCGAGCTGCTCGGGTGTCACGTCCTCCATGGTCAGGCCCTCGTACTCAAGGCGCTCGCGCACCAGCTCGTCGGGGTTGCCGCCCAGCAGGATGTCGGTACCACGACCGGCCATGTTAGTAGCGATGGTCACGGCGCCGTAGCGTCCGGCCTGGGCAACGATATGAGCCTCGCGCTCGTGATGCTTAGCGTTGAGGACCTCGTGCGCGATGCCGCGCTTGGTAAGGGCGGCCGACAGTTTCTCGGAGCTTTCGATGGAGACGGTGCCCACCAGGACCGGCTGGCCCTTGGCGTGACGTCGCTCGACGTCGTCGGCAACGGCGTTGTATTTGGCCTGGATGGTGCGGTACACCAGGTCCTCGTGGTCAACACGCTGCACGGGCTTGTTGGAGGGGATGACCTCGACGGGTAGCTTGTAGATCTCGCGGAACTCGGCATCCTCGGTGAGTGCCGTACCGGTCATGCCGGAGAGCTTGTCATACAGACGGAAGTAGTTCTGCAAGGTGATGGTGGCCAGCGTCTGGTTCTCCTCGCGCACGAGCACGCCCTCTTTGGCCTCGATGGCCTGGTGCAGGCCCTCGGAATAGCGGCGGCCTTCCATGATGCGGCCAGTGAACTCGTCGACGATCTTGACCTCGCCGTTAGTGACCACGTACTGCTTGTCGCGATGGAACATGTACTGGGCCTTCAGCGCCTGCTGCAGGTGGTTGACCAGCTGGCCCGAAAGGTCGGCATAGATGTCCTCGATACCCAGGCGGCGCTCGATCTTCTTAAGGCCGCGCTCGGTGGCGGCAATGGTGTGCTTGGCCTCGTCCATGACGTAGTCGCCCGTGGGCTCTACGTCCTCGGTGGCGGTGAGCATGTCGTGCGAGACGTCCTCGCCGCGCTCAAGGCCGCGCACGGCACGCGCGAAGTCCTTGTAGGTGCTGGCGGACTTGGTGCCGGCACCCGAGATGATGAGCGGGGTACGTGCCTCGTCGATCAGGATGGAGTCGACCTCGTCGACGATGGCGTAATGGTGGCCGCGCTGCACGCGCTGCTCGGGGCGAGTGACCATGTTGTCGCGCAGGTAATCGAAACCGAACTCGGAGTTGGTGCCGTAGGTGACGTCTGCCTGGTAGGCCGGACGCTTGAGCTCGAGCGGCATGTTGTTCTGGAGCAGACCGACGGTCATTCCCAGGTACTTGTAGATGCGGCCCATCCACTCGGAGTCGCGCTTGGCCAGGTAATCGTTGACGGTAACGACGTGTACACCCTTGCCGGCAATAGCGTTGAGGTAGCCGGCCAGCGTGGAGACCAGGGTCTTGCCTTCGCCGGTCTTCATCTCGGCGATATGCCCCTCGTGCAGTGCCATGGCGCCGATGAGCTGTACGTCAAAGTGACGCATGCCCGTGATGCGCTTGGAAGCCTCGCGCACGGTGGCAAAAGCCTCGGGGAGCATGTCGTCGAGCGACTCGCCGTTGGCGTAACGCTCGCGGAACTTATCGGTCTGGCCGCGGAGTTCCTCCTCGGTCATCTTCTCAAACTGGGGCTCAAGACCGTTGATCTGGTCGACGATCTTGTAGTAGCGCTTAAGGTCCTTATCGGATCCAAAGGACAGCAGCTTTGACATGAATCCCATGTGGTTTTCCTTTTTGGCCATCGCCCACGCCGTGCAGCTGCGGGCGAGTTAAACACAGATGATTGTACTTTAGCCAAACAAGGCACGGCCTATACGGTCGACCTCGACCGCCACGTAATAACTATGACCAACCTGCCACAATGGGACAGGTTTATTTTGGCAAGTTTTATCTGAGCAAACGCCGTCTATCTGCCATTTGGTGCCACGGGGACAGGTTAGCTTGCACCAATAAAAAGAAAAGGGCCGCGCACCCAAATGGATGCACGGCCCTTATGCCATGAATGCGAGCGATTCCGCGGCGAGCTATTTACTCAGCAGCCTCGGTGGTCTCGGCCTCGGCAGCGGCCTCCTCGACGGGAGCCTCTGCGGGAGCCTCGGCGGCCTGCTTGGCAGCCTCCTCGGCGAACTTAGCAGCACGCTTAGCCTTCTCGGCAGCCTTAGCCTCAGCGGCGGCCTTGCGAGCGGCCTCGGCCTCAGCAGCCTTGGCGGCCTTGGCAGCCTTGGCCTCCTCAGCCTTCTTGAGCTGGGCGGCAGCGGCGCCACCGAACTTGTCGGCGAAGCGCTGGACGCGTCCACCGGTGTCGACGAACTTCTGCTGGCCGGTGTAGAACGGGTGGCACTCGTTGCAAAGCTCAACCTTCATCTCGGACACGGTAGCGTGCGTCTTGAAGGTGTTGCCGCAGGAGCACGTCACCGTGCACTCGACATACTGGGGATGGATACCCTGCTTCATGGTAGGACTCCTTATTAGTCAGGCGCTGGTTACCGATCAGCGCATAAGGCGTCTTGGTTTCCGACCAAGACAACAAACTCGGCTATGGTACCACGGCGCCGCGTGTCCCACAAAAGGTTCACGGTCTTTTCGGCACAACACGAGCTGGACCTTAAATATCAACTTCATCCGAACACTCCCCCACATTCATCTCTCGTATGTATCGAGGTATTCCTGCTTGAGCGTCTGCGAGGACGACTTGATCTTTTCCACGAGCGTGCCGGCTTCGATGAAGTAGAACGAGTTGGTAAGGTCTGCCAGGTCGTCGAGTAGATGGCTTGAAATGAGCACGCTGCGTCCCCGCGCCACCTCGCTGCGCATCGCGTCGCAGGAGGTTTTCCGTTTTCCCGGATCGAGGCCGTTCAGCGGTTCATCGAGGATGAGGTACGGGCAATCGGTCGCTATCGCCATGGCAAGCTTTACCTGCTGCTTCATTCCTGTCGAGAGTTTACGGGTCGGCTTGTCGAGATATGGGGAGATTCCGAGGGAGTCGCAGAGCGAGTCGATGTCGGCGGCCGATTTCCACGCCTCCCTAACGAAAGCAAGGTGCTCGATGGCCGATAGCGTGGGGTAGAGATCCGCGCTGCCCGAAGAGCTCAGGTAGACGAGTTCTGCAAATTCGGCTGATCGACGTTGGCGGATTCCGTCTGCCGCCAGGCTTCCCGAGCGGATGCGGGTGGGAAATTGGCCCGACAGCGCTTCAAGAAGGGTGGTTTTCCCCGAGCCGTTGGGAGCAACGAGGCCCGCCGCCGTTCCCGGGCTCAGGAAAAGCGACCCGATTGAAAGTATCGTCGTGCTTCCGTATCCCACGCTCGCGTCCAGAAGCTCGAGCCCATGGTGCTTTTTCGCGGGTCCAGGCTGTTTGGGGGAACGTGCCGCAACGGCGCCGACCGCAAAAAGGACCGCGACGTATGCCAGGGCCACGGCAAGCATCGATGCGCTGCCTGAACCGGAGCCAATGAATTCTGTCGGGAAGCATCCTACGTAGCCCGTTGCCTCGATAGGCGAGAATACGGCCAGCGGCAGGAGATTGAGCGCGGCGTTATGCTCCAGTGCCGAATCGGACAGTAACGGGAATGCCGGGGCCGCGACAAGCAGCGCGGAGGTAAGGGGGCCCGCGAGGACGCGCCTCGTTGCGGTCGATATGACGGCGGAGCAAACGGATATCAAGGTTCCGCCCGCAAGCAGCGCGAGAAGCAGGGCTGTGAAGACGTTTCCCGCGGTCGTGGTGGTAAGCGCGCCGTCATGGAAGAAGGCGATCGGGTACCCAATTTGCCCGAAGCCGTTTAGGACCAAGGCGTAAATGCCCCCGGGTGCGAGGCCGGCGAGGAGCATCGCGGTCCCCGCGACGATTATCGAAAACACGATCTGGATAAGGCGCCGGAATTTGGGCGCGGGCGCCTTTGCCGCCAGGGTCCCGGGCCTTGTGGCGCCGAGCACGAGTATCGACGAGAGAAGGAAGGGGATGAAGGGAAGGAAAGACGGCGCCGTGGCAATGGCGTAAGGCAGGAAGGAAAGGAATGGCAGGTCGTTTGCGGAGGCCGGGATATCCGTGATGCCGGAGCTGCTCAGGGCACGGCAATATGCGAGCGCCGCGTCATTGGTCTCTCGGTCTCCCACGATGGACCCGGATTGGAAGCCTTCGCCCATGAGCGCGTAGTAGCTCTCGGCAGAATCGAGAAAGGCGGCGTCGGTTTGAGCGGCAAGGGCGGCGTTCGCGTATCTTGCAAGCTCCGCGTCAGCTTGCTGCTCTGGCGATAGGTCTGTGCCGCTGGCCTGGGGCGCGCGCGTATTGAATGCGTCGACAAAGCCCTGCATGCCCTGCTTCATAAAGAAGGGCCCGTAGATGGGTGAATTGAACGCAATGGGGACGGAAAAGGCTGCAGCGAGAACGAGCGTACAAATCCATGCGGCCTTGTCTCTTAGGATCAGTTTGAGAAGAAGTCGACAGTACATTCAGAAGCACCTACGTTCCTCAAAGAATCGTTAGATTAAAAGTAACAGACCGGATGAAGATACGTGCGACGGGGGCGAGGCGAATGGCTGAGCGGTATCGATATGCGGGTTTAACGGTATTATATTGACCACATAGATTATTAACTTGCATTTCTACCCGCCCTTTTCGTAGAGTCGCCGATACGTGCTTAGCGCACCCTCGGCGCGTCCGGCAGGCTTTGCGAAATGGGATCCAGGAGACTTCGGCGCAGCATCATCTTGCGGAATGCTTCTAATGAGCCTCCCATCCTTCAAAAACAGAATCTCATCGCACAGCCTATCGACCGAATCCAAGATGTGGGATGACATGATGATGCACGTACCAGAATCGGCCAGCTTCCTGAGAATCTCGGAATGCAAGTCCACCCTGCTGGGGTCGAGCGCGTTCATGGGCTCATCTAATAGAAGGTACCGCGCGCCCGTCGCATACGCAATCGCCAGGGTAAGCTGCTGCTTCATGCCCTGGCTCAGAGTGCGGATCCTCATCTTCGCGAACTCGCCTATCTGCGTTTGTTCCACTATCTCTTCGATATCGCGAGCATGCGGCCACATATCGCAAACCATCTTGAGGTGATCTTCCGCACGCAATCCGGGATACAGCAGCGTCCCCTCACCAGGTGCATAGAAGATCATAGAACGGACCTCTCTCGCACCCGTACCCTGCACCTCATCCAGAACGATGCTCCCGTCCACGCGAGGACCCGGCAAACCTGCCATCGCACGCAGCAACGTCGTCTTTCCATGCCCGTTCGGAGCGACGAGACCGTAGACCGTACCCGGGGCAAACTCAGCGTTCACCGAATCTACGAGCACCTTCTTTCCATAAGAGATCGTCAGCGTTTGAAGGTCAATCATCGAGATCATCCCCTTTCGATCTTTGGAACACTCAGGCGCACCATCAACGGAGATACGGCGCCCAAGACCACCAGCAGAGCGCCCGATGCGCCGACGACCTCTCCAAAAGGCATCGCGTTCGTCCCTCGCCCAAGGAACCCAATCGTCCCCACCTGGGAAGCGGGATCAAACGAGGCGAATGGAGCCAGCAGCGCGACGCCCATGCCCACGCTTTCAACATGAGCGCTCAACGAACCCAACACCAAGAGAACCGCGCAAACCATTCCGGTGACAACGGGGTTGCGGCTAATCGCTGCTGTCAACGCAGCGACGACGGAAATCACGCCGTATGCCATGACCAGCAACGGAATACTGCACAACACCGCCTCCCCCACCATGGACGTTGTCGAAGCTCCCGCCCGAATGAGAGCGACGGGATACTCCGATCCACCCGCACCGTTCTTAATCACGGACACAACGACAGCGGGAACCATCGACACCAAAAGCAGCACCAAGCCAAGCAGGAGAGCCAGCGCAACAGCCGTCAGAAAACGCACATGCGCTGTTGCGGGGATCTGGAGAACCAGAAGGGAACGACACTGCAGGTGGGTGCACGCGAGCGATGTGACAACCACGGGCAACAGCAAAAATAAGGAGGGAAGCGCTGCCTGGAGATACGAAAGGAGGATTAATGGGGGCATCTTCGTACTTAACTCGTAAACCTTGGGGTCCGGCAAGCTCGCGATCGACTCAAGCAGAAGGGCGCGCGCCTCCGCACGAGAAGGAGTCTCCGGCTCGATTCCGATCGATTGCAGGAGAGTCGCATCTGCCGCGCCCAGCTCACCTCGAGCGCGCTCGTACGTCGCAAGGCTTCGAAACCCCTCCGCAGGCATAGGCGCGTACACGAAACCCGAAAGAGCATCCCGCATGTCTTCCAGGGCCGCTTTGCCCTCGACGTCCATATTCGCAGCGTTCTGCTCTAGATACCGATCTATTGAACGGAGCTCCCCATCCCTATACCGAACAGCGGAAACGTTATCAGCGTCAGGAAACATCTCGACCAGAGCCGGGGCCAGCATCGTCGTCGACATTGCAATCGCGCATACGGCGAGGGTAGGAGAACGCAGGAGCAGTTTCCCCATCGTTCTTACGTATGCAACGGCGGAGGCACAAGCGCTCGAACGAGTTGCCGTTCTCGATGCAGTGAAGGAACCTCTCTCAAGACAAATCGGGGATATCGGGCACGCGCAGCCGCTCTTTCCAGCAACGCAAAGCAGGCTAATTGCCAGCACCTCGATCCCGATTGCGCATACGAGGGCAATCGCGCCACGCTCGAAGCAAAGTCCAGGCAGATTCACTATCTGCGTTGTCGGGTACGGGCTATAGGCGCCGACGGTCAACTCAGTGTTCGCATACGTAAGGGGATTCAACAGGGCGAACTCACGTAAAGCGATGGATCTTCCGTAATACCCGGGAACCATCGTCACCCCCATCAGGGCACATACGAACACGATTCCAAGCGTAGGGTTATTGGCAATCTTCACGGCAAGGTGAACGACAAGCGAGATGAACGCTGCCACCAAGAATTGCAAGATGGCCGTCTGCGCGAACACCAGCCAAGCCGGTTTGATAACCGGAGTCGCATATTGAATGTAGCCTATCGGATAGAACGGCGAGCCCGGGCCATTCTTCACAAGCGCGGCGATTATCCCTGGAAGATTGATGGCGAGGACGGCAAGCATTGCAAAAACACTCGCCCATACGCTCGATGCAACAAGTCTACCCAGCTCGCCCATCGGTGCCTGGATGATGAGCTTTTCACGTTTGTTAAGACGCGCGGCAAGGAACGAGACGGCAACGGCCGTTGCGACCCATAGCAAGCACTCCTTCGATCCGTCATAATAGGTGTACTCTCCATCCGATATCTGCAGAAACGGAAGTAGGGGAGAGAGCGGTGCCAAGATAAGACGTCCCGCGGCAAGAGGGTACAGAAGCGCGGGCATGCTTGATGAAGAGGTATAGACACCGTCCTCCCCCGCATTCACAAGCGCATCCGCATAGGATGCTGACAATTCCTGCTCAACACGGGTTATTCCCGACTCGAGGTATTCGACCCGTCCGTCGATGCCAGCCGCGCTCCTGAAGACGGGCAGAGCACAAAGAACCATCAACGCAACAACGACAACACAGAGCGACCTGGAGGAGAGAAGCGACCTAAAGATCGCCTTCGAGATTTTGAGCATATTCATCGCCAACCTTGACCTCATCCAGTCGGAACAGAGGGGCCGAACAAAATGCTCGGCCCTTCCTCGCATCTAGTAGGTGCTATAGACAAATTGCCATTTATCAGTTGTGCCAAGAACACCACAGGAGCACATTGCAGCGAGGCGGGATTCCCTATGATGCGCGGATCGGCGATAGCCATTTCGGTAGGAGATCGTCTTGTAAGAGATGTTGAACATCGAGATGCTGTGCCCGCTTACGCCGCGAGGACAGCTGTAGCTCCAGTAGGTATCGACGACGTCGTCCGTATACCCGAGGGGCTCAACGAGGGCACACTGGCTGCTCTCCTGGGAAGGAGGCATCGGGGTATCCGCAAAAGCGGGGGCTCCCGGCAGCAACAGACAAAGAGCGAGGCCGAGGAAAACCAAGAGCTTACACGACTTAACAGTGCTGAACATAATCCTCTCCAATCTAGAGGGGTTTCGGTTGCAGCATGCTGTGATTACTTGCCGGCAAAGTCAATTTAACATAAACTGTTAAAAAGTAACCTGAGTTTTTTAAATTCTTCGGAGGTTATTATGAGTTCCGACAATCGCACTCCCCGGCTTCATTCCTTCCGCATCGCATGTGCGATAGCCTCTGCGACCCTTTGCGCCACCGCCATCGCACAAGTGGCGTTCTCCTTAAAGCCAGCAATCGAAGTGCTCGACAACCCTGTAATTGCAGACTCCCCCGCGTATCCAGCCCTTGCGATCTCGACATTGGTCCCTGCCGTCATCGGTATCGCTACGACCATCCTCAGCGCCGTTCTCGTGTGGACGATCAAGAGCGGAGACCCCTTCAAGAAAGGGTCTGCGACATGCTTGAAGGTGCTCGGCATTCTCTTCGTTGTTCAAGCTGCCACCAGCCTCTACGCCGGCTCACTCAAAACCTCCGTTTCGATGTTTGGCGGCGAGGGGGCCGTCGGCGCCCAAGAGATCGCTTCATCATTCGATTGGACCTCTCTGGTTCTCGGCATCGTCCTGTTCATGCTTTCCCAGCTCTTCTTGTACGCCCGAGAGCTGTACCTCGACTCCGACGAGATTGCGTAAGGAAACGCCATGCCCGTAATTGTTCGCCTCGACAAGATCATGGCCGAGCGAAAGATTTCCTCGAACGAACTTGCCGAAAGGATTGGAACCACGCCCGTGAACCTGTCCCGTATTAAAAAAGGGCATATTCGCGGCATTCGCTTCAACACACTCGAGCAGCTATGCCTCGCCCTTCGTTGCCAACCCGGAGACCTTCTCGAAGTCATGAGCGAAGAGGATGCCCGAAAGGAGTTCGGACTCGATTGGTCCGCCGAGGATTAGAGGGCGGTCGTACTCGCCCTGCACACGGGGATGCGAATCGGCGAGGTCTGCGGCCTTCGGTGGTGCGATGTGGATTTCGAGACGGGCCTGATCTCGATCAGACACTCGGTGGTGTACGCGAAGGGAATGGGTTCGTTCATCAAGGACACCAAGACCCATGACGCCAGGGGTATCCCCATCGACCCGGTCGGCCTACTCCCCTTCCTGAAGGAGACCCACGAGATCGACTGCGGAAAGCTGCGCTTGCGCGGCCTTACCGGGGCGGTCGAGATCGGGGACTGCTACATCCTGTCGGAGCCGGGCGCGACCTTCGCGACGACAAGCTATATCCGCAGGGCGTTCAAGACGTTCTCGGAGACCAACGGCCTCATGGGCACCAACGACGAGCTGATCACGTTCCACGGCCTTCGCCACACGTTCGCAACGCAGTGGATCCGCCAAGGCGGCGATATCAAGGCGCTCCAATCGATCCTCGGCCACAAGGACGCCATGGCGACGCTCAACGTCTACGCCGACATCGAGCCCATCTCCAAAATCCATAACATGCTGCGCGCCACGCCGTGCCTTTGGCGCGGGCACCTCGGGCCGAGGGTCGATCCGGGTCCCATGTTCCAACAGAGGATCCAGGAGTCCATCGAGACGCTCCAGGCGTTCGGCTACGGCATCACCGAGCCGGACGACCGAAATATCGCCATACGCGACGTGAAGACGAACAGTTGGCTCTAGCTCACCGAGTACGCGGCAGTGCTGGGCCCATCCCAACTGAGGTCACGGTGGTCCGATAGGGGCGCCGCCCGCGGCATGCGCCGCGGAGCGGTATCCCCTACCGAAGGGCGGGGATGCCCTCCGCTTCCAGTTCGGAATCAGCCGTCGGAGGCGTTCGGCTGACTGCGGGAACGGCCTGTCCGCTCAATGTGTTCGGCTGAGATCGGAAATCAACCCAACACGAGCCGGACACGCGCCAGACGGCTCTTCCCCGTGCGGCCTTCCCCCTTACGCTCATGTTGCAGGCATGTAACGCCGCAGCGAGCGCGCCTTTTTTGCGCCAGACAGGTACAATGATGAACACTGTACCGTAGCGGAGCGCCCCGCGCGCGCCGCAATCACGCGAAAGGGTTTCCCATGGCCGAGATCTCGTCCTCCCGTATCGTCATCACCGTCCTTGGCAAGAACCGCCCCGGCATCGTCGCCGGCGTCACCCGTGTCCTAGGCGAGGCCAACGTCGACATCCGCGACATCACGCAGTCCATTATCGAGGACATCTTCACCATGACCATGCTGGCCGATACCGCCGAGTCCAAGCTCGACTTCGCCGAGCTGCAGAAGGCGCTGGCCGAGGCCGGCGAGCTTTCGGGCGTCAACGTGTCCATCCAGCGCGAGGACGTCTTCAACTTTATGTACCGCCTGTAGCGAACAGGCTGCGTGGAGACGGCCCAACGTGCGCCCAGGCGCAACGTCACCACATGGCCCGGAGAGGAGCGCACATGGCCTACGACGCCAAGAAAATCTACTACCGCTTCGACGACCACCTGAGCCGTCTGGTCTTGGATTACGAAGCAAGCCGCCAGATTTCGTCTGAGAGCGAAAACCTCTACCACGGCCTGCCGACCGACCCTTATGACGAGGGCCTGTTTGTCGAGCACAATGTCAAGCGCGGCCTGCGCAATGCAGACGGTTCGGGCGTGGTCGCGGGCCTCACTCGCATCTCGGATGTGCATGGCTACAACAAGGTCGACGGTAAGGTCGTGCCCGATCAGGGCAAACTCACGCTTCGTGGCTACAGCATCGAGGATCTGGTCAACAACGCCCAGGCCGAGAATCGCTACGGCTACGAGGAAGTCGCCTATCTGCTTATCACGGGTTCGCTGCCCAACAAGGAAGAGCTCGACGGCTTTTGCGAGCGCCTGGGCGCCTTTAGACATCTGAGCGACGAGTACGTCAAAGAGTTCCCTATGACCACGGTGCCGTCGAGCATCATGAACGTGCTCCAGCGCGCCGTGCTGCTGCTCTACGCCTTCGATGCCGAACCAGACGTGATCACGCCCGAGCACGAAATCGACGTCGCCATCTCCATGCTCGCCCGTCTCCCCCGCATCGCCGCCTTCGCGCATATGGCCTCGGTCGCCAAGCGCCGCGGCTCCGAGGTTCATGTACCGCACCCCACACCCGGCCTCTCCACCGCCGAGACTATCCTGCAGGTGTTGCGCGGCGGCATGGCGTTCACCCGCGATGAGGCGATGCTGCTCGACGTGATGCTCATGCTGCATGCCGAGCACGGCGGCGGCAACAACTCCACCTTCGCTTGCCGTGTGCTGTCGTCTTCGGCCACCGACCCGTATTCCGCCTACGCCGCGGCTATCGGCTCGCTCAAGGGCCCGCGCCACGGCGGTGCCAATGCCAAGGTCGTGTCTATGCACGAGGACATCCGCGCGCATGTTTCCAACTGGGAGGACGAGGACGAGGTCGCGGCCTACCTGGGCAAGATCCTCGACAAGCAGGCCTTCGACGGCACCGGCCTCATCTACGGCATGGGCCACGCCGTCTATACGCTCAGCGACCCGCGCGCCGAGGTCTGCCGCCGTTACGCGCGCACACTTGCCGCCAAGAAGAACCTGGGCGATGAGTTCGCGCTCATCGAGCGCATCGAGCGCCTGGCGCCCCAGGTCATGCGCGACCATGGCATGACCAAGCCCATCTGCGCCAATATTGACCTGTACACGGGCTTTATCTACAAGATGCTCGGCGTACCCGAGACGCTCTTTACGCCGCTGTTCGCCGTCGCCCGCATGGCAGGCTGGTCGGCGCACCGCATGGAAGAGCTCTTCTGCGCGCACCGTATCATCCGCCCCGCCTATCGTCCGGTGATCGAGCCGCTGGCGTACAAGCCGCTCGCCGACCGCTAGGACGCGGACCGTTATAGAACTCGAGCGTGG
>ENA-OWRJ01002914-OWRJ01002914.1-human-gut-metagenome-genome-assembly--contig:-NODE-2914-length-13422-cov-4.809755_pt1 | contig 13422 bp, 11 predicted proteins | sample MGYA00248269_ERZ651897 | MGnify/ENA primary metagenome ERZ651897 (study PRJEB26924, sample SAMEA4378252) | human gut metagenome | biome: human gut; feature: human-associated habitat; material: faeces...
CAGTTTGGCAATTTCTGCCTTAACAACCTGCGCTTTTTCTTCCGTTGTGCCATGCGGTGCGTTTTTGCCGTACAATAAATTACTCATGTAAAGCGTAAGGCAGTCAAACAGCACTGCATCAGCCTCTCGCGCAGCTTCGCACAAAACCTCGTGCGCATTATAGGGGGCTTCAAAATTTATCCAGCGCGTCCGGGGGCGGCGCGCTTTATGCAAACGTACACGTTCAGCCATTTCTTCGTCCAGAATTTCGGCGGTAGCAATGTAAGCGCATTTTGCGCCGTAATGCAGCACATATTTTTCGGCAAATTCGCTTTTGCCGCTGCGTGCCCCGCCGGTTACCAAAACAATTTTAGCCGGCATACAAAAACTCCTTTCTATAAACAAAAAATCCTCTTTATAACAAAGAGGATATACTTCAAAAACGATATGCAAATACCCGCCTATCCCCCGTAGGCTGTGATACTCGTAACAGGCAGGTCTCCTGGCTCAGGTTCATCGCCGTGCTGCGCCTTCCCAAAGCATTGCTTCAGTGACATTTTGCAGACAGCTCGCCATTACAGTAGCGGGACTGCGCCGGATTCGCACCGGCTTCCCTATTAAGATTGCGGGATTAACCGCCTCACCTGTTGATTTTTTCCGTTAAATTATATTCTATGCATTTCAAAAAAATCCTGCTTATGCAGATAAAAAATTAACGGCAGCCGTTAAGCCGCCGTTTAAACGCTTTATAAATTTATTTAAGGCTGTTTTTATAATCCTCAAGGAACTGGGCAAGACCTTTATCGGTAAGCGGATGCAGAAGCATCTCTTTTAAAACCTTGGTAGGAATGGTTGCTATATCCGCACCGGCGAGCATAACTTTTTCAACGTGCTCCATATTGCGTATGCTGGCGGCAATAATCTGCGTATCGAGATTGTACTGACGGAAAACCTTAACCATGTTTTCTACAAGCGCCACGCCGTTTTCGCCAATGTCGTCCAAACGGCCGATAAACGGGCTTACATAGGTTGCACCGGCACGCGCTGCCATAAGTGCCTGCGGCAGGCTGAACACCAGAGTTACATTGGTTTTAATGCCTTCTTTGGCAAGAATTTTAACGGCTTTTAAGCCTTCGGCAATGCACGGAATTTTTACAACAACCTTGTCGGAAATTTTCATCAGTTTGCGCGCTTCGGCAACCATGCCTTCGCAGTCGGTGCTGATAACTTCGGCGCTTACAGGCCCGTCAACAAGGCTGCAAATTTCGGGAATAACTTCGGCCTGAGTTCTGCCGCTTTTGGCAATCAGGCTGGGGTTAGTGGTAACGCCGTATACAACGCCCAGCGCTGCCATTTCTGCAATTTCCGCAACATTAGCGGTATCCATAAAAATCTTCACAATTCATACCTCTTTCATATTGTAATTTTGTTAATAAATTTATTAATATGAATCGCCGGTTTAAACGCCAATTAATGAACGTAGATTTTGCTCATTATTCAATTGCAAAATCTGCATAAGTTCGCTGGCACATTTATTGGCTTTGTTTTCAGCCCGTCACTAAATGGCGACTCACTTAAAACAGTACTGTCTGGTCACTTCCGGGAGGTAAAAAAACATCATGTCCCCTGCCCTTGCGGTTTTTGTTATTTACCCATGTGCCGCATTTTGGGCACTGCATTTCTGCCGCAGGCAAAGCCCATGCAAGCTGCCTGCCGCATTTTGGGCAAATAAAAAGCACCTGCATATTTGCTCCGGGCTGATATTTTTTCATACTCCGTCAACTCCTTTGCGGCCTTACCTGTCTATTATACACTATCGCAGAATTTTTTGCAGATTTTGTTGCAAGTTTTATGGACAAACAACGTAAAATTTTATATGCTATGATTAAATAAAGTTTAAAAGGTGGTTACACTATGTCACTGCAAAAAGAATTTGAAGCGCTTGGCTGTTGGAGCGCACCTACCGAAGAAGAACACATCAGCGTTTATGGGCTTGATTTTGATAACTGCTATATTATTTTTACCGACCTTGACGGCAAAACACCGGTTGACGCAAAAGCACCCGTTGTTGCCGCCTGCTACGATGACCGCGACGCCTTTATATGGGGCAAGGAGCTGAAAGATTTTGCTGCTTTAAAAGCGCTGCGCGCCGCCCACGCGGATGATGAAGCTTTTATTGCTGCCGTTGAAAATTATACGTTGCCGAAGGAATAAAAATTTAGAATTACACGGCATAATATAACTAAAATATAAAATTAATAATCATTCAGACTGACAGTTAAAATATTTAGTTATCAAACAGCAAATTATATCTGCCATCCGGTTATTTTTAATTTATCAATACAAATAAAAAGAGCCGCCTGACTGCCAACTCAAAAATTTTCCACAATAATTTTAGTATCATAACAGTTCAAAGCACTTATTAACTGCGTTCAAAAAGTGTTTTGAACTGTTATTTTTTATTAAATATTGCAATTTTTGAAAGTTGACTGCCAAGCAGCTCTTTATTATATTTACACTTCAGTTAAAATTACGGTTCTATAAGTTTTTTGGTACCGCAATGCTGATATTAAAAATAAATCACAATACCCACGCGGGAATGTAATACAAACTATCAGACGCAGGTAATAAATCATCTATTAAGCATACTATGCCGCCTGCGCCGATTTGTATTTTAGCGTCAGCGCTGACAGGTTCCAGTATCGCAAAGGTTTTAACGGCTTTATTAGGGTACGCGCTCTTTTTGATTGCCACTGGGTACGCTGTACCATTCTGCCAGATGATGAGTTCTATCTCCTTGCCGTTAAAATTGCGCAGGTAGTACAACGGCGGCACTATACCTTTATTGGCATAACTTTTGTAGATTTCCGTTACAACCCACGTTTCAAAAAATTCACTGCTAGCCGCACCTGCTTCCAAGGCATCGGCGTTAAGCCAGCGCGTTAAATATGCCGCAAGGCCGGTATCAAAAAAGTACAGCTTCGGCGCTTTTACTATATATTTTGCACCCGGCGGCATGGAAATAACACTTTTAATGGTTCGATATTTATAATTTTTTATCTTGCGTGTAATGTAATAAAACCATCAAAAACCGAATAACTATCTAAAATTATACTAATTTAAAATTAACGAAAAAGGTTTTAATTTAACTCATTAATTTTTAATTACAGAAGTAGTTAATATAAAAAATTATATAATACATAAGCTACATTAACTACATAGAAATTTCGCAAAATGAAGTTTTTTACGGTAAATTTTTATACATCTATATTTTAATACCTACAAGGTATCACTGTTAAAGGGAAATATGTTGATTTTAACAATACTGTTGACGACTTCTTTTCTGTATACAGATGTATGCAAAATAATACATAGAAAAACTAATACGCGTATATATACTAAAATCTACCCAAAAACTTGCAACATACGCCATCAGCACTCTTAATAGCTTTGTAGAAAAAGTCTAAAATACCGTATCGAAATATTTTGAATGCTAACATTTTTTATTTTGCAATCTTACATTTTAACAAATTCACCAAAAACTGCATTTCTTTCTTGTTTCTAAATACTACATACCACAAAATGAGCGTAATGATTACGCAGACAAAAATACCTACTATAAAATTAAGCAAAGTAACTTTAACAAAAAAACTACTATAAATAAACTTGCTCGTCAATGCAGATAACAGCGCCACAACAGTAAATTTCAAATAATCCATAAAATAATTTTTTAACTTTATATCTATGCCGTAATTAAAAAGCACATACGGCTCTACCCAAAAACAAGTTAAAAGCGTACTGATAATACCACCAAGCACTACACCGATAACGCCGTAATGAATCGTTAAATAAATAGAAATAACTAAATTTATTACGGCTTCCGCAATCGGCTTATAACGGTCATTCCAGTATAGGCCACAAGCGTCTCGGAACATCAGCACAGTTTTACGCATATACGTTAAATAAAATGAAAATGCCATTGCAGCTACAACTACTTCACTAAATAAATAAACCTTACCAACCCACAACTCTACAAACGGATTAAATAAAACAAAAAGTCCACAAAAACAAATTGTTGCCTGCAAAGCTGTTATAAACTCCATAACTTTAAAGGCTTTTATTTTTTTGCTGCTTTCTTCCAACACCATTAAATTACCAATACTGGCAGTAATGCTTTCAAAAAATTTGTCGGCAAAAGTATTTAAAGCTACTATCACCATATAATAGTTGTTATACAAGCCTACTGCCGCAAGCCCAGTAAATTTACTAAGAATTAAGTTACTACTACTAAATACTACCATGCCAGCAATTTTATGACATATCATGGCTTTTGTATTCTTTACTATTTGGTTCTTTATGTCTAAATCTAAAACCTCTGCATTTTCGTTTAAATACTTATATTCCTTATCCGCCTTACTCGCTATACTAAAATTTTCTAAGACTGTTCCCACCAGCATTAAAATAATAAAGCACCAGTAATCAGCAAAAATAAGTAAAAAGATTATTTGCAAAACAGCAACCAAAACCTGCACTGCCGCCTGATAGATATTGACAACATACTGCTTTTGGTCAGCAATTAAAAGACTGCGTTTATATGTCCATAAATAACTGACTACTGTATTAAGCAAAAACACCAAATAAAAATAATGCACTTGCGGTACACTTTGTCCATCCTTAATAAAATTACCTAAAAACGGAAATAAAGCCAGCCCTAAAACTAAAATAATACCGCCGACAGCAATATAGACCTCTTTAAACAAACGCATAATACTTTTAACTATTTCTTTATCGCCATATACAAGCGGCTTATACAAGCTGTATACAATAGCAGGTCCAATACCTAGTTCAGCAAGTGAAAGTATTGCCAATACATTACTAAACAAACCGTTAATGCCCAAGTATTCTATCGGCAGTGTTTTAACAAATACCATGCGTACGATAAACTTAAGCAAGTTAACGGCTATATAATTTACTGCAGAATATTTAATGTTCCGATTTACTTCCTGTATCATCATTATCTTTTACATCATGATCCTTTCAAGAATACATTCTTCAATCTAATACAAGAGCACCTATTAACAATAAACGATATTAATTCTACCACTAAACCTGAAGCCATTATACTTATTAACTATATTGTAAAAAATACATAAATCAACTATTATCTATAACTATACTTTTACCTATTATTTTAAAATATAACTTACTTATGAAAACAAACGGAAATATTAAAAATAAAACTACTAATGTTCTTACCTATGTAAAAAGCAAAATGTAAAATAATATAATAACTAAATTTGAGGTTATTTAGCAGCAGCTTTTTCTAACATTTGCAAAAATATACCGTAATATCGGAATAATAAAAACAAAATAGATACCATAATAATAAGATTCTGCAAATATTAAGCGAAATATCCCATTAATTATAATGTTACCCAGCAACAATAATTGTTAATATTTTTCACCAATATAAATTTCAAAATTACTTAACCATTAATAACTAATTTATAACTATTAGATCTCTTTTCAATCTGCATCTCCAATCCATTTAACACTAAATTATAATCTTGAAAATTAGCTAAACTTTATAAAATTATTTTCAATATATTTATCTTCTGATTTTATAAATCATAACTTGTAAAATCTAACACAGATATCTCTAAATTACAAGAATACATTTATTTAATTAGCATATAAACATTCGACTAATTCTTCATATAATATTCTTTAAAAACAACGCCCACTATCTTTCAAAACATTTAATGCATTTTGAATATTTTAATAATATTCTTTCCGTAAATTTATTTTAAACATTTGTATTTTATAAAATTTCTTATATATATAAACACTTTAGGTGATATGGAAAAAATTAAAATTTGTATTTTTTGCTTTATGGAAACTTTTTTTGTATTGAATATAAATTTTCTAGTGTCTTTTAATTTTTTTATTAGTGTATTCTTTGCTTTTTGATATTTTTTATCATTTAAATTATCTATAATGCATATATATCTAATCAAAATATAAATATAAGCACTTAAAGCCTTATTTGCAAGTTCGTTTAATCCTTTTTGATTAAATAAATTTATTCTTTCTTCAAATGCTTCTAAAGCATCTAACCTGTTTATTTTAAATTCTGAACGCATAATGCTATTGGGAGATTGAAAATAATAATAATCTTTTTTATTAATTATTACTATTTTATCAGCTTCAAATAATAATTTAGGCATTGTAAATTCATCTTCATGTATTTTGCCTATTGGGAATCTTATTTTATTAAACAAATTTTTAGAATATAATTTATTCCACACAACAATCATACTAACATTTAAAACTTCATCATATAATTTATTCAAAGCCTCGATATTATTTAAGACAATTATATTTGGTTGATTCTCGTCTATAATATCTTTAAATCTATCACTATTACCTTTTTCAAATAAACATACTGCAATATCTGCATTATATTCTAAAATAATACTCAACAAATCTTTTACATAAGTTTCGCGCACAAAATCATCAGAATCAATAAAACAAATATAATCGCCTTTTGCATTATCTATTCCTACATTACGCGCCTCAGAAAGTCCACCATTATTTTTGTGTATAACTAAAATTCTTGTATCTTTTTTAGTATATTCATCGCAAATAAGAGCAGATTTATCATTCGAGCCATCATCTACTAAAATAATTTGTAAATTATTATAACTCTGCTTTAATATACTATCAACGCATCGTACTAAATATTTTTCTACGTTATATACAGGCACTATTACTGAAACTAAAATATTATTTTGCATAACTTTTAAATTTAAAATATCTCCACGTTTTCCAAATATACCCTATAATTTCATAAGGTAGATAATAAAAAGCTTTTAAAGCATAGTCTTTAAATGTACGGGTCTCAAAATTTTTTAACTCTGTTTTATATTTCTTCTTCAATAAATAAAATATTTTTTTATTTCTATTATTGTAACAAGAAGATAACTTGAATAATGATGACCATATAACTTTACTTAATGAATAAATGACTAAATGTTTTAATTCATTAAAAGTTTCTGAATTAGATATTTCTTGTAATATTTTATGCCAAATCCTTATTTCCAATAAATTTGCTTTTCTAAATTCAATAGAATGACACGCACTACCAGTTCTATAATAATAAAAATATTTTTCACTATTTACAAAAACTGTACATTTTTTTAATTTGATATATATATCAAAGTTGTATAAAAGATCTTCTGCAATTGAAACCTTTTTATTAAACTTTTTTATTATTTCTTTTTTATATAATTTATTACAAGATCCGCAACTATAGCCTTCTTTGTAACTAAGCATATAATACATTGATTCTTTTGGGCTTAACGATACAGCATTATTTGTTTTTTTAGTTAATTTCTTACAAGTTCTAGATGTAACTATTTTAAATTTACAAACAGATATATCCACATCATATTTTTTCGCGTTTACATATAATACTTCATACATATCTTCTGCAATCCAGTCATCAGGGTCTACGAAGCCAATATATACTCCTCTTGCAATATGTAAACCCGCATTTCTTGCAGAAGAAACGCCTCCATTTTCTTTATGAATAACGATTATTCTACTATACTTTTCAGCATATTTATCACAAATTTTACCACTATTATCCGTACTTCCATCATCAATTAAAATTATCTCTAAATTTTTATAAGTTTGATTTATTATGGAAATCAAACAATCATCTAAGTATTGTTCTACGTTATATACTGGTACTATTATGCTTATTAATTCTTTCATATTAAGATCTCACAATTCTTTTTTTAATGCTACAGTATTCTCTCTCCAAATATATCACTTATCAATAATTTAATTACTTGCTTTGTTTTCCCCCACCCATTCAACCAACTACCATAAAAGTAATGAATTGTATATGTATTTTCTGTAATTTCTAAATTATCTGTATCTATGTTTTTAGGACAGAAATATTTCCGTAGATATATGTATATACCGGCGCATTTTTGTATTTGATTTGTATTTTTTAATCCGTGTTTGCTTAAAGTTTCAGTAGTGTATTGCACCACTGTTTTTAAGTTCAAACTGCCATCAGAATTTTTAAAATGCAATGTATCATATAAATCAAGCATTTCTTTATATAGGCCGCAGCCGTGGGCGGCTGCTATTGCAGACGCCTTATTTTTATCACCATCACATCCCCCCGTAAAAAATCCTTTGGCAACTATATCATATAATTGTTTTATAACTTCAACATCTGTATCAAAATATATTCCGCCATATCTATATAATATCCAAAAACGAGCATAATCACTAACAAATGCCCATTTCTTTGCTTCGTAAGCTTCTTTGCCGTATTGATTCTGCGTTACATCAAAATTTTTTCATTCCATTCTATAATTTCATAATCAGGACAATATTTTTTCTACGTATCAATATACTTTTTTACATCTTCCGGCAATTCTTTACCACCAAACCAACAATAGTGTATTTTTTAGGTATCATTCGTATTCTCGCCTTATTAATTCATTAATACTTGATTTTAAATTAGTTTTTTCTAAAACTTTAACCCATTTCATGTCAGAAATATCTGTAATATTAAAATTAAACATTTTTAAATTTTGAGGCATCAACTCTTTTAAGTCTTGTGAAATTTTATAAAACTTAATACCTTTTTCTTTTTCAAATTCATTAACCCATTTATAATTAGTTGTCACTATTTTTAAATTCATCGCAACATACTCCAGTAACTTAGTCGAAGTCTGTAAATTATAGGGGTATTTATCAGGTATATAGTTAATTGCATATTCAGCTTGTGATGCAATTTGAGGAACTTCCGTATAATTCACTCTGCCTGTAAATATTATATTTCTAAACTTTTTATATTTTGCATATATTAGCTTTTCCGGTTCGCCAATCATTAATAAACTCTGCGTATTTAATTCTTTTGCAAATTTTTCTAATATGTTTGTTATTCCTCTTTCAAAACTCATTTCTCCAACATAAACAAAATCATAATTCTTATTATCATTTTTTATAAAGAAACAATCATCTACTCCCATATCTCGGTAAACATAAGGCACATTATCATTAAAATTAAATTCTCTTTTTACATTTTCATTTAAAAATATTCTTAATTCTGGTCTAATGTTAAATACTCTTTTAATACAATTCTTTGCTTTAGCGAAGTTTCCAGTAGATAGTGATGCATATTCATGAATTATTGGAACATTAATAGTTTTATGAAAATCTATCCCCATAAATTTCCATATCAAATCAAATTCTTTAAAATCTATTGTACCTAATTCTCTACTATCAACAAATTGATAATCATCATTACTTAGATATTTTTTATATGCTTCTATTTCCGGCAAATACGCTTTTCCACTACTTAATAACAGTATTTTCTTCATATATTTCCGCCATTTGTTTTAATACATTTTTCAATGAATATTGTTCTAAATTTGCATAAGTTACTTTTCTTAATCCGTTCTTCTCTATATTATTAAACTGCTTTTTAATTAAATTTGTTAATGCTGCTACATCATCAGGCTCAAACAGATTTTCTTTATCTATTAAATCCCTGTTTCCACGCACACTGCTTGCTATTACCGGCAATCCTGCCGCTATTGCTTCCATTAACGCAACCGGCAATCCTTCCTGATAAGACGGAAAAATAAATAAATCTGCTGTCTTGCATATTTCAGCAATATCTTTTCTAAAACCTAAAAATTTAACTTTGTTTTCTATGCCTAAATGCTTTGTTAAACTTTGCAGGCTTTCCATTAATACACCTCTACCACAAATAAGATAAACAAAATCTTTATCTTTTATTCTGCTCAACGCGTTCAGAACACTTTCATGGTTTTTACGTTTAATTAGCTCACCAACCGATAACAGTACCGGCGTCTTTTCCGATATGCCAAGTTCTGCTTTCTTTTGCTTTATATCTACTCTTAAGTTTTGTATTTTTTCTAAATTAATGCCTACACCCGGTACATAATATACTTTCCCATTTTTACGCATTTTAAACTGTTTTGCTCTTTCATAATCTTCTTTATTGATAGTTACAAGTTTATCAGTATATCTCGCACAAAAGCGTTCTACCGGATAGTAAATAAGCCAGTTTAACAGCGGTGCTCCTTTAAAAAAATGAAAGCCATGTGCCGTATATATTACTGTTGTATCTTTATTCTTTCTTGCTGCTAACCTTGTTAATACTCCTGCTACAGGCGTATGGCAATGGATTATATCATAGTTGTTTTCTTGTATTAGCTTTTTTAACTCTTTATAGGCGTTAATGTTTACTTTGCTGAACGGAAAGCGTGCAAATTTTATATCATAATATTTATCGCAGTTTGGTATTATGCAGGGTTCGTTAATAAAGTCATTTTTTGCTGCTACGTGTACTTCATAGCCATGTTTTTTAAACCATTTTAAGTAAGGCAAATGAAATACATTGATGTGTGTTTTTACTACTGTTGCTGTAAAAAGCACTTTTTTAGGTTTATCTATATCTATACTGTTATTAGACATATTTTTTGTGTTTTCAACGCCGTTATTCACGTTTTACTTTACCCCTTCGGTGCTTTCTTTGGTGATAAGCACTTTTAATGTTTGCAGCATTAGCGTTAAGTCGTACATTACGCTTACGTTTTGGATGTAGATTAGGTCATACACTAATTTATCGTAAGCTGTGGTGTTGTACTTGCCTGCTATTTGTGCAAGGCCTGTTATGCCAGGTTTTACGTTATGGCGGTAGGCGTATTCCGGCTTTTCTCTGATGAATTGTTCTACAAAGAACGGCCGTTCAGGCCTTGGCCCTACAATGCTCATTTCGCCTTTGAGTACGTTAAACAGCTGCGGCAGCTCGTCGATGCGAGTTGCTCGTATAAAACGTCCTGCCTTTGTTATGCGGCTATCGCCTTCTTTGGCAAGTACCGGCCCGCTTTGGGCTTCGGCGTCCTGCTTCATGCTGCGGAATTTATAAACCTTAAAGGTTTTGCCATATTGCCCTACTCGTTTCTGGCTGTATATTACCGGTCCTTTGCTGTCTGCCTTTATAGCTACGGCTGTTAATGCCATTAACGGCAGAAGTATTATTATTGCCGGTATGCTCACTGCTATATCAAGCATTCTTTTAAGTATTTTTTGTTCTGCTGTTAAAAGCAAGCGTGTTATGCGCTGCATAGGAATGTCGTCCGCTATGATAAGGCTGGTGTTTTTGCATGCCATTTCGTACATTGTTGGTACAATAAACATCTGCTTTTTTGCACTCCTGCCATAGCAGATAATTTGTTCTTTTGCACTTATATCAAGTTCTGCGCCTATAAAAATAAGGTCATATTTATCTGCACAATGCTGCCAGTTTTGCTTGCCATTAATATCAGTAACAACTTCTTTAATGACTTTATGCATACCGTAAATTTTGCTAATTTTTTCTTGTAGTCTTACATCTTCATTTTCCCCGCAAAATAAAATACCACTGAAAGCCGGAAGGTTTTTAATTTCCCATTGATGGCAGATATAATTCCATATAAAGAGCAGTATTAGTGAAAATGCGCCGCTGTATAACAGCACTACACGGGAATAGTCAAAGCTGCGGAAGAAGAAAGTTACTGCCATTGCAATAACGTAAATGTTTATTACTGCAACAATAATATTTAAAAATATATTGGCAATACGTTTTCGCACAAGGCTGAACAGCCCGTATACGCTAAACATTACGAGCATAATAACGATAAGTATGGGCAGAAATTGCATATGAAAGGCAATTTTATCTGATTGTTTTATTCCTAATTCCAGAAGCATTGCTGCAGTTGTTGCCAAATATAAGCAAACAGCATCGCCGCAGATGAGAATTATTTTTCGGATTAACGGGTAGTAGTTCAAATGGATTCTTCCTTAATTTTATTTAAAACTTATCTATAACTTTATTTTACAATCAATTTTTGTGTATTATATCACTTTTAAAATAAAATTTCTACTATTGCCCTTTAACTTAACTCCGTTTTTACGCAAAAAAAGACTGCCTGCAAGCGCGTTTGCACTTACAAGCAGTCTTTTAAAACCTGTAATTTAAATTTTAGTATTATTTAATTTTTAAGGGTACAGTTTATTTCTCGCCAGTACTGCCGAAGCCGCCGCTGCGGGTTGCGTCAGCGCTGTCGCCGTCAGCCGTAAGGTATTTGTAAAAAATTCCCTGTGCTACGCGCTCGCCTTTTGCCAGGGTAACATCGCTGTCCGTCGTATTATACAGCCCCAGCATAATGTGCCCTTCGTTGTCCTCGTTATTGTAATAATCAGCGTCGATAATGCCCACGTTATTCACCAGCGCCAGCCCTTTTTTTACCGCCATACTGCTGCGGATATGTACGCCCAAAAACTCGTTGTCCTGCATGTAGGCTTTTACGCCTGTAGGCACCATTTGCAGCGTATGCGCCTTAATTGTAACATCCTGCGGCAGGCAGATATCATACCCTGCTGCCATTTTTGTTTTGCGTTCCGGCATGGGGAAATCAACTTCTTTAAAAGAAGTAATTTTTTCAAAACCACGTAATTTCATAATACACCTCATTATAAAAAATCCCGCCGAAAATAATTCAGCGGGATTTAGTTTTTACTTAAATTATTTGCTTAAGCCGCCTGCCAGCACTGCTTTGCGGGACAGGTTAATGCGGCCCTTCTGGTCGATTTCCGTAACTTTTACAACTATTTCGTCGCCTACGGAAACAACATCTTCAACTTTATTTACACGCTCGGTAGAAAGCTGGGAAATATGAACCAAACCTTCTTTGCCCGGCAGAATTTCAACAAAAGCACCAAACGCCATCAGGCGGGTAACTTTGCCGGTATAAACTTTGCCGACTTCTGCTTCTGCGGTAATGCCGTTAATCATATCAATTGCTTTTGCAGCTTCTTCGCTGTTAACTGCGGCAATATATACACGGCCGTCTTCTTCAATATCAATTTTGGCTCCGGTTTCTTCAACAATCTTTTTAATGGTTTTGCCGCCGGGGCCAATAATTTTGCTGATTTTTTCGGGGTCAACATGGATGGTGGTAATTTTCGGAGCATATTTGGACAGTTCTTTACGCGGTTCGGCAATGCAGTCAAGCATAATGCCCATGATGTGTTCGCGGCCGCGTTTAGCCTGTGCCAGAGCCTGTTTGAAAATTTCCTTGTTAATGCCGTCAATCTTAATATCCATCTGAATGGCGGTAATGCCGTTTTTAGTACCGGCAACCTTAAAGTCCATATCGCCGAGAGCATCTTCAAGGCCCTGAATATCGGTAAGAATGGTGAAATAATCGCCGTCTTTTACAAGGCCCATTGCTACGCCGGCAACCGGTGCTTTAATAGGCACACCTGCGTCCATAAGGGAAAGCGTGCTTGCGCAAACACTGCCCATGGAGGAAGAACCGTTGGATTCCAGAGTTTGCGCAAGCA
>ENA-OWRJ01002919-OWRJ01002919.1-human-gut-metagenome-genome-assembly--contig:-NODE-2919-length-13393-cov-2.720123_pt1 | contig 13393 bp, 19 predicted proteins | sample MGYA00248269_ERZ651897 | MGnify/ENA primary metagenome ERZ651897 (study PRJEB26924, sample SAMEA4378252) | human gut metagenome | biome: human gut; feature: human-associated habitat; material: faeces...
ACAAGCACCTCCAGACTCTCGCTTTAGCCAAGACAGCAAAGACTCTCGCTTTAGCCCAGATCATGCCATGTGCTCTACAAAAGCTGGCAGAAGTCGAAGTGATTTCGAAAAGCAGTGTGAACGTCAGAGACAGTTAAGGGAAGAGCGTAAGAGAAAAAGAGAAGAAGCTCTGCATGAAATGACACATGGAGAACTAGGAAAAAGACCAGAACCAAAAGCACCCTTCAATCCAACCTCAGAGATCAACATAGCGAAGCCAGGTGTTAAGGCAGATCTCTCATTCGATCTCAGTAAGGATGAGACAGGCTTTAAACCAGAAAGTCGTACCATACCAAGGTCTAAGGTGGATCTTAGTGATACTGTAATTCTTACATTCCCAGAAGGTATTCATGATGGTGACGAAAATACTCTCACCTTCATAAAAGGCAAATTTAGCTACATAGTGGACTTAACATCAGAAAGCGCTAAAGAAGATTGCGTACAAGCATTAAGACGTAACACTCACAGATCATTCGCATGGTACAAAGAGAAGTCTGGCAATCAGAATTGGGTTCTTTTTGATTTAGCCCAGTACAGCATTGATAGCGATGCCGGTATGTTCTTACGTGTTAAAGAAATTCCGGAAGGAACACTTGAGTTACCAGTCAATGCAAGTTCCTGCTACAAAATGTTTTCTGGAATAGAACTAAACAATAAGTTCTCTTTCACCAATGCTTTCAATACCTCCGAGATTGTTACAATGGCTAACATGTTTGAGAACGCTGTCTTTACAAAGACAATTTACTTCCCTACCAACTTCACTAGCAAAAATGTTAAAGATATGAGTTTTATGTTCTTAGGTGCTAAGGTAGAAATTCCATTTAAATTTACAGATTCCTTCAATGCTAGAAATGCAATTAGTCTTAAACAGATGTTCTGTGATGCTGAGTTCTATGGTGACTTTGAATTACCTAACAGCTTTAGCCCAGTAAGTGCGAACTCGTTAGAGGCCATGTTTAGTTCACTTAAAGTAAAAGGACATTTTAGTCTGCCAGAAGGTTTTGATACACAAAGCGTAATTAATATGTCACGTATGTTTAGTAATTTCAAATTTCCTAAAGACTTTAAATTACCTAAGTACTTCTACGTAGACAATGTTAAAGATCTCAGTGCTATGTTCTGCGGAGCAGTCTTACCTACTGAACACAACATCCTAGAGAACTTTAGAACAGGAAACTGTATTAACTTTAATTCAATGTTCCTTCATGCAGAATTGCCTGATAACTTTAGTTTACCTGAGAGCTTTAGCACAGGAAATGCTGTTAACATGTTAAGACTTTTCTACGGCTGCACTTTCCCAAAAGGATTTAGATTACCAGAAAGCTTTAGCACAGAGAAAGCAGTGGTCATTTCAGAAATGTTCTACCATTGTACTTTCAAAACACCATTCTCACTACCACCGGCTTTCACAATTGACAATGTGAAAAACAAAGATTTTATTTTCATGGAAGCAAAAGGTCTTGGTGTAATTACTTTAACAACCAGACAGACAGTTAAATCACTACATGAGAGATACAAAAGAATGAAGATGAGGGAAACAATCGGAACAGAAGACGACACCTACAATGGAATGGAATTACCTAACTTCATCAAGAAGCGGAAGTAGTGCTTCTCACACATCACAACTAGAAAACTAATAGAGAACTTCATTTAGAGAAGTCCTCCTACAATACAGATTCCCTAATCTTAATGGAGGACTTCAACTCTAAAACTTTGAAAAGTTTTGATAACTAATGAAAAGTTGTGATAAGTTCCGATAAGTTATGATAACTTCCGATTACTAATGATAACTTCCGATAAGTTGTGATAAGTTCTGATAAGTTCTGATAAATTGTGATAAGTAATGATAGTTAGGCTAATTTCGCAGCCGCATCAATAAACATCAATAAATAGTAAGAGGTGATAACAATTAATACAAAAAATAATAAAAGAGATAATAAAAAAGGTCGATATATCATAGAACATCAAGACTTAGGTGCAAAGCCAAAAAAAGTTAGTAAAGTGACCATAGCTGTTTTGATTGTCGTAATCTTAGCAGCAGCGATCGCTTTAAAGATGTATTTCCTAGGAGATTTAAAAGATAACAAAGCAACTGCAAACGGTATTGAAAAGATCGACAGCAATAACACCAACAACAGCGAAACTAACAACAAGAACGATAATAAAAAACACAAGAAAGTACAAAGCGATGAAACACAGATCAAAGGCATTAATTGGAAGAACTTTAGCAAAGACACCAAAGCAGTCTTAGAAATCCCAGGCATGCTAGAGTATCCAGTCGTACAGTCTGATGATAACAACTATTATCTTCACAGAGGTTTAGACAAGAAATACAAATACAGTGGAACACTGTTCATTGATTACCATAATAACAGTAATTTCACAGATGACAATACCATTATCTACGGGCACAACATGACAAGTGGAAGAATGTTCGGTAGTTTAAAGAAATACAAATCAAAGCAGTACATGCAGAAGCATAAGTACTTCTTTATACATACAAGAGGAACAGGCGGTTTGGACGATGGTACTGATGATAGCTTTAGCTCAGATGGAAGCTTTAGCCAAGAAAATCCCGACACCTCCAGCACCTCCCAAAATAACTCAGACACATCCAAAAACAACTCTAATGGTTACGATGAAGTTCTTAAATATGAAATCAAAAATGTCTGCATAGTTAATCTGGGATCACGCATCTATACTGTACAATTCGGTGATAACTTCACTAAAGAAGACTACATCAATAGTTACCATGGCTTGTTTGGTAACGCTTTAGACAAGGACAAAACCATCTGTACATTGTCCACCTGTACTAATTTTGGAAGACAGCGTTTAGTTGTACAAGGTTCATTGATTAGTAGAAAAGCGGAGAAGCAGTGCTTTAGCCAAGACAATCAATTCGAAAGATGACATTGTCGAATCCGGAGATTTAATCAAGAACAATATAAATTAATATTAAAAGATCTAAGGAGGGGAGAGTTTAGAGAGGAAGTTCAGAAAAAAGGTCTAAAGAGATTTAGCCAAGGATAATTTAAGAAAGAAAGAGAGGAAAGAATTATCATGACAGACGCAGTAAGTATTGTAGTTTTTATTTTATTAATCTTCACATTTGGATTAGGTGTAATTGTTGGAGAGTGTCTCGCAATTGATAAAATAACAGACAAAAGAAGAAGTAAAGCGACCTTAACCAACGAAGAGAGAAGGTGAACATGTGAAAGATGTATTAATCATTGTTGCAATTATAGCCATAGTCCTCGCTGTAATAGCATTTGCAGTAATAGACTACAGCGTGGTAGCAATCGACCGAATTAACAGGACAAGAAATCACGAATCAGATTTCTGACCGATTTTGCTTGTCAAAGTTAATACAACAAAATCAAAAGGTTTTGTTTGTACCGGTTTAACACAGAAACTTATTACTTTTGGTATAACCACATAAGAAAAGAAAGAAAAGAGAGTTAGCTTGGGCGAGGGTCATAGCTTGTTCAAGCTTTAGGGGACATTAATTACGAAAGTTGATTTCGACCAAAAAGATACCGGGTTTTGTCACTTAGTGGAAAGCCCTCCCCTGTAAATTACGCAATGCGATACGATAGATTGGTTTGCAGTTAGTCAAGGAGCTGCAAACCTTTGGGACTAAGTCCCACAAAACTCTTGAGAGGTTGAAGTGATTCAGGAACTCAAGTAGTGTTTCGAAGAGTGGGTGCGTTAGGGTAATAGCTAACGTACTCTTGATTTAAACAATTCCCCCAGTTAAGGCTGGGGGTTTTCTCATTCCTAGGGGATGGTTTGAAATTCTCATTTTGGCGCTGGGATTTCCTTTTTAGCTAAGAAGATACTCGTGAAATGAGAAAATTACAAACCTAGCTTTTCACTTTAATTTCTCATAATTTAGAAAAAGGAGAAAAGGAGAATTAAAAATGATAACAGATGAAAGAGCTGACAAGCATACAAAAGAAATGGAAGAGAAGTACGGTACACAGATAGAGATCAGTGTTGCCGGAACAAAGGAATACTTCTCAAAGGATTACGTAGACTTACAAGAAATCAAAAGAGCAGAACGTGACATGGAGATAATCTTTGAGAATAAAGATGTCTCAGATGTTGTAATGAAATACGGAGGTGCTAACTCTGCTGTTCTTAACTTTGCTTCATACGGAAGACCAGGAAGCATGTACACACTCGGCGGAATTGATCAGGAGGCTGACCTGTGTAATTATTCCTTCCTCTACAATGTTTTAGCCCAGTTTGACGAGTACTATAAATGGAATCGTTCACATGCTAATTGTGGAATGGGAAGAAAGCATGCACTGTATGTTCCTTACGTTGTATTCGAGAAGAATGGAGAAACACGACGTATTGATGTAATCAGTAGTTCTATTCAGAATTGGAACATTGCAAAGACATACAGTTTCACAAATACACAAAACATGAGAGAGTTCAAGGAACGAATTGCTTTAATTCTTAGAATCGCAGAAGAACATGGAATCACTACATTAATTCTTGGTGCGTGGGGATGTGGAAGTCTTGGACATGATGCAACAGCGGTGGCAAGAGCATTCAGGGATGTATTGGTTAAACATCGCAGTTTTAACCAAATAGTCTTTGCAATCCCAGAGTGCGATGGGGGAAGCGACAGTAATTTTCAAAGATTCGAAAGTGTATTCTCACATTTTGCTATTGGACGGAAGAAGGTAGTGGTGTAATGAAGAGAAGATACAGCAAAGGGAATAGCTTTAGCCTAGTGAGTACTAAAGTAGCCCACATCCTCAATGCACTCACAGAGAAAAGAGGCAGTAGCTTTAGCCCAGGAAGAACTGACAAAGTTACACTGCCAGACGTTCAGCAAAAGGAGTTCACTATACATGAAGCAATGGAATTCGAGATTTGTGAAAAGTCTGAATTACCTGCACAGCTAGAGATAGTCCCATTAATTGGAATGACACTTGGAGAAAAGATAAATCTTTTTGATTATGTTAGAGATGAGAATAATAAAAAGATTAATCTTAGTGGTAAAGAGCGACGTAGTTTAAAGTGGAAGGTGGAAGGTGTTTCAGGTTTAGCCAAGCTCCTATTCTCCGGAAGGTTAGTAGCTCTTCAAGAAGGTAAAGTAAGGGTCGAGCTTCTGCAAAAGAAAGGAAGAGTGTGGTACAATCTTTGTATTGCCACAGTACAGATTGTAAGAATCAAACTTCCAAAGATCGAATTGGAATATGGGTGTACTGTAAGCGGTATACTCAGTAACTACTCCCCAGAAATTGAAAAGAAGTGGCAATTCAATGAAATCAAAGTGACATTCACAAATGAATTCGACAAACCCATCAGAGTATTAAACAATCTAGATGTTCTATTGAATGATTGGGAGATCTTCTGGGCATCACCAATTGGTGAAGAGATTGAAGTAGGAGTAGGCGAGAGCAAAGCAGTCTACTTTAGCACAGATAATACTATGTATGATGGAAGAGATTTAGCCAAGATCTCATACACCTTCGAGAGCAATGGTAAAACCTTTACAGTATACTACGATACAGAAACAGAGAAAATAACTTTTGCAGTATTTACATTAATAAGATAGAAGGAGGTAACAATGAAAGATTTTAATGCTTTAGCAGAGGCACGATTAGAAAGATTAGAAGAGGACGTACATTTCCTGAAAGTGATTGTGTTGATGTTATCAGTCTGTGGTTTATTCAGTGCAATTGGTAATTTAAAACGTCACAAAACGGAAAACTAATTCAAAAGAGAAATAAAAGAAGATAATAAACTAAAAACAAAACAAAGGAGGTAAGATAAAGAGGGGTGTCAAACGGCATCCCTTTTTGCATTTTGAAGAATTACATCACAGGAGGTATTTTATGAAAGTAGAAAAGAAGTCGTACTATCACCGTAGTAGCGTTGAAAACACTTTAGCCCAGATGCCTCGATACAATGCCTACGCTTGTGGACATGGTGAACATCAAACCAAAAGAAAACCAAACAGGGCAAAACAAAAGGAAAATCTAAGAAAAGAAATCAGAGATTCGTTTTAAATAAACAGACAATCCAACACAGCAGCAACGGAGGACAGAAAATGAAATGCTCAAAGATATGGAGAACAAAGAATAAACCAAAAGGGATACTACAGATTGTACATGGAATGACTGAGTACATCGGAAGGTACGAAGCTTTAGCCCAGTACTTTAACGAACTCGGTTACATAGTCTGCGGTTACGACTTAGAGGGACATGGTGACAATCTGTACCCAGGAATCCCAGCACTCTACATGGAATCATGGGAGACGTCAGTCGACAATCTGGAACAACATAGGAAAATGTTCAAAGAACAGTTAACAAAAGAGTACGGAGAGTTACCATACTGTTTGCTTGGTTTCTCTTTAGGCTCATTCTTAGTCAGAAGTCATCAAATGAAATATCCAAACACAGTGGAAAAGATAGTATTGGTAGGAACTGGTATGCCGTCTAAGTCTAGCCTCACTTTAGCCAAGTTCCTTACCAAATTTAGGTGTAATAAGAACACTTTAGCAACACCGTCCAAATTTGTCCAATCAATGTTGTTTGATTCATACAATAAGAAAATTCCAAATGCTCTAAGTGAATTCGACTGGCTGTTCAGAAGTCAAATCGCTTTAGAGAAGTACAAGCAGGACTCTAGAATTAGAACTAAAGTGACACCGAAGTTCTTCCTGGAATTCATAAATGGAATGATAGATTTAAGTGAGAACGAGATGTCAATTTTAGCTCAGAATATAGCTTCAGCACAATCTATCAAATCTAATAAGGAACTAAATGGCAGTACTGTTAAGTACGAATTTAGTTCTTTAGCCAAGAACCCAATCATACCTGATGTTCTTTTTCTGTATGGCGAAGAAGATCCAGTAAGTGAGGGAGTAGACAAAGTGATAGATGGTTATCGTAAACTAGGGATTGCAGTTCGACGTATTAAGATCGAAGGAATGAGACATGATGTCCTTCACGATATGTGCGGTGAATATGCCTACCAGGTTATTATAGACTTCTTAGAAGAATAGGTATGCTTGTCTAGTCATTACAGATCTCTTAACAAAGAGAAAACTCATGATAGCCAGCAACAATAGCAGCACATTAATGAAATAGCAATAACAGTCACATAATAACTACACATTACAAAGGAGGTATTACTTTGAGTAATGTTTTAGACAGATTAACAAATGAAGAATTAAAACACAACACAGCTAAAATAGATGTACAGATTCAGGCAGAAGGAATCAAAGAGTTAGAAGAGTTTAGCAAAGGAACTTTTAATTTCACTTCACTCATTCCAATCCCACAACCATTGTTGATGACTTGTGGACCATTGGTTGATTTAGCATTGTTTGCTTACTTTGTTGAAGACAAGAAGCGAAATGAGAATTCTAACACTGATAACTCTTCAGAACAGAACTCTTTAGCTCAGTCTCTAACAGAAGACGAACTAATCTTCTTAGACAGTTTATTAATCAAAGACTACAGAGAGTTAGACAAGAGATACAAAGAACATCTTGAAAAGTATAACAACGATGCCACACGACTTGTAGATTTAGGTGAGCAGTACTTTAATAACTGTATGCACTACAAATGCCTCGCACATCATAGTTGGTGTCAGAATTACTGGGGAACACATCTTAATGCTATTAATGTTAAAGTGCTGAACGACGAAGTCAGCTTTAGCACAGTGAATGGCAAACCATTGCCAATCCTAAAGGCATTAAGCATTCGTTACCCACATATGAGATTCAAATGCAGAATACTCACAGACGATGGTAATTACGATTACATTTTCGAGAATGGAGAAGTAATCAAGGAGAACTAAGTGAAAAACTAAAGATGGTACACAACAGAAATCCCGTATTAGCAAAAGCTAACATGGGATTTAATTGTATTCAACAGGGAAGACTTTAGCTCAGTAATCGCTTTAACTCATGAGAGCTTTAGCAAAGTAATCGCTTTAGCTCAGGAGAATACTGGGGCCAGCTATCACACACGCAGGAGCGAAGCGACTGTGCAGTGTCGACTCGACTGCCGAGCGGAGCGAGGCAGGAGGGAGACATAACCACCTCACTCCTCCTCACTTCTATATACACCTTCCATAATACTCTAGAAAGGAGAACACAGCAATGCAAACCTATGAATTAATGACACCAAACGAAATTAATGATTTACCAAAAGTGTACACAACAGTACAGTTCAGTATTGAACAGATTACAAATTGCTTAGATTTATTCACAAAAGACTTTAGCTTTAATAAGGTAATACCTATTCCTGAGAATTATCAGATAGTACACGGTCCAGTAATTGAAAAAGCTTTAGCCACGTACTTAACTGACTTTGGCAGAAATAACCCACAAATGATGCCAGGGTATTATCCTATCATTGTAGAAATGCTTCAATACGCAGGTATTACTATACCAGAAGATTTCAACACTTGGTTCAGAGAATGTACTGCAAATTGTGATACAGAGACTTGGCAACGTTTTTATCAGTTAGGGTATCAGTATTACGAAAACTATAAACGTACTAAAACATTTACAGCAGTTGGTTTCTGTGGTAGATTTTGGGGAACACCTTCTGATGCGATAGAAGTTACTTCACACACAACTAAAAATACTGTAGGTGTTGTCTTAACCACTTTAGCCAAGCCACCCTTACCATGGTTAGTTGTTCTTAGCGAAATGTATCCTGCATTAAATTTTATAATAACTGTCGAAGACAGTAACGTAATTGTCACATACAAATTACATTGGGGTTCTTTAGAAAAGATTCACGAAGAACCAGCATCAGTGACCACTGATAATGAATCTAAGTTAAATACTATGGGGATTTTTTAGTGGAGATTTAGTAGGAGGAGATTATGAAACATTACGTCATGATGACAACTGAAGACTTCAATGCATTACCAACAGCAACAACACAGATTTATTTTCCACAATACGGTAATGAAGATTGTAAGCGATATTTCATGTCTAAAAACTTCAGTTTTGAAAAGTTAATCCCGATACCTAGCTATTTGTATAAAATGCCAGGTAATTTAGTTGAAAAGGCTTTAGCCACGTACTTCACAGATTATGGTATTTCAAGTGAACCACTTAGTGATTTTCAGATAGATGTTTTAAAAGAGTTAGGAATAGATGTACCAAAAAATCCAAGAGAATGGTATTATGAAATTACTTTAGGCATTAATCTAGATAGGCTTAAAAGGCTATACAAAAAAGGAGAGTTGTATTGTCACAATAAGCAAATTCATGGTTACTTCTGCCAAAGAGATTTCTGTAATCTCCATTGGGGAACACCTTTTGATGTAATAGGTTGCGGTGTTGATGTCAGGGAAGAGGTAATTTCTCCCGGAGGAACACTACTGGAGAAGAGTGGTGTATTCGTCACACTAACAACTTTAGCCACGCCCCCTTTAGCTTGGTTCAAAGTATTCCAACAGTGTTTCCCTGCTATTAATTTCGAAATCAGTGTAAATGGAAAAGAGATAACAAAGGAGTTAATGGAGGAGCAGAGTAAAGAACAGCTTAACCAAATGCACTCCTTCTAGTACTAGAACTGTTTAACCAAGTGTGATAGAATTAAGTATAACAAAACAAGGTAAATCAAGTGAGGTGATATTAATTGAATTTTGATAAGAGCTTTGATGAGACCATCGATCAACGTTATGTTGTAGACATAAATGGTACAAGTGAAGGCACACAACGAAAGTACTTTAAAGATGATTACTGGTACAAAGAGGATAGAGAAGGGCACGAAGGGTTAGCGGAATATTTAATCTCGAACTTCCTTTCTTTCACCGATTTAGTCAAGGATGAATACGTTCTTTATGAACATGGTCTCATCAATGGTAGAAGTGGCTGCCGTAGTAAGAATTTCTTGCAAGATGGTGAAAACTTCATAACGTTCTATCGTTTGTACTTCTCTGAGTTTGGTATGAACATGGCAGAAGTTTTAGCCAAGCTACCTAACATGGAAGAACGTATCAAATACACTATCGACATTGTATTCGAGTTATCTGGTATTGACGTTACGGATTACTTAAGAAAAACATTTACACTTGATTTAATTACTTTAAACGAAGATAGACATTTAAATAATTTAGGTTTGATAGGTGTTGAAGACCACTTTAGCCAAGCACCTATATTCGATAATGGCAAATCTCTTCTTACAGCAAACGTAAGTGTTAACTGGCATTTTCCAATAGAAGACAATGTCAAAAGAGTAATAGCAAGACCTTTTGCAGGTTCACATAGAAAAATGTTTGATTACTTTGGAAAAGGATTTAATGTCAACTGGGATGCTTTCATTGCTTGGTTAAGTAAGCAACCAGATTCTAAAGAGAAAGAAGTCTTCATGTATCAGGCAGAATTCTACAGGAAGGAGTTTTAATACAGGATGGAAGAAATGAAATTCTTTAACAAAGATAATAATACACATAGTGATACGACATCACAGTTGTTAAAAGAATCTAGTAAAGCCCTAACTGTTAACTACGCCCCACCACATTTAGAAGATTTCTCATTAGAAGTCTGGTGGAAAAATAGATTAACAGCTAAGGTGCATTCCGAAGGTACAAAGGTATACGTAGAGTCTACAGAAAAGAATCCAATGAAACGACTCTTTCCCAACATGACCCTTTCACGCTATCAAGCCAGCGAAGTATTAAAAATGAGATGCTGGGATCCAGGAAGACCTGACATTAGAGAACTCCTTGCTGCTTGTGGTTTAACCAAGTACGTCCCTCTGGACATTGTAAGAAAGACACATGGCGTTAGCTACAATGATTTCCTGTGGATTAAATTTCCCGGAGAGGATTTAAGAGCGGAGGACGTTCTTGTCAGAACTGATTGGTCTAATGATGATAATGATTAAATAAAGTAAAAATAACAAATACTAATCATAACAGCTTTAGCAAAGGAGATAATACAATGAAAAATTTAACTGAATTATTGAAGTCAAAAGATGTTGGAACTACAGAAGGTTTGGTAAACCTTTTTGCCAATGCAGCAGTAAGAGGGGCAGTAACTACATTTGTTTTCTTCGTAGTCGAAGGAACTGTATTTGTTGTAACAAAAGCTTTACGAAAGTAGAATTCAAACAAACACAACTTAATAACATTCAAAAGACCTGAGCAACTTTAGCCCAGGTCTTTTTATTTTAAAAAATGTTATCCAATAGAGGTCAAAACAAAATTAATGTTACATTGATTTAAAGGAGGTATTTTATTTGAAAAAGACCATTAAAATAATTTTAAGCTTAGTTGCATTAGTAGTAATACCATTTGGTTTATTTGTATTTGCAAATTTAATGAATGAAATTCCATTGCTGTTATCTATGGAATCTGCAGCTATGGCTTATTTATATTTTGCTTTAGCATGTACCATCATTACTTGTATCTTATTATTTGTACTTAAAAAGAACAAAGGCAGACACAGTAATGACGAAGTACTTCTCAGGAATGTTTTTGATAAGTTATTACTTGCCTTTGCATTAGCGGTAATGACACTTGTAATCGTTTTAGCAAAGCAATACACTTTTGTGGAATCAAACGAGTTTTTAAATGTTTTGGTAGCTATCTTAATAGCTACATTAATTGTTGGCTTTAGCTTAGTGACCGGGTTTAGCTTTATTATGCTAAAAAGGGAAATTAAAAAGGAAACTAAAGGGTAGATTAAAGAGGAAATTCCAAATGAGTAATAAACAAAAGAATGTTAAAGACATTGCAGATGCTATGGATACAATTGAACTTAAAGAACTTCTGGAAGAATTACGTAATAGTAGTAAAAAGAAAAAAGAACCTTTACGAGATTTACAAGAAAAGATTAGTTACATTGGTTTAATGATTGCTTGCTTTCTTGCTGTAATCTTAGCGTATATAACTATGATTTAGGAGGTATTAAAATGTTTGGATTTTTTGTAATCATTGCTGCTATGGCACTAACTATTTTTTACTTTACTATCGATAGAATGGGTAAACGGTCAGATGTCGATAAAGTAATTGATTTCCTGGAGGACTTAGTAGAAATGGATGCACTTAGAATAGAAATTGGTGCTAACTGCGGACAAAAAGCTTTAACCAAGTCCGACCCAGTTAAAACTAAAAATAAGAAAAAGAAAGATAAAAAGAGAAAGAAGAATGATTCCGAGATTTTACAGTTAATTAATAAGATTGATAAAAAGTTAGAAAAAGGGTACACATTTGCAAATATTTCTAGAAATCACTATGAAAAAATTTACAAAGAGGAAATTTTGAATTTATACAAAACTTCAAAATTAAAAGGTGAGGCTGAAGACTCAATCAAAGAAGTTTTAGAATCACTTTTAGGTGATTTAAGAAAACCTGGTGAGAGTTTCGCTAATAAGTTAGAAACAAAAGCTTCAATTGATACTTTAGATACAATGCTTACAATGGATGGTATCAAAGAGAGTGAACTACAAATTGTTGCTAGAGAGTCTTTAACCAAGCCCACTTCCAAAAGAACATCAGACATGTTAGGCGAGGAGTAACACAAAATGAAAAGGTGTAATAGGATAGTTTGTGCAATAATTTTCTCAATGTTTGGTTCTTTGCTATGTGGAATTGGTTTAGACTTTAGCAAAGCAACTTTCGGTTTACCAGGATTTGTGTCAATAATTATTGGAATCATCTTTGGTTTTTCTTTGCTTGACTGCTAGATTTTACAGGAGGTTATTAATGAAGAAGAAAGTTATAGTTTGGCTAGTTGTTTTACTTTTTTCAGTTGTCGGTGGTTTCGTTGCAATGTTTTATGGAATGGAAGTAATCTACAGAATTTTATCCAAGGTCATAGGAGTAGCCTTAGTGGTGGCTTTACTTTTTGCAGCTATGATGGTATTTCTCGAAACCTATTTAACCAAGCACCCAAATCCATTACAGCATGAGATTGAGAAACAAAAAGCACAGCAAGAACTCAAAGAAGAAATGGATAAGAGATTTAAAGAATAAAAAGCTTGACTAATGTAGATACAATGTATATACTTAATATAAGGTATATACATCGTGTATACTAGGAGGAAGAATTATGATTAGAAGTTTAACACAAATACCAAAGGAAACAACGTATGCTACACAGATTCCTGTGAGGAGGTGGGGAAACGGGCAGGCAATCCGTTTATCAAAAGAAATTTTAGAACAAATGCATATAAAGGAAAACGATAATTTAAATGTTACAGTGCACGATGGAAAAATGGTTCTTGAGAAAGCCGAGAAACCAAAATACCTTAGTTTTAGAGAAAGGGTGGAGGCATTCTATGGAAAACCTTTTGAGCAAGTCTGTTTAGAAAGAGAACAACTTGGGGAAAGGGTAGAGGAAATTGACACAGGTGCC
>ENA-OWRJ01002933-OWRJ01002933.1-human-gut-metagenome-genome-assembly--contig:-NODE-2933-length-13357-cov-2.643963_pt1 | contig 13357 bp, 12 predicted proteins | sample MGYA00248269_ERZ651897 | MGnify/ENA primary metagenome ERZ651897 (study PRJEB26924, sample SAMEA4378252) | human gut metagenome | biome: human gut; feature: human-associated habitat; material: faeces...
GATGCGTGTGGTTGCCATAGAAGGGCCTCCTTTCCAAAAAAGAAAAGGACAGCTGTGCGAGCTGTCCTTTGGTTAAGCTAAATTTTCAACAGGCTGCTGTGCTTTTAAGACTGCAATCCTTTTGCGGTTACTCTTCGAAGGATTGATGCCTAAGGATTTCAGAGCATCTACAATTGAACTAGATTTTCCCTTATAGCGTGGATAGTATACAATCTTTTTCTTAACAGGTTTCTTTGTATTTTCTTCAATTTTTTTCTTCACTGGCTCTTCATAAAGTACATTTAAGTCAAAGTTTCCGCTGTTACCGTTTGAAATCGTCTTCGGAAAACGTCCTTTAGATGTGTACTGCCATGCAATATTAGCCATAGTCGGTTTATACTCTTCATTAGGGTTCGCAGCAATCTGCATACGAGCATCCCCACGATAATAACGGGCAATCCACCAGTTCTGGCACTTAATCTGTTTCCGGTCAATATGCTCCTCGTAATAACTTTTCCCGGTATAAACTCCAAAAGTATATCCTCGACTTTCTACAACCTGTTGTGCAGCGTTAACGATTTCGGCAATCTTTGTTTTACTTAGGCTTGCCTGCACTTTATCTTCCAGGTCAAACCACACACCATAGACAAAATGTGTTTTGTCAATCTTATCAAGAATATCACAGACAAGTTCCATATCGTTTTTAGCTTTTGCGGCTGTAGTTGCGTAGGAGTAATTATATACTCCCCAGTCGATTTTGTTTTTATTGCAAGCTGCATAATTTGTGTTAAACCGCTTGTCTCTTGCTAAATCTTTTCTAATGATTTTTAATATAGCCCCCTGGCAACCGTATGCCTTCGCCTTCCCCCAGCTTACGACTCCGTTATAACTTGATACATCAATTAATTTTCTCATATTATCAGTCCTCTTTTCTGTCTAATCCAATGATTTTGCGAATCTGTGCCGGTAATAAATCCGGATTAATCTTTCCGATATTCTCAACTATACTGCCTAATTCCATCAGAATAATATATGTACATACCCCGGCAGCAATCGGAATCTGAAATCCTAAATCTACAAATCTTTGAGCGTAATCAATCAAGTAAGCCAGGGCAACAAGAAGGATCGAACCAAACTTATGATACAATCCCCTACGCATCTCTGACGACTTCCAGATATGATTAGCACAAGCAGAAATATTTCCACTGATTGAATCAAACACAATAAATAAACAAGTTAATAAAGGTAACATAATAGCATCCATCTCCATTTCCTCCTACTTTACAATTACTATTCCTTTGTACTTCTCGTTCGTACATTTTTTCTTGTTTTCTTTTTCGACTGTCGTTACGTTTTTGCACCCATCAGAGAATCTCCATACTTTTCCTGTCTTTAAATCTCTCAGTAATACAACTGTGTGGATGGGCGATCCCTCTTCAAACAAAATCATATGTCCTTTTTTTAGATGCACTTCCAATTTGTCATTGCTCATGCTTTTGTGATAGACTGCAGGCTTTCCAGGGCAGATCATATTGATTCCTCTCGCAATCTCTGTCAGTGGGTACTTTGCACCACGTTTCAATTTCTTCCTACAGTACGCAAGGCACTGCTGCATATTTTTTTTAATACCTTTGTATCGCAGTGCCATATAAAACGCTACCAAACTACAGCCATGCGTTCTAATAAAATCGCTTTTGAAATTGTATTGCGATGGCACCGAAATCTGTCTTCCGTTATCTAGCACGATTCGCCATGGGAATTTCTTTTTTCTTTTCCTGTTTTTTGTTGCTACTATTCTCACTTTTTCCACCTCCTTAGAGAACAAAAAATACACAACAGTATTAAAAAATACCATTGTGTATCATATAGAATGTGTTATTATATCTGCATGACCTCTTTCGCTTAGGTCATGATTTTTTCATATTTTAAAAAGCAGCTCCGCAAGGGGCTGTTTTCCTTTATACGATATATTTCTTATGATCATTTTTCGTGTTTTCTTCGGACACCTCTGCGTATATCATTGTTGTTGTGATATTTACATGTCCTAATAGCTTCTGTACCTCTTCCACTGGCATTCCTCGAAATAGCCCGTCTGTAGCCGTTGTATGCCGAATTAAGTGAGGATATACCCTCCTGCCTATCTGAGACATTTCTCCTAATTGGCGCACACGCTTTTCTATTGCAGCCTTTTTAATCCTGCCATGTGGCTTTCTTTCTGATACAAATAATGCCGGACTATCGTCTTCTCTAATTTCTAAATATTTTTTCAATGCTAATTCAGCTCTGGCATTGATATAAGAGATTCTGTGTTTATTGCCTTTTCCGAACAATAGTACTTCTTTTTTAGCAAAGTCTACATCTGTAATATCTGCCCGTTCCATCTCTGTTACGCGGCAACCGGTGCTATATAAAAACTCTATGATCGCAGCATCTCGAATTGTCTGGCAGGTGTTTCTAAGCATCTCTAGCTCTATTGCCGTCAGAGGATTCCGTTTCGGACGTTCGTATTTAATTGGCCGGATGCTCCGGCAAGGGTTGCTTCCTATGTATTGCTCATTTGCCGCCCATTCTAGGAATGAATGTATGATCGTGCGTCTACTATCCAAGGTTGCGTTACTAAGCTGTCTTTCCTGTTGGACCTTATACAGATATACCCGGATATCGTTTGTTGTTATTTTTTCAATCTTTTTATTAAGGCAGTAGAAGAAATGCTTTAAAACCATGTTATAAAGTTCCAGGGATTTCATACTCATTCCCTCAATTTTCCGGGTCACAAAAAATACCTCGTAGCACTCTGGCAAATAGCCCTCATAAATTACAACCTCTGTGCTCTTTTTTCGAACCTCATACTCAGAGACATGAATCATTAATTGCCTATACACGATGTTTAAATCAGCATCTGAAATCAAATCAGTTACTTTTGCCATGAACTCATTAACAAATTGCTCTTGCATAAAAACTCCTCCTTTGCAGCTACACAAAGGCAGAAGTATATGTTATACTATCTGTGCCTTTGTGGGTAAGGAGCTGAACTGTTTGATTGCAAGTCGGGAGTTCAGCTCCGTTTTTTGTTTACATGAGTATCATGACATATTTTATTTTTTCGAAATTTTTAGAAGAAACTTTAACCTACTTTTGCGAAAAGAAAGCACACATATATCTGTGCATTAAATACACTCTTATATGTGTGCTTTTATTTCATTGCTATATCTGTGGCTTTTTTTCACTTATATACCTGTGCATTTATTTCGCTTCTATATATGTGATTTCTTTTCACAGTTATATCTGCGATTTATTGGCACATATATGAGTGATTTTAAATCACACAAGTCGGATTTTACCCTTTCTTTTTTAAATTCCTTTTCCTAAAATCATCCCTAGTGAAAAATGCTTCGCATTTGTTCAAGGAGTTTGGGATCTTTTCTTTCTCTCTTTTGAAATCCAGTTTGCGTATAACTTATTACGCTTTTTGATTTTCAGAAGAAAACCCTTCTTCTCAATCATTCGCCCACGGAAATTCTAAATATTCTACAACATCCTGATAACATTCTTTATATTTGCTAAAATCTAACTGACTTTTTGTAAATGCAGAGTCCGCGCTTCCATCAAAATCCGTCATAAATTCATAATATTTATACAAATGCATCAATTTTATCGCTAATTCAAGATCCATGCTAATAACTTTATCTATGATAAAATTCCAATTGTCAGTAGTTATCCTATGGCTATCTCTGTTATAAAAATAGCAATCGTTTTTCTCCATAATTGCTTTTATAAAATTACCATTATCGCAGCTTAATGAATTATCATTTTGCCGAATCTCACTCCACAGCATTTCTCTGCATATTTCTTTAATATTCTCCTTATCTATCTCCTTTGCCCTTTTCTCTTCGATTGCTCTTTTTTCCTCTTTTTCCCGGTCAAATTTACGTTGAGTATAAATAGCTCCTGTAATGGCTAACCAGCTTCCTAGAAGTCCACCTACGAGTCCCAAATATGCACTTTTATACTCCTGATATCTTAAACCAGATAGAATCCATGCTATAGCATTTCTAATAACTGACACTTGCAAAAATAATGGCATAACGATAAATAACACAGTCACCACACACATTGCAATAAATGTCCCACTCTTCATTTTATTTTTTGGCATATAACAACTCCTTTCACCGTCATTATACAGCAAAAGAAGCATCTATCACAAGCCTTAACCTCAATCTTTATTCTTGCAACATAACATTATTACTATTATAATCAAAAATATACGGAGGTAGTAATATGGCAAGACCAAGAAAAGAAGAAAGCCAAAAAGCCGTCAGGCAATCCGTAAGCTTTGATCCAGAGCAATTTCAACGCCTCCAGGAATACTGCACACGTGAAGAAAGAAGTGTCAGCTGGTGTGTAAGAAAAGCAATGGAACAGTGGCTAAAAGATAAGGGAGTTTGAACGACTCCCTTTCTTTTTTGCTATGTTTTATTATTAATTTTATTAACCTTAATAATATTATTAATGTTATGCCCTCTTTAGCTGACTGTCTCTGTATCATCTGTGGCCTCTTCTTTGCTGTCCTCGGCATCCAGCGCATCATAATACGCCTGTGCCAAGGCTTCCACCTCGGCAATGTCCTCTTCAGTCAGCAATCCATTGTCCAGATGACTGTAAGCCTTGTCAAGCCAACAGGCCATATCTCTGCCCGCAGCAATTTCGCGCTTGATGCTGCGCAATGTCAGGTCGTGCCGCGCTTTACTTTTGATAGCCATAATGTATATCTCCTTTAGGTGGTAGTCATGGACGCAATGACGTCCTCAAGATTTTTGACGACGAGATTTACGTCCCGCTGGTAGTCCAGCTTGATGCCAGCGCCATCGCTCGCTTGCACCACGGTGTCGGGAGCGTAGGTAGTCAGCGCTTTGTAGGCGGCAATTTCAGCAGGGGTGAGCGGGGTTTCGATGTAGGTGTCACGAATCACGTTTTGTTCAGCCAGCGCTTTGGTAGCATCGAAAGCACCCTTATCAATCCTCAGCACCTTCATCCCTCTCTCTAAGTCCACCTCATCGCAAATCCATTGCTGCCCATTTTCATCCGTGTAGTTGCCGCCGGACGTGGTAGGAATACCGGGCAAGCCGTTGGGGGTGGGCAGGGTGAGGAGCTGTTCACGGTAGGGGGAGTAAGTGGTCATTTTGTTTCTCGTTAAAGACACTTGAATAGTGGTATTTAACGTTGCACCTTTTAAGATTTGCAGGGCGAGTGAAAATTCCGAGTCTCTGGCAATCGTTACTTTTTGGTTCTGCACATCAGAGGAAAATTTCCCGATGAAATAGAAGTTGAGCATAACAGAAGGACTTAGCCCCCTAGTCGTTAGGTAGTAAATACCACGAGTTAAACGGTGATTCGTATCGTCGTGTAAGATTATGTTAAAAGTTTTGATAGCCGTACCAGTAATTGAAACGCCATTTTCATCTATAGTGTAAGTTATTCCGTATACGGTAGATTTCACACCGGGTTTAGTGCCCTCTAGCATGTTTGCTCCCGTCACATTCACCGCCACACTCCCGCCGTCACCTGCACTCACAATAGGCACAGGGGCCTCCGGTGTGGGGGTGCCGTCCTGCGTACTTCTGCCGTAGACAGTCAGGCCGCACAGCGGGGCAGAATATGCGTCATCACAGCTTACCGGGTTGCCTGTCTCGCTTCCAACAAGCACATTCTGGCGCTTCTGCAGCGCAGTAGTATCTTCCGTTAGATTACTTATCGCCTCTCCTGTCGCCTTTGCATCTGCAGCTTTACCTTCTTCGGATAAACCCTTATCTACACCATTACTGATGTTTTGCAAAGCATTTTCACCAGCTTCTTGTATTGCTTTAATGGATGCAGTTTGCTGTGCTTTGACTGCATTAACCGCTGACACTCCAGCGGCACCTGCCGCACTCACTGCACTTTCCCCTGCACTTTTGGCCTTGCCAACCTGCTCTGTTCCGGCGTCCTCTACATTTTTTATCTGCTTATCGCCTTCATCTGTCACAGCCTGCGTGGCATCATCCTGTTTTGTAGATACGGCATTAACTGCCGCCCGCCTTGCTTCTGTAATCGCTGTTTCTGCCGCAGACGTTTTCTCTGCAACATGTGTGTCAAATTCTGTCACTTGTGCATTAATATTATCCTCAGACTCCTTAGCCGCCGTTCTGCTTGTTTCGGCCGACTGAGCATAGCCCGCCGCACTATCTCGGCTAGATGCTGCTTCTTCTGCTGCTTCTTGCGTATCCTGCCGCATCTGGCTCACATCTGCCTGTGCGGCTTCAACCTCCTGCTGAGACAGCTCTACAGCCGTCCTGGACGTTTCAACCTGTTTCGCTTTATTAACCACTTCATCATGCAATTTAATATATTCTGAAGTTGCGTCTCCCGGTATGGTTAATAGTTGCCAAAATTCTGTACTTACTCCCGCTTTTGGTGCGATTCCGGAAATTTTTTTAGGGAATTCTACTTTACAAAAATATGACCCACCCTCATAATTTACCGTATCAAGATATTCATACGAAGAATCTGCATTATATTCTCCGCATGAATTTAAGGCGACATTTCCCAAATCGGTATTAACATAGTTGTTTTCCGTACTTGACATCTTTTCTCACTCCTTTTTCACAAGGCTAATCTGTATTTTAATCGGCTACCTTCTCTATGAAAGCAAACCTTATCCACATTTGGGTCTGAACACATAATCAGCCTCCCATTTACAACCTTAAACGCTGCGAAATAAACATTTCCTGTCTCGCCTTTTAACGCCTCTTCTTTTTCTTTTACATAGTTATCAATTTCTTTCTTGCTTTCTGCAACCCGGCCCGATACACTTGCAGCAGCATTTTTAGCCTCGGTTGCGTAATATGCTGCATTGTCTTTGTCCTGATCAGGATAATCTTTATGTCCATGTGCCCAAGCTTCAGCGACCTTTTCCGATTGTGTAGCACTATTTGCCGAATTATTTACCGCCTTGATTGCTTCTTTGAAAAGTTCTTGCTCTCCTGGACCATCAAAAGTTTCCGGTTTTGCACGGGTTTTAACAGGGATTGTAATTTTATACCCTGTCCCTCCTGCCTGATCTGTTGTTAAATAAATGTAAGCGTACAGGTTATAACTTTCTATCGTATCTGCATTCTCAAGGCAGTTATCCGGTATAACAACGTCTGTAATATCATTTGTTGTAACTCCCACCCGGGTTGTCGATGTTTCTTCGTCCTCGATAGCAAAATGTACCTCAACTGCAGCAGGTAAATGTAAGCCCTGTATCCTCAGTATCTGCCCATAATCGTATTGCCAGGCATGGCTAGCTATGACTGATGTATTGTTTCCAGCAAAAACCGCAAAAACAATATTACTATTCACTTTTTCACCTTCTTTCAATACACAATATCTACGTCAAGATAAAGTTGATTTGGTGCGATATAACGCGGAGAAAGATTATTGAATCCATAATTGATATATGAGCACTCCACATTTACCTTTATGCAAGGGGTTCTGATATCATCAAAATATAATTCGATGTCTCCAACCCCAAATGTTCCAAGCGCATAGATTCCGCTTGAGCTTGGTGCTCCTGGAGAATCAATTTTTTTTATACTTGCTGTTATCTTCATTGCACTAGAGCCGTATTTCATCCAGTAATTTAAGAATTCTGTTGATAATGTAGTTTCAGCGAACATAAATTCCACGGTCGCAGTACAGACTTCTTTGCCTCCCCCTGCGAAATCTCTGTATTTTAAATGTAGCTCACAATGCTCCGTTCTATAATGATATGGTACTGTTTCGCCTGCATCGTAGTGCTGTATGCCCTCCTTATTCATGACTGCTTTCAATTTATCGTTTTCATCATAAATTTCTAATACACCTTTATCATTTTGTGAACCGCCCAGCGCCATTGTCCCCGCTTTTATATAGCTCATATTTATATAAAGTTCGTTCCCTATCTTATAAATTCCCTTAACCGCTCCCTTATTTGTCAATAAATTAAATATCTGTTCCTGCGTTAAGGAATCTTCTGCTAATGTTTTAAGAGTTCCTTTGCCATCAACTGATACTGATGAGGCCAACTGAAATTCTCCAGTGTTTAAATTCCAGAAGTTTTTTCCTGTCCTATCGCTAAGAATTCCTAATATAAGCGTATCTGCATATCCGCCTTCAGCCGTAAATGCTGTCTTCCAATCCCAGTCTCTTCCGTCCTGGGTTCTTGTATTTGCAATCTGAAAGCCTTGTGTGCCCAAGCACATTGCACCGTATGTAGAACTTTCTTTATCTGTATCCTCAAACAAAATTGCTCTTACATCCTGTTTCTGTGCTACATTTTTCTGATATCTTAGCTGTGTATTGATTGCATTAAGTACGCCTTTTATCTTTTCTGCCATAACAGTTTTTGATTGTGAGTTTACAATGCTATTAATTGCATCAACTGCTGAAGACACCTTTTCAAAATACGTCTGTGCAGTATCTCCTAATTTCACAGATGAGACAGTGTTTTTTATACAATCCCATTCGATTTCAATTGCTCTAGCCTCTGTTGTAATATCCAGTTTTTTATGTCGGCATTTAACCGTATCTCCAAGACCAATCATTTCGATTGCTTTTACATCACTGTATTCATTCGTATCTGATATCTTAATCATATTTATCTCTATTGAAACGGCCGGCAAATCAATTCCTTCCAAAAATTGTTCTTTACACTTCTTTTTTAATGCCTTTTCTAAATCACTTTGGCTTTCACATACAATATCATTCTCGTCAGGTTCTCCTTGTATATCCTGTTTCAGTTTGACATCTTCAAACACAATTTCTTTTGTATATACTGTGGCATATTTATTAATGTTTTCGGAATCTACAAATATATTTCCGTTTATCGTTCGTCCATTATATGCCACTGGAACGATCCTGGTAACAACATCTGACATATCAACTGTATATGTAATCCCATCTATATTTTTACCATATCGTATCTCTGCTCCATAATTTCCTCCCACTCTTTCATTTATGATAATCTTATAATTATCATAAAGAATTTCTCCACCCCACCTTTGCAAAAATGTAGGCTCATCTGAACCAGAAATGGCATCGAGAAGATTTCTTCGTTCAAAATATGCCGTTGAGCTTGTTGAGATATTCGATTTTCCCTCGAAATTTGTTCCGCTAGTCATAATATCAAGAGCTTCTTGTCCATTTTTTATAGTAGGTCTTACATCTTCGAGGAAAACTTCTTTTGCAGCATCAAAAAATATCGGATATGCAACTACGTCAATGCTGTAATCCTTTTTTGTCAGCTTATTCACTCGGAATAATTGCCCTTTTCCAATAAAAGTAGGTACCGACAAAATAGACTCTTCCTCTATATATTTCCACCTTCCTTCTGAATCCATCGGATGGTTCATATTTAAGATCCAACTTCCATTTAGTGTTGCCTGGAGCTTACACGAGTTTGGTAATAATACCATTTTTCCATTTGTCATAGGTTTGATAGTATTTTTATCATAAATCTGAATCATTACAAGCACCTCCAGTTAGGTATGATCTTCATTTCTGCTCCTACAACAGAAATCATATTTTCCCCAGGTTTTAGATACAGATCTTCATAGTCTCCATTTACGTAGGTATTCATCATTTCTCCATTTAATTCACGATATGTAATCATTCGTTCCGTATCAATCCGACAGTTTTGTCCTACATTTACATAAAATTTATTTCCGTTGACTGTCAGTGTTGCATTATTATTTCCGGATATAATATACGTCGGATGTGCTAATGCATAGTTATTTTGCAGTACATCTTCTATCTCATATTCATTTAATCCATCCTCTCTATAGATATAACCGCTACATGTAAATATAGCGGTTATTGTTCCTATTTCTCTATTTTTTCTCTTTACATCGCTTATCTCTACCTTCTTAACTTTATAAAAATAGCCTTCATCGTCTGTAAATCTCAATATTCCCAATGGACTAAGTAGCCAGCTCTTTATATCTCTATATCTTTCAGACCACTGCTGAGGTAATGTCATAAAATTAAGTTCAATCGAAATTTCTATATCTGATACCGTTCCGTCATCAATATAAAGAGAACCATCTTTTCCAGGAATCTCTATGACGGTATAGTTTTTTTTACCTGCTGGTATATCTGGACGCTGCATGACATAGCATCCAATATCTTTTGCTCTTATACCAGCATATTCCATGTCATACTCTTGCATCCTACCATCCTTTCATCTTATTCCTTGCATCTAATTTTTCTGTAAATCCCTGTTCTGATGTTTCAACGATATAATCACGAAACTCTTCATTGCCAACATACACTTTTACATAAGTGGCTGACTGCGGAACAGGAATATTACTATAATCAAAAAAGAGTGTTTTTAATGCTCTTTCCATTATATTTTCTAAATTTTCATAAAAACTATCTAATGGAAGCACTGCTTCTTTTCCAGCCTCTCCTCCTCCAAGAAAGGAGTTGCCCATTCTGCCAAACAATTGTGCTCCAGATAAAATACCACCCTTTTTATACCAGGAAACGGATATACTCGGTACTCCTATTGGATCTAAAGAAAAACCACCACTTATTGAAAAATGCGGAAGCTTTATTTTAGGTATGCTAATAGATGGAAATTTTAATTTCAAAGAATCAAATTTTCCCTTAATATCGGAAAGTTTATCTGCTACTGTACTTTTTGTATTGGAAAGCTTATTGCTGAACTTATTTTTAATCTCATCTAATTTTCCACCTGTCAGTTGATTAATCTTTGTATAACAAGTGTTAAATTCGTCTTTCACTCCTGTTCCATAAGCTGCTACCAGCCCTTTAATTCCACCTCCAGCATCTTTATATGCTTGCGTCATGTCTGCAAGTTTCTTTTTAGATGCTATATTATTCTCTTCTTGCTTCTGTGCTATAATCTGTTTTATATGTTCAAATTTCTCTGAAGCTGCACTTTTCATTCCTTCTATTTTTGTTGAAAAGTCGTCTTTCATTTCTCCTATTTTAGTTCCTACTTGCTCTTTTAAATCTCCGGTTTTTTCTTTCAAGTCTCCAAAGAATCCTTTTATTGCTTCTATTTTTTCGCCTACTTTTTCTTTTAGGTTATCAAATTTATCTCCTATTGCTTCTGTTGCATTTTTTACAGTATCTTTTACCGCCGACGTTATCTTGTCCCAATTTTCTATTACAGCAACCACCGCTACTATTGCGGCCACAATTCCTGCTACCACACCAACGACTGGTGCCGCTGCTAATAATGCTCCACCTATTGCCGGAGCTACACTGGTTATTGCTGACACAATTCCTACCGCTTTCAGCGCTGCCAATACTGGGGCAATCTTGCCAATTGCCGCTATCACTCCTGCTATAGCTATTATGATTGTCTGTAATGGCTTAGGAAGTTTCGAAAAACTTTCTATTCCTGAAGCTAATGCTCCCACTGCTGGTGTCACGCCAGTTATAATTCCTGCGATTGCTCCCCCCATCGGAGCCAGTGCATCTTCCACTTTTCTCATTGCCGCTTTCATCTTAGTAGATGAAGTTGTTGTGTCCTCAGACATTTTCTTTGCTTTCCCACCTACATCATCATAGGTATTTCCCACAGAGGTTAATGACTCAATAAACTCTACACCTCCGTCCTCTGCAAGAGTCCCGAAGGCAGTAGTAGCCAGATTCAATTTTTCTTGCTGATTCTTACAGTTTTTTATATCCGACACGATAGAATCAATAACATCTTTCTGCGAAGCTCGTCCATCCTGCCAGTCTTTAAATAGCTGCTGTGTTTTCGAAGAGAAAGAACCGATAGAATCTTCTATTGTTCCATCACCTAATCTATTAGTTACCTCATTGATCGCATCATTTACTTTATCAAGATTGTAAGAACCACCCTCGCTGCCATTTTGTAGAAGTTCGAAATAATCTTTTGCAGTATAGCCTGCCTGTTTAAATTTTGGCGAATATTCTGCTATATTATCTCCTAATTCATCCGTCTTATTTAAACCATTCTGAGCTCCTGCTACAATGTAATCCATCGCTTCATCAGAAGTAAGTCCAAATTGCTTCATGAGCTGTGACACTCCTCTAATAGATTCAGACATATCCATTTCATAGGTTTCTTCAAGTGTAATTGATTGTGATGTTATATCAGTTAATTCTGTTTCATTTAAGTCTTTGATATTATCCTTAACCGTTATTATTGCCTGAGCCACCGTGTCCATAGAGTCTCCAACGCCACTTTCATAAACATTTTTTATTATTTTTGCGTTCTTGGTAGCTTCCTCGCCTGTATCCCCCAAGCGGCTGTTTACTTTAGCAGCCGCATCTTCCATATTCGTAAACGAATCTACTGCTTTACTTCCTAAATCCTTAATCTTATCACTTACACCTGATAGCTTTTCTGTTGCATCAACCAAATTCCCTTCCGAAATTTTTTTCGACATTTCATCCAGTTTCTCTCCGGTTGATTCTGTTGCTTTATCTACCTTTGATAATCCTGTTTCTGCATCTCTTGTCCCATTTTCCATCTCGGAAAGTGCCGTTGTATTATCATTAATAGACTTTTCAAGTTTATTCATGTATGCGCTTGTTTCGTTCAATGCAACTTTTAGCTTTGATACCGTTTCAGCTTGCTTATTAAATGCATTTTCAGCTTTTGCAGTTTCGGCAGAAGATTTTCCTGTTTTTTCTGTTGCATTTTGAACCTCTGATGCAAGTTCTTTTAATTTTGCAGTTTGTTTTACAAGTTCTTTCTCATAAAGTTCCGCTTTCGTCTTTTGAGCATCATACTGTTTCTGCATAACTTCAGACTTTGCAATAAGTGCCTGCTGACTCTTCTCGTTCCCAGCAAATTTTGCTGTTAAAGCGTTCATCTCGGAACCACACTCTTTTAAGCTATTGTTGATAGACTTAATTGAATTATTAAATTCTTGCTCCCCTTTAATGCCTATTCGTGGGCCAATATCATACGCCATAATCTCACCTCAAATCCGGAATATAATCACCACTATTTATTGCTACTCTGAGTTCCTGCATTCCTTCACTTGCCAAATATAAATCAATTAAATCACTCAATTCTCCTATCGGCATGACAAGGTACTCTTTTACTGGTATTCCTATTTTTCTTGCATATAAATCAAGCCAGGCAGAAGTTTTTGCTCCTGCCCGGCTTCTACGTTTTTTGATTTATTCTCTTTTCCTTCAACTTCTTTCTTCTCTCCTGCATCCATACACTCTGCAATCTTATCCGCTGCAATAGCCAGATCAGAAATCCCCAAAGCAATTTCTAACGCTTCCTTAGGCAACGGAGTCCATTTTCCGTCAATTATCGGTGCATTATCTGGTGCTGGAACATCTTTTTCAAAATAATTTTTAT
>ENA-OWRJ01002936-OWRJ01002936.1-human-gut-metagenome-genome-assembly--contig:-NODE-2936-length-13330-cov-7.327608_pt1 | contig 13330 bp, 8 predicted proteins | sample MGYA00248269_ERZ651897 | MGnify/ENA primary metagenome ERZ651897 (study PRJEB26924, sample SAMEA4378252) | human gut metagenome | biome: human gut; feature: human-associated habitat; material: faeces...
TCGACAGTCCGTCAGCCGAGCCGTAGATAGCGGCTTTAAAACTCTCCCAATCCTGAAATCCGGCAAGCAACGACAGTCTGTCGAGCGTCTCTTTACCCGGTTTCTCGGCACTTTTGATGTGTGCGGCTATCTTCTTCAGCACAGCCGGCTTATGCGCATTGTCGTTAAACTTTCTCTCAACTGCCTTGAGCAACATGCTCAATTCCCAATGCTTCCTTTCCATACTACATTACCAACGCTTAAATTCCAGAGCATCGCATTTACGTTCCAGCCTGATTCCACATCACGTAATGCATGACTTACAGTGGCATAAACCATTGCAGCCGTACCCTTCTGAAACAGTGGAAAAGTGCTCCGCTCTGTGCCTGCAAAAGTAATACAAACATACGTTTCCGCAAAACAATAAGTGTGAAAAATAAACATGCCGCGCTACATCAGCGACAGCCGTTTCCCATATTTGCATATGTCATGAAAAAATAGTAATTTTGTCGCCTGAAAACGATTATATTCTCAATATCACAATATGAAAGAATTAGCACTAAAGTACGGATGCAATCCGAACCAGAAACCGTCACGCATCTTCATGACTGAAGGCGAACTGCCGATAGAAGTGCTCAACGGGCGACCGGGATATATCAACTTCCTCGACGCGCTCAACTCATGGCAGTTAGTTAAGGAACTCAAAGAGGCAACAGGCATGCCTGCCGCCGCGTCGTTCAAACACGTCTCACCGGCAGGTGCGGCAATAGGTCTGCCGCTGAGCGACACGCTGAAAAAGATTTACTTCGTGGACGATGTGAAGACTGAACTTTCACCTTTAGCATGCGCATACGCAAGAGCACGTGGAGCCGACAGAATGAGCTCGTACGGTGATTTCGTGGCATTGAGCGACACATGTGACGCCGCTACGGCGACACTAATCAAGCGAGAGGTAAGCGACGGTGTGATTGCGCCAGGCTATACTCCTGAAGCTCTCGAGATACTTAAAGGCAAACGCAAAGGCACATACAACGTCATCAGCATAGACCCTCAATACGTTCCCGAGCCGATAGAGCGCAAACAGGTGTTCGGAATAACATTCGAACAGGGACGGAACGAGATAAAGCTCGACGACCCTGCGCTCTTTGCGAACATCCCCACAAAGAACAAGACATTCTCGGACGAGGCAAAACGCGACCTCATCATAAGCCTCATCACACTCAAATACACACAGAGCAACTCAGTGTGCTACGTGAAAGACGGACAGGCAATAGGCATCGGAGCCGGTCAGCAAAGCCGTATACACTGCACACGCCTTGCCGGAAACAAAGCCGACATATGGTGGCTGAGACAGCATCCGAAAGTAATGGACCTGCCGTTCATTGACGGTATACGCCGCGCAGACCGCGACAACACCATTGATGTGTACATCAGCGATGAGCACGACGACGTCCTGCGTGAAGGCACATGGCAGCAGTTCTTCAAGGAAAAGCCCGAGGTGCTCACGGCAGAGGAGAAAAAAGAGTGGATAGCACGCAACACCGACGTGGCTCTCGGAAGCGACGCGTTCTTCCCGTTCGGTGACAACATCGAGCGCGCACACAAGAGCGGAGTGCGCTACATAGCCCAGGCTGGAGGCTCAGTACGCGACGACAACGTTATAGAGACCTGTGACAAGTACGACATCGCGATGGCCTTCTGCGGCATCCGGCTGTTCCATCACTAAAAGGAAAACTGGTTCGCCCTCTCAGTCAAAGCCTGTCGGCTTTGCCAGCTCCCCCAAAGGGGGAGCCTTTGGCAGCATCCCGTTAGTAGCTGCTGGTGTTAGTGCCAGTCCTGGCTCTCCCTTTGGGAGAGCTGGCGCGAAGCGCCTGAGAGGGTGAGGACGCTGACAGAGAAGCAGAAACGAATATTTTAGGAGATGTTAAAATGGCTAAAAAAATCTTAGTGGTCGGCGGCGGCGGCCGCGAGCACGCCATCATCAAGGCACTGAAGAAGAGCCCGGACTGCGGCGAGATCTGGTGCGCTCCGGGCAACGGCGGCATCAGCTATGATGCCAAATGCAAGAACATCAAGGCTACGGACGTAGAGACCATGGTGGCCTTTGCCGCTGAGGAAAAGTTTGATTATGTGGTCGTGGCGCAGGATGACCCGCTGGCGCTGGGCATGGTGGACGCACTGGCTGCAGTGGGCATCCCTGCCTTTGGCCCAGACAAGGCCGCTGCCCGCATCGAGGCCTCCAAGGTGTTCTCTAAGGACCTGATGAAGAAATACGGCATCCCCACTGCAGATTATGCCACCTTTGATGACCCCGCCAAGGTCATGGATTACATCAAGGCAAAGGGCAAGTACCCCGTGGTCATCAAGGCCGACGGGCTGGCACTGGGCAAGGGCGTGTTGATCTGCGAGAACGAGGAACAGGCCGCCGACGGCGTGAAGGAGATCATGCTGGACAAAAAGTTCGGCGCTTCCGGCAACCATGTTGTGGTGGAAGAATTTTTGACCGGGCCGGAAGTCAGCGTGCTGTCCTTCTGTGATGGCAAAACCGTCAAGCCGATGGTTTCCAGCATGGACCACAAGCGCGCTTTGGACCATGACGAGGGCCTGAACACCGGCGGCATGGGCACCGTTGCCCCCAACCCCTGCTACACCCCCGCCATTGCCGCCGAGTGCATGGAGAAGATTTTCCTGCCTACGGTTGCCGCCATGCAGGCAGAGGGTTGCCCCTTTAAGGGCTGCCTGTACTTTGGCCTGATGCTGACCCTGGACGGCCCCAAGGTGATTGAATACAACTGCCGCTTTGGCGACCCCGAAACCCAGGTAGTACTGCCCCTGCTGGAAAGCGACCTGCTGACCGTGATGCAGGCCTGCACCAACGGCACGCTGGACAAGACCGAGGTCAAGTTCAGCGATGGCGCTGCCGCCTGTGTGGTGCTGGCTTCCGGCGGATACCCCGTCGCCTATGAAAAGGGCAAGGAGATCACCGGCCTGGAGAATGGCCAGGTGCCCGGTGCTGCCGATGTGACCGTGTACCATGCCGGTACCGCCATCAAGGATGGCAAGCTGGTTACCAACGGCGGCCGCGTGCTGGGTGTAACGGCAACCGCCGCCACCCTGCCCGAAGCCCTGAAAAAGGCTTACGCCGCTGCTGACTGCATCCATTTTGACAAACTGCACCGCCGCAGTGATATTGGTGCCCGTGCCCTTGCGGCAATGAAAGCACAGGAGGGTTAAACAAGAATGGTTTACCGCATTTATGTAGAAAAAAAGCCCGGCTTTGACGGCGAAGCCCAAGGCCTGAAGCATGAACTGGTTGAGCTGGTTGGCATTAAGGGCCTGAAAGCTCTGCGCCTGTTGAACCGCTATGATGTGGAAGGCATTGACCGCGACCTGTTTGAGAAAGCCATCCCCACCGTGTTCAGCGAACCGCCAGTCGATGTGACCTATACCGAGCTGCCCACCGCCAAGACGGTGTTTGCTGTGGAGTATCTGCCCGGCCAGTTTGACCAGCGTGCAGATTCTGCTTCCGAGTGTATCCAGCTGCTGAGCCAGGGCGAGCGTCCGTCTGTGCGCAGTGCCCGCATCTACCTGCTGGACGGCGAGCTGAGCGCAGAGGATCTGGAAGCCATCAAGAAGTACGTCATCAACCCGGTGGAAGCCCGCGAGGCCAGCCTGGACACCCGCGATACCCTGAAAATGGAATTTGCCGTGCCCACCGCTGTGGAAACCCTGAACGGCTTCTGCGCTTTGGATGACGCTGCGTTGGAGAATTTCCGCAATGAAAAGGGCCTGGCCATGGACCACGCCGACATTGTGTTCTGCCAGAACTACTTCAAATCTGAACAGCGCAACCCGACCATTACCGAAATCCGCCTGATCGATACCTACTGGTCTGACCACTGCCGTCACACCACCTTCGGCACCATCCTGAACGATGTCAAGATTGACGACGAAGTTGTGCAGGCTGCATTTGACCGTTACATGGCCCTGCGTGCCGAGACCGGCCGCGATAAAAAGAACCGCACCCTGATGGACCTGGCCACCATCGGTGCCAAGGCCCTGAAACAGCGCGGCATCCTGCAGAACCTGGACGAGAGCGAAGAGATCAATGCCTGCACCGTCAAAATCAAGTGCGATGTGGACGGCGAATTGCAGGATTGGCTGTTCCTCTTCAAGAACGAGACCCACAACCATCCCACCGAGATTGAGCCGTTCGGCGGCGCTGCTACCTGCATTGGCGGTGCCATCCGTGACCCGCTGTCCGGCCGCAGCTATGTTTACCAGGCCATGCGCGTGACTGGCGCAGGCGACCCGCTCAAGCCGGTTGCCGAAACCATGCCCGGCAAGCTGCCCCAGCGCAAGCTGGTTACCACTGCTGCTGCCGGTTATTCCAGCTATGGCAACCAGATCGGCCTTGCTACCGGCCAGGTTGCTGAACTGTATCACCCCGGCTATGTGGCAAAGCGTATGGAGATCGGCGCTGTTGTGGGTGCTACCCCGGCCAGCCATGTCCGCCGCGAAGAGCCCCAGCCCGGCGATGTGATCATCCTGCTGGGCGGCCGCACCGGCCGTGACGGCATTGGCGGCGCTACCGGCTCCAGCAAGGCCCACAAGCTGACCAGCCTGGAAACCTGCGGTGCCGAGGTGCAGAAGGGCAACGCCCCCATTGAGCGTAAGCTGCAGCGCCTGTTCCGCCGCGAGGACGCCTGCTGCATGATCAAGCGCTGCAACGACTTTGGCGCAGGCGGCGTTTCCGTTGCCATCGGCGAGCTGGCCGACGGCCTGAACATTGACCTGAACAAAGTTACCAAGAAGTACGAGGGCCTGGACGGCACCGAGCTGGCTATCAGCGAAAGCCAGGAGCGCATGGCTGTTGCCGTTGCCGCTGAGGATGCCGAAAAGTTCATTGCCCTTGCCAATGAGGAAAACCTGGAAGCCACCGTGGTTGCTACCGTTACCGAGGAAAAGCGGATGCGCGAGAACTGGAACGGCGTTGCCATCGTGGACCTTTCCCGCGAGTTCCTGAACTCCAACGGTGCCGAGCGCCATGCCGATGTGCATGTTCTGCCCGGCACGGTATGGCAGCCCCAGTGGGCCGGTTCCACCTTTGCCGAAAAGCTGGAAAACCTGGTTGGCGACCTGAACGTTTGCAGCCAGAAAGGCTTGGGCGAGCGGTTTGACTCCACCATCGGCGCTTCCACCGTGCTGATGCCTTACGGCGGTAAATACCAGCTGACCCCCACCATGGCCATGGCTGCCAAACTGCCGGTGGATGGCGAAACCACCACCTGCTCCGGCATGGCCTGGGGCTTTAACCCCTATCTGACTGAAGCGGACCCCTACCGCGGCGCTTACATGGCCGTTGTGGAAAGCGTGACCAAACTGGTTTGCGCCGGTTTCCGCCACAAGGATATGTACCTGACTTTCCAGGAATATTTTGAGCACCTGAACACTGCCCCCGAACGCTGGGGCAAGCCGCTGGCCGCCCTGCTTGGCGCGCTGGATGCCCAGATGGGCCTTGGCATTGCTTCCATCGGCGGCAAGGACAGTATGTCCGGTAGCTTTGAAGGCCTGGATGTTCCCCCCACGCTGGTCAGCTTTGCCACCGCCATTGGCAACACCGCCAACGTCATGAGCCCTGAGTTCAAGAAAGCCAACAGCTCTGTTGTCATCCTGAAGCCGCAGTACAAGGACGGCATGCCGGAGATCGGCAGCCTGCTTTCCATCTACAAGATCGTGGAACAGATGATCGACGAAGGCAAGGTGCTGGCCGCAGCAACGCCGGGTTACGGCGGCATTGCCGAAGCACTGTTCAAGATGTGCGTCGGCAACCACGTAGGCCTGTCCCTGAGCCGCGATATCAACCTGGACGACCTGTTCAAGCCCTGCTATGGCGCAGTTATTCTGGAGCTTCTGGATGCTTCTGCCGGTGAATTCCTCGGTTCCACCACCGTGGATTACGTCATCAACGTCAACGGCGAAAACATCGACCTGCAGCACCTGCAAGATGTATGGGAAGCAAAGCTGCAGCCTGTCTTCCCCTACCTCAAGGCTGGCGAGGAAGTTAAATCCCTGGAATACAAGGTCAACTGCTTCCAGCGCGTTGCCCCGGCTGTGCGCCTGGCCACCCCGCGCGTTGTCATCCCTGTGTTCCCCGGCACCAACTGCGAATACGACACTGCACGCGCATTCCGCCGCGCCGGTGGCGACCCGCACATTCTGGTTTTGAAGAACCTGACCCCCGCCGACGTTGCCGCCAGCTGCGAAGCCCTGGTGAAAGAGCTTGACCAGAGCCAGATTCTGATGCTGCCGGGCGGTTTTTCCGGCGGCGATGAGCCGGACGGCTCCGCCAAGTTCATCGCGGCGTTCTTCCGCAACCCCGCTGTGGCCGATGCCGTCAACCGTCTGCTGAACCAGCGTGACGGCCTGGCACTCGGCATCTGCAACGGCTTCCAGGCATTGATTAAGCTGGGCCTTGTGCCTTATGGCGAGATCCGCCCGATTACCGAGAACGACCCGACCCTAACCTTTAACACCATCCACCGCCACCAGAGCATGCTGGTGCGCACCCGCGTAGCTTCCAACAAGAGCCCCTGGCTGAGCGAATGCAATGTGGATGATGAACACCTGATCGCCATCAGCCACGGCGAAGGCCGCTTTGTCTGCAATGACGGCCTGCTGCAGCAGCTGATCAACAACGGCCAGGTTGCCACCCAGTATGTTGACCTGAACTGCGTGCCCACCATGGATATGCGCTACAACCCCAACGGGTCTGTGCTGGCCATTGAGGGCATTACCAGCCCGGACGGCCGCGTGTTCGGCAAGATGGGCCATTCTGAGCGCAGCGGCGACAGCCTGTACAAAAACGTTACCGGCGACAAGTACCAGCCGATTTTTGAAGGCGGCGTGAACTACTTCAAACTGTAAGACATGCTGTAAGAAAGGAAACCCGACCAATGGCACATGATCGTTATATTTCTCCGTTTTCCACCCGTTATGCTTCCGATGAGATGCAGTATACTTTCTCGGACGATAACAAGTTCCGCACCTGGCGCAGGCTGTGGATTGCGCTGGCCAAGGCTGAGCAGAAGCAGGGTCTGGACATTACCGATGAACAGATTGCCGAGCTGGAAGCTCACAAGGATGACATCAATTACGAGGAAGCCACTGCCCGCGAAAAGCTGGTGCGCCACGATGTCATGAGCCATGTTTACGCTTACGGCCTGCAGTGCCCCAAGGCAAAGGGTATCATCCACCTGGGTGCTACCAGCTGCTATGTTGGCGATAACACCGATGTTATCATCATGCGCGAAGGCCTGCAGCTGGTGCGCAAAAAGCTGATCGGCGTGCTGGCCAACCTGGCCGATTTTGCCGAGCAGTACAAGGATATGCCCTGCCTGGCTTACACCCACTGCCAGCCCGCCCAGCTGACCACCGTTGGCAAGCGCGCTACCCTGTGGATGAACGAGTTCTACATGGACCTGCAGGAGATTGACCACCAGATCAGCCAGCTGGCCCTGCGCGGCGTTAAGGGTACCACCGGCACCCAGGCCAGCTTTATTGAGCTGTTCAACGGCGATTCCGCCAAGGTCAAGGCAGTGGAAGCCGATGTGTGCGCCCAGATGGGCTTTGACAAGGTTGTGCCCGTCTGCGGCCAGACCTACAGCCGCAAGGTGGACTACAATGTGCTTTCCGCCATTGCCGGTCTTGCCCAGAGCGCCATGAAAATGGCCACCGACATCCGCCTGCTGGCCAACTTTAAGGAGATGGAGGAGCCGTTTGAAAAGAACCAGATCGGTTCTTCCGCCATGCCGTACAAGCGCAACCCCATGCGCTGCGAACGCATCTGCGCGCTTTCCCGCTACCTGATGGTGGATGTGCTGAACCCCGCCATCACCGCCGGCACCCAGTGGTTTGAGCGCACGCTGGACGATTCCGCCAACAAGCGCATCGCCATGGCTGAGGGCTTTTTGGCCGCTGATGCCATCCTGAACATTCTGCTGAATGTTTCGGACGGGCTGGTGGTTTACCCCAAGGTTGTCCGCAGCCGCGTGATGGCTGAGCTGCCGTTCATGGCCAGTGAGAACATCATGATGAAAGCCGTCAAGAAAGGCGGCGACCGCCAGGAGCTGCACGAGCGCCTGCGCGAGCACGCCGTGGCCGCTGCCGCTGTGGTCAAGCAGGAGGGCAAGCCCAATGATATGATTGCCCGCGTGGAAGCTGACCCTGCATTCGGTCTGACCCGCGAGGAGATCGAGGCCGAGCTGAGCCCCGAAGATTTCACCGGCCGCGCCCCGCAGCAGGTGGAAGAGTTCCTGGCCGAAGTTATCCGTCCCGTGCTGGACGCCAACAAAGAGGATCTTGGCCAGCATGTGGAGCTGAATGTTTGATTTATTTGGGCTTGAGGAATTATAAGATTACGATATCATCATGATTGGATGAATAAGCGAAAGGCTGCTTCTTCGGTTGAAGGAGCAGCCTTTTTGAGTTTTAGGGGGATTATATTCCATCATACATCTAATTTATGGTTTTCGGAACGATCAAGACCGTTCCCTACAGAGCGCGTTTTATAACGCGCAATCATCATTTACCATACATCCCACCCGTAGGGGCGCACATTGTGCGCCAGCGGTCGTTTGCCATATGTGGGGGTAAATGATTGGCCACAGCCCGTTCACGGGACGATGACGAGCATCGTCCCCTACAAATTATTTGCGGCGTTTGCCGCAACCGGCAAGGTTTCTCCACGGCGGGATGAGAGCATTCCGACCTACCGCACCGTAAATGATGGCTTTATTATCATGCTTCAAATCTCCCCCGCCGCCACATCGCCGGATTCTATGCATTGGGCAAGAGCGGTCTCATAGGGGATATCCCGCTGGATCATGGTCACATTATAGATGGCAAAATTGTAGCCGTTTGCTTCGCAGGCGGCTTTTATTTTTTGCAGGGCAGGCTGGAAATCCGCGCGCTGGGGCTGCGATGTGGTTTCAATCGTGACCCACAGTTTGGCCGGTATATGCTGCAAAATGTCTTTTTCAAACGGGGCGTCCAATGGCAGCCACTGCTGGTATTCCATGCCCAGATCAAAGGCATTTTTCCCTGATTCATACGGCAGAATCACCATCACGCACTGCTCCGCTTCATCGTAGGGAATGTCGTATTCCGACAAAGCATCAACCAGGACCGGTGCCACCTCATCCTGCGCCTCCAGCTCCATGCGATTAGATGTATTAAGCCGCGCATCTATGTACTGGGTGTGGTCGATCGTATAGATATCACTGGTAAAAAGCCAAAAGTGCGTTTCCACATAAAACCAGGTATCCTTGCTTTGCTGGGACTGCACTCTGGTTGTATAGCAGAATCCCCGCATCGAACCCGCGCCTTCCGCCGTAAAAGTCTGGTCCGGGTAAAGTTTTTCCGCAAACTGTATGGCCCGGTGCATGGCCCAGCGCTCGCTGATGGGGTCGCCGTTGATGCAGTCAAAGGCCAGCAGCACCAAAGCAATCAGCACCGCCGCCAGAATGCCTGCCATCTTCCGCTTACTTTTCACTTTCATGTTTTTTCTCTCCTTTCCCGCTGGCATAGTTCAGCAGCCAGCCAATCAGGCAGCCAACGCCGCACAGCCCCAGCATAAAAACGCTGTACACAATTAGGGTGACCGGGTACTCCATCAGGGTGGCCCCATACTGCCAATAACGCACGAAGGTCCGCAGCAGTGCGCAAAGGGCAATGCTCTCCCCCACTGCCATCAGCAGCTTCCACATCTGGGGGTCCTGATACACGGCCGCAGCACACACAAACGGGAAAATCAGGATGATCCAGTTGGAATGTTCGCCGTAACTTGTCAGCACCCCAAAGCCCATGCCCAGCGCTGCAAACATCAGCAGGCCGGTATTGTATTTGTGGCGGATCTTTTGCAGCAGGCGGGCATCATCGGGTGCGGGCAGGCTTTGTGGCAGGGCCTGCCCGCCGCCCGCCTGCCACAGGGTGCGGCATTCCGGGCAGGTTTGCAGGTGGGCTTTTACCAGCGCTTCACTTTCCGGGCTGGCAACGCCATCCTGCACCAGCGGGATCAAATCCCGGCAGACCGCGCAGGGAATTTCGGTTTCTACTTTTCCCTGTTCTGCTTGCCGGTTTGTTTCTTTTTCTTGCGTCATTCGTCGTATCCCTCCTTTTGCAGGGTTGCTTTCAGCCAGGCGCGGGTACGGTGCTCCACCACCCGCGCGGATGCTTCGGTTATTTGCAGTTTTTGGGCAATTTCCTGGTACGAATACCCCTGCGCCCGCAGGTATACCACGCTGCGGGTGCGCTCGTCCTTTTGCTGCAGCAAAGCCTGCACGCGGCGCAGCTTTTGGCGGGCGGCGGTGGTTTCGGTCAGGGCATCATCGGTTATGTAGCGTTCCATCAAATCGTCCAGGCTGACGGACTGGTGCCGCCTGCGCAGGCTTTCCAGCCAGATATTGCGTGCAATGCCAAACAGCCAGGTTTTTACCTCGCACTCTCCACGGAAAGTGGGCAGCCGCTTGATGACCCGCACAAAGGTTTCGCTCAACAGGTCTTCCGCCTGCACAGGGTCGTGGGTCAAAAAGCAGAGGTAGCGGTACAGATCCATCCGGTAGCGCCGGTACAGTTCCTCCAGCTCCGGCAGTTTCATGCTTTGGCCCACCTCCTTTCGCTTTGTTCAGGCGCCTTACATGATATTGGTGGCCGCGGCCGCCGTTTTGTTACAGGTAGCGATAAAAAAAGTCCTGCCGTACCGCTTGGAAACGGCATCGGCAGGATCGGTTGTTCTTTTATTCCTGGCTTTGGGTGTCATCCTGGGGCGCATCGGCAGTCAGGTCTGCACCATCTGCTGCTGCATCGGCGGCAGCATCCGTGGTATCCTCTGCCGGGGGTTCCGGGGTCGGCTCCGGGGTGGCCACAGGGTTTTCCGCCGGCAAAAAGCGCGGCTGAATGGTGCCGTCCGTCTGCTGGTCCGAAACATCCAGCGTACCGCGGTCACTGCTTGCTAGGCCATCGCCACCGGTATCCAGAATGATATAGGCGGCAAACCGGATCTTGTAATCCAGATTGTTTGCCGTGCCCAGCTGAACCGACACACGGCCCTGATACAAAAAGCTCAGCTCGGTCATGTTCTGCATGGTCAGTACCGTGGTGCCATCCAACAGGCCATACTGGTCCAGTTTGCCCAGCAGTTCGTTCAGCACCTCGTTGGGGGGCTCCTGTGCCGTATCGGCTTCGTCTGCATTTTCCGGCGTTGCGGTGCCGCTTGGCATGGCCGTTGCCAGGGCGGTCGGCTCGCTGGGGGCATCCAGTGTCAGGAAACTGCCCGGCGTGGTGGCCGCGCCCTCTGGCAGCAGGGCATCCAGCTGCACCAGATTATCCGGCTCTGCCGGCTCCACACGCAGCACTTTCAGCTGTTCGCTCAGCACCAGCCAGCTGCCGGAATACTCCATCTTAAAGCGTTCCACCGCAGGCTGCACCCGGATGATCACGGTGCCGGGGGCCTGGCGGGTGACGACTGCCACATCCAGGTACGGCATCTGCGCCAACAGCTGGTCAGATTTTTCTTTGGCGGAAAAACCGTACAGGTTATCCCCCACTTGAATGCCGGTTGCATCGATCAGCTGTTGTTCGGTATAAATGCCGGTATTGGCGGGGGTGGTGCGGTCCGCATTTTCCACCCGGAAATCCGTCACCTTGAACAACAGGTTGATGGAAAGCACAATGCCGACCACCAGCACTGCCAAAACGCACAGCACCCCGATGATGGCCTTGCGGCGGCGGATTCGCAGCTGTTCCGCGCGGGTAACGCGGCGCTGCACCTGTGGCGCGCTGGAACGGTACCCCGGCTTTTGGGGGTTCTGTTGGGGGCGGGGGCGCTTTTGCTGCTGTTTGGGCGGCTGGCGTTCGGGCTGTTTTGCGGGACGCTGGCCGCTGCCCTTTGGCCGCTGCTGGCTGCCCGCCGGGCGGCTGCTGCGCTGCGGCGGGGCGCTTTTGGTGCTGCGATGGCTGGGCTGACCCTTGCGGGGAGGTACACTTTTTTTCTGGTTTCGGCTGCGCTGATTGCGGTCCATGGGGTGTACCTCCTTTCTGTGTTTCAGCTTTTATTTGCTGCCGGTTTGTTCCGGCAGGTTACTTTCCGTTCACCAGTTCCAGCAGCTTTGCGGTGATCAGTTCCAGGCTCTTGGGGTTGCCCAGGGTCTTGGCGGCGGTGCCCATGGCCGTCAGTTTGCCGGGCTCTGCCAACAGGGCATGCACGGTTTCGATCAGCTTGACACCGGTCAGGTCTTTTTCTTCAATCACAATGGCGGCACCGGCGTTTTGCAGCTCCAGTGCATTGTAATACTGGTGGTTTTCGGCCACATTGGGGCTAGGGATCAGGATGGACGCGCGGCCCATGGCTTCCAGCTCCGCCAGCGTCAGCGCACCGGAGCGGGAAATAACAAGGTCCGCCGCGGCCAGCAGATCCGGCATATTATCAATGTATTCTTTTACCACAAGGTTGGCACCGGGGGCAAAGTGGTTCTTGGCTTCCAGGTCCTCAAACAGCTTTACGCCGCGGCTGCCGGTGGCGTGCAGGTGCAGCACGGGCAGATCGTTTGCCTGCTCCCACGCGCACAGCTCTGCCACAACCTCGTTGATACGGCGGGCCCCCAAAGAGCCGCCGAAGCTCAAAATCACGGTGCGGTCCCCCGCGTGCACAGCAGCACGGGCGGCGGCGCGGTCACGGTTCAAAATTTCCGGGCGGACAGGGTTGCCAACCACAAGGGTCTTCTCCGGCGCGCCAAGCTTTTCCACCGCAGCGGCGGAAGCGGCAAACACCACATCCACATCCTTGGCCAGCAGCTTGTTGGTCACACCGGGGAATGCGTTCTGCTCATGGATGGCGGTCTTGATGCCCTTTTTGGCGGCGGCGCGCACCACCGGGCCGCTGACATAACCGCCGCAGCCGATGACCAGATCGGGCCGGACCTCTTTCAGGATAGCCGCCGTGCGCGGGCCGGACAGAGCCAGATGGTAGAGCGCTACCACGTTGCGGCCCACGTTCTTCAGGGTTGGCTTGCGCTGGAAACCGTTGATCTCAATATGGTGGAACGGGTACCCTGCCTTGGTTACAAGGCCGTACTCCATGCCCTCTTTCCGCCCGGCAAAGTGGATCTCGGCCGCGGGGTCCGCCGCCTTTAAGGCTCCGGCAATGGCAAGCGCCGGGTTGATATGGCCGGCTGTGCCGCCGGCAGCAATCAAAACACGCATAATGGTTCCTCTTTTCTCCGTAAAATCGAACGTTTATGTTATGGCAATACCGCATAATTCTAAGTGCCGATACGGCGAGCGAGGTGCGGCA
>ENA-OWRJ01002984-OWRJ01002984.1-human-gut-metagenome-genome-assembly--contig:-NODE-2984-length-13139-cov-2.619459_pt1 | contig 13139 bp, 15 predicted proteins | sample MGYA00248269_ERZ651897 | MGnify/ENA primary metagenome ERZ651897 (study PRJEB26924, sample SAMEA4378252) | human gut metagenome | biome: human gut; feature: human-associated habitat; material: faeces...
CCATCTGAGACCACTTCGAGATGGACGTTTAACTCCCCCAAGCGAAACGCCCCTCCCCGGGGCGTCGTCGTGGCGTGGCGGCCACGGCCTGATGAGCAGCCGAAGAATCAGGCGCGGTGGGTGCGAACCCCACGGGGACATGAAATCCCCTGATGCCATAGACACGGAAAGCTGCGCAACGGTGCGCAGGGGCAGCGTGTCTCTGTAGCGTATCCGCCCGGTGCGAATCCGGGGCCTGATGAGCAAACTGGAGAATGACATGGCATACAAAGAACTTAACAACGTCGTATTCTGCGGGGACAAGGATTGCCGAAAGGTCTACATGTTCGACGGCAGCGACGGAAGTGACGGCATCATGGCAAGAGACATTCTCCCCTGCGGGCACAAGGTAGTCCACATCCTGCTTGACGGGAATCGTATCCGAGAAGGACATGAAGCAGGCCTTATGTTGGAATGGCTCTACAAGAACGACGCTATCAAGCCGCAGGCTTTTGACCTTATTGAAGATCATGGCGGAAAATTCGACGATGGTCTGAATTTCAGCGTCCCAGAAAGTGACCTGACGTGGGAAGAAAAGACCTACGACCTTGATGCTGAATAGGTAGAGAGGCGCTTTCAATGACCACAATCCCAAACTACCGCCGCGCCCGGAAGACGGAGACGCCCTGCCGATGGTGCATCTACGGCCTCATGCGGGCCGGTGCAGGACGGGTGCAATGCCTCCTGTGGGGGCTGGCTGCGAAGAAAGGCCATACCTGCGACGCGGCGCGGGCGGTGATGCCCATGACACAGGAGGTGCCGCATGGCGCTGAGTGAGAAGGAAAAGGACTGGCTGGAGCGGCGGAAGAAGAACGAAAAAGAATATGACAGCGTGTACTGCCAATATTGCGAGCAGTTCATTCCCGAATGTGCTGAATCTATCGGGCATTGCTATGATGACCTGTATTGTCCTTTGACAGACTATGTTCTTCCAGATGTTGTAGAGTTCGAGGCCCGCGTGGCCGAAAAGCTGGCGAGAAATATCTGCTACAACTGCTCTGACGCGCCGGAAGGTTGCCCCTCAGCATTTGAATATCCCCGGAGAACTGGAGAACGATGCCGGTTGAAGCGTGCCCGCCTCGCAGCCGAGGCTGAGATGGAGGCTTGACACCGGCCCCGGCATGCGGCATGGTGGGGGCACTACTACTACAGGCAGTGTCCGCGCCGCTGTTTTCAAAACTACGCGCGTCCTGCCCGGCATCATGCTGGGTTTTCTTTTTTCAGCTATTGAATTTTTCTCAATAACTGTCCTTCGCATATTTGCCGGGTTGATAGCTCCCAATACAAGACCCTTCGGGGGAATAAGAGCAGCGCTCCTGTAGGCGTAGTTGAGGCCCGGCATACTCATATCCAATGCCTATCACCAAACTACAGGAGGCCACTATGTGCCAGCTTTCTCCCGTCACCTTCCACGGCGACACCATCTTCTGCATCGACTACCAGGGACAGCCTTTTACGCCCATGAAACCCATCGTTGAAAATTTGGGCTTGGATTGGGCGACGCAGTTCCGAAAGCTCAAGAGCAATGAGAGCAGATGGGGTATTGTCATCATGACAACAGCCCCCAGAGGGGGTATAACGAACATCGTTATACCTTCCAACGGCGGCGAACAGGAAATGCTCTGCATGCCTGTCCGCAAGCTGCCCTCCTACCTCAACAGCATCAACCCCAGAAAGGTGCGGCCGGAGCTGCGGGCCAAGATAGAGCTCTACCAGGCCGAAAGCGACGACGCCCTGTGGAACTACTGGATGCACGGCCGCGCCGAACGACCCGCCACCGCTCCCCAGCCCACCGCCGACGGCCCCCTCACCCCGGCCCTGCGCGCCGAGCTCAAGGCCATCGTGGACGCCAAGCTCTCCACCGCCCCGGCGGATGTCCAGGGCAAGGCACGGGCCGAGATCTGGACACGCTTCAACCGGCACTTCAAAATCGCCGAATACGCCCAACTCCCCGCCTGCCGCATGGCGGACGCGCGGGACTACCTCATCGAGTTGCAAATGAAAAGCTACCCCACCAAGACCGCAGCCGCCGTCCCGGCCAATGCGGAACAGGAAATAGAGACCCACTGCGCCGCCATGCGCGGCCTTGTCCGCCAGCTCAATGTGCAACATGGACGAGATCTTCAACATCGCCCGCAAGAGCAAGCCTGACCTGAGGACGCCCGGTGACCGCCGCGAACTGGCTCTTGCCTCCATCTACAGCATGGAGGACGCCGCCGGGGCCATCGGCCACAACATCGCCGTCCTTGAGCGCACCGCAAAGACAACGCTCATAGCCGCCCGCATGTAGCCCGCAGCATTCCACACACACCCCCAAAAACCACAACAGGCCGCCCCGTGCGGCCTTTTTTGTTGCCCGAAGGAGGGCCTATGCAGATCAAATTCATGAAGACCCACCCCGACGCCGTCATCCCCACCCGTGGCAGCGCCGGGGCCGCAGGTTTCGACCTGACCGCGGTCAGCCTGCGCCGCGCCGCCGATCTCTACATCTACGACATCGGCATCGCGATGGAGATCCCGGAAGGATACTTTGCCGCCATCTTCCCGCGCTCCAGTATCTTCTTCACCGGCCTGGAGCTGACAAACTGCGTGGGCGTCATCGACAGCGACTTCCGCGCCCCCATTTCCGCGATCTTCCGTGAGGTCCCCGGCGACCAGGGCGCCAGACGCCGTGCCCTGCACCCCCTGTTCCCCGGAAAAACGCACATGATGTGCCCCTACAAGCCGGGCGACCGCATCGCCCAGCTCATCATCCAGTCGTGCGTTGTGCCCACGCAGAAGGTGCGTCAGGATATGGAGATAGCCTACAGGCTGCCCATGCAACTGGAACAGGTCGAATTCGTGGAAGTCCCCGAGCTTTCCCAAACTGAGCGCGGGGCAAAGGGCTATGGCAGCACAGGAAGGTAGCGAAACCGATAGCCGCCAGCGCAAGTCCTGAATGCCAACACCCCCAAAAAAGGAACCCCCCGCTGCCCTATGCAGCGGGGGTAACACCGAGGATCGCATGAAGGATGAACTGCGATCTATCTTTTCGGATACCTGTTCAGCACGAGCAGGTCAAGCGGTGCCAGGGCGCAGATGCCCCTTTCCACATGAGGTATAAGCATGGATATTGAAATCTCTCTGAAAAAGATCAACGACAAGGAAGTCCCGGCGGTCACCAGTCAGCAGGTGGCGGAGGCGTTCGGAAAGGAACACAAGAACGTTTTGCGGGATATTCGTGAAACTCAGGATAAGTGCTCGAAATCATTTAACGCGCTCAATTTTGAGCTGGTTAAATACACAGATCCCAAGGGCGAAGAGCGCCCCATGTACCTGCTCTCCAAGGACGGACTGATGATGGTGACGATGGGCTACACCACCCCCGAGGCCATGCGTATCAAGGAAGCCTATATCAATCGCTTCAACGAGATGGAGTTCACTCTTGCCATGAGCCGCCCCGCTCTCTCCAGGGAAGAGATCCTTTCTCAAGCTCTGGAGATCATCGGCAACGAGAACTCTGCCCTCAAGCAACAGCTTGCGCTTGATGCTCCCAAGGTCGAGTTCGCGGATGCCGTCAGTGAAGCCGAAGGCGGCATGACCGTCAATCAGTTCGCCAAAGTGCTCAGACAACACGGCATCAAGGCGATGGGCTCGCATCGCCTGTTCAGCGAACTGCGCAAGCATGGTTTCCTTATGCGGCAGCGTAAACACTGGAACGTCCCCAAACAGCGATACATCGAAAAGGGGTGGTTCAGGATCACGGTCTACACGAGCACAGACGACGACTGCATCCAGTACGAAGTGACCGACTTCATCATCACCGGACAGGGGCAATTGCGGCTGATGGCTTTCTTCATGGACAAGTACGGGATCAACCGCCAGCTGTCGCTCCTGGACAGCAAGCGGCGTGACCGGGCCCACGTCGTCCCGATGCGCCGGAAGGGGGCTATCCAATGACTGACCGCCTCATCGGCAAGCGAGACATTGCGGCCATGCTGGGGACCTCCCCCGGTGTGGCCGCTTCCATTTTGGCAGGAGTAAGATAATGCCGGACAATCATGATTTGTTGACTGAAATAGCATCACTCTATGGAGAAAGGAAGAAGAAAGCAGAAGAAGTAGCGGCTATCGATAGACGCATTGAACTACTTCTCTATCCGCAGCAACAAACCAAAAGAAAGTCTCGCCCCAAGTCTGGAAAGGAATGGGAAAGGATCATAGAGAATGAGCATATCACAACGAAAGGACGGGCGCTGGCTGGTTAAGTACAAGATAAACGGTAAATGGATGCAGAAGGCTTTCCATGACGAAGGAACAGCCAGAGCCTTTGACGCGGAACAAATCGAACCAGAACAAGACACTCGCCTTTCGCTGATGGAGCTGATGGTCTCGTTTTTCCAGGCGCATCATGACTACCATCACGAGACCAAAAGGAAAATTCTCCACTTCGTTAATGGCTACACCAATGCCGCCGGAGTATGGATAGACGGCCCCGGCCTGTTCCTGCGGGACAAGTATGCGGAAGAGCTGACCCGCTCAGACCTTGAGCTCATGCGCAACATCATGCGTCAGCGCGGCAGCGGGAATGCGACCATCAACAAGATGCAGGCCTATATCCGCTCCATTCTAGCTTGGGGCGTCGACCAGCAGCTTATTCATATCAATCCGTGGCGGGACTATAAGCGTCTACCTACAAGAAAGCCCCAGATCACGGCTACGTTGGACGATTTTAAATGTATCCTCACCTTTGCTCCAGACTGGCTGCGCTGGGCATTTGCCACTGCCTATGCTCTGGCGATGAGGCCCGGCCATGTAGAGCTCTTCAGCCTCACGTGGTCATCCTTCAACTGGCGCCACGGCTATGTCCAATACGCCCAAGGAAAAAGCGGAAGAATCAAGCGTGTCATCCCTCCACCGCAATACTGGGAAGAAGCCCGGAGCCGCTTTGAACAGGATTGCGCGGCAGGAATTCCCTGGGTATGTCATAATAAAGGAAGGCGTGTGCTCAACTACAGATCGGCATGGGAACGGGCGAAAAAAAAGGCAGGCTATGCAGGAAGTAATATCCGCCCCTATGACATTCGCCACGCTGCGGCATCGGAGATGCTGGCGGCCGGAGCTGACCTTGCCGCTGTCGCCGCTCAAATGGGCCATGCCTCCATCCAGACCACAGCCACGACCTATGCGCACGTCACTCCGGGCAGCCAAAGGCGCGCTGCTGAGTCCATGCCGAGCTTGGTGCAGTTTGGTGCAGAAAAAAGGGGTTAGGCTTATGCCTAACCCCTTGAAATTCCTGGTGCCGAGGGACAGAATTGAACTGCCGACACGGGGATTTTCAGTCCCCTGCTCTACCAACTGAGCTACCTCGGCGTGAGGTGGTGTTGTTCGTCACAACAAAAATGCTTGTACAGATTTCCCCCCGACTTGGCAAGCATTTTTTTTCGTTTTTTGCCAAAAACTTGAAATTTTTTTGTCCTGCCTCCATACTGTCCCTGTCAGGACAGGAAGTATCCCCATTTTTTTCAGTCTGTTGCAGGCACATCGTTCTCGTGCGCCCTGTCCGCGCCCCTTATCCCCACAGGATCTCCATGGCCTTCCGCCCCTCTCTGCCTCCCTTCATCCTGGAGTCCGCGGCCCTGCGCAGCCAGGGTACCTGGACGCTCATGGCTCAGGCCCTGCTCACGGGTCTCGTCTCCGGCGGGGTCATCGGCCTGTTCCGCTGGCTCTATACCATCATCAACGGCGCCGTCCGTGCCCATGTGGCCGGGCAGGATCCCTTCGCACCGGCCGCTCTGGCCCTGATGGCCGCCGGGCTGCTGCTCATGGCCCTGACGGCCGGGCTGCTCCTGCGCTACGAGCCCCTCATCGGCGGCAGCGGCATCCCGCAGGTGGAGCTCATCGCGGCCGGCAAGCTGCCGCCCATGCGCTGGGCACGGGTGCTCTGGTGCAAATTCGTGGCCACTCTGGCCGCGCTCAGTGCCGGTCTGTCCGTGGGGCGCGAGGGTCCCTGCATCATGATGGGCGCCACCGTGGGCGCGGGCGTGGGCTATGTGTGGCACGACCGCTGCCGCGCCAACCGGCCCCGCTATCTGGTGGGCGGCGGCGTGGCGGGCATGACCGCCGCATTCGGCGCGCCTGTGGCCGGCATGTTCTTCGCCTTCGAGGAGATGAAGACCCCGCTCACCCGGCCCATGCTGCTCTTCACCAGCCTTTCGGCCCTGTCCGCCTGGTTCATGGTGGACGTGGTGCTGGACTTCGGCCTGGTCTTCCCCTTCGCCCGGCTGCCCGGCCTGCACTGGAGCCAGTACTGGTTGCCCCTGCTGGCCGGCATGGCCTGCGGCCTGCTGGGGGCCGTGTACAATGCGGGCATGATCCGCCTGCTGCTCTGGCAGGACAGGGCCCGCTGGCTGCCCGGCCCCGTGCGCATCGCCTTCCCCTTCGCCTGCTGCGGCGTGCTGCTCTTCCTCTGGCCGGAGATCATGGGCAACATGGGCCTGACCACCCTGCAACTGGAAGACCTGCGCCTGCCCGCCCTCACCCTGGCCCTGCTGCTGGCGGGCAAGATCGCCTTTTCCTGCGTGAGCTTCGCTTCGGGAGTGTCCGGCGGCATCCTCATGCCCATCCTGCTGGCGGGCAGCATGGCCGGCGCCCTGCTGGCCGCGCCCCTGCGCGATGCCGGTCTGGTGGCCCCGGAACAGACGGCCACCCTGCTGGTGCTGGGCATGGCGGGCCTGTTCTCCGCCTCGGTGCGCACGCCCCTCACCGGGGCCGCCCTGGTCATGGAGATGTGCGGCGGCTTCCATCTGGCCCCGGCCGTGCTGCTGGCGGCCTTCGCCGCGGCCTTCACGGCCAATGCCTTGCATTCGACGCCTGTTTACGACAGTCTCAAGGAACGTATCCTGGAACAGCGCCGCCGGCGCCGGACCGCTGCTTCCCCCATCGAGGAGAGATCATGACCCGCCTGCTCCCCTGCCTCGTCCTGCTGCTGTGCGGCCTTGCGGCCTGCGCTCCCCGCAACGTCCCCGACAAGGCCGGCTATACGCCCGTGGCCGCGCCCTGGACATGCGCCACCTATCTGGACAGCGGCGAGAACGCCCTGACGGCCGTACTGATGCTGGACGGCTGGGCCGCCGCCCGGACGCAGCAGGTGCGCCTCGACAAGGCCAGGCTCGACGCCCTGCTGGATCATCTGGAAGCCTGGTGCCCCACTCATCGCGGGGACCAGCTGGCCGACGTCATCCTGGCCTGGCGCCGCCAGCACCCCGACAGGGGCAGGATGCTGCCCGCCGTGAGCTGTGCCGCCTGGTATGCCCCAGCCACACGGCCCATCACGGGCAACGAACAGCAGCTGGCCCTTTCCCTCTGGCTCGCGGGCCATGCCCTGGGGCGGGCCGGTCTGGAGGTGCCCCTGCAGGACCAGCAGCGCCTTGACCGCATCTTCGCCCTGTTCGACAGCGGCGAGAGCCCCCTGCACCACTACTGCCGCCGCGATCCCCAAGCCCTCGTGCTCCACGGGCTCACGGCCGCAGGTCTGGAAAAGGCGGCGCGCCCCGCCGGTGCGGCGAAGGCGGACATACCTGAAAATACAAAATAACATTTTGATATGATTGTAAAAATAAAATAGTGCTTGCAAATATGGTTCAGGTTGCGTAAACAACTGTCCCAAATAAAATTCTACAATGCGAGGCCGTATGACTCGTAAAGACCGTACCGAAGGCATCTACAGCCGCCGTGAAGTGCTCGACGAAAGCGAACGCCGTCAATATTGCCTGATCCAGCTCAAGGACCTGCTCTCCTACGCCTACCGCTACTCCGAAGATGTCAAGAAACGCTTCGACCGTGCGCAGTTCAACGTGGAGAAGTTCAAGACCCTGTCCGATATCAAGCACATCCCCATCCTCAAGAAAAAGGAACTCATCTTCCTGCAGTCCATGGGCCCGCGTCTGGGCGGCCTGCTGACCAAGGACATCGGGGATCTGAAGCGCATCTTCCTCTCCCCCGGCCCCATCTTCGACCCCGAAGACCGTGGCGAAGACTACTGGGGCTACACCGAAGCCTTCTATTCCGTGGGCTTCCGTCCCGGTGACGCCGTGCAGAACACCTTCAACTATCAGCTGACCCCGGCCGGCCTGATGTTCGAAGAGCCCCTGCGCAACCTGGGCTGCGCGGTCATCCCCGCCGGCCCCACCGATGCCTCCACCCAGCTGGACATCATGCAGAAGCTGCGCGTCTCCGGCTATGTGGGCACGCCCAGCTTCCTCATGCACCTGGCCCAGAAGGCCGAGGAAAAGGGCCTGAACCTGCGCAAGGACCTCTTCCTCGAAGTGGCCTTCGTCACCGGCGAGCGCCTGTCCGAAAAGATGCGCTCCCAGATGGAGAAGAAGTACGACCTCATCATGCGCCAGGGCTACGGCACCGCCGACGTGGGCTGCATCGGCTACGAATGCTTCCACAAGACCGGCCTGCACATCGCCAACCGCTGCTATGTGGAGATCTGCCATCCCGACACCGGCATCCCGCTGAAGGATGGCGAAGTGGGCGAGATCGTGGTCACGGCCTTCAACAAGACCTATCCGCTCATCCGTCTGGCCACGGGCGACCTGTCGTACATCGACCGCAGCCCCTGCGCCTGCGGCCGTACCAGCCCGCGCCTGGGCAACATCGTGGGCCGCGTGGACACCACCGCCCGCATCATGGGCATGTTCGTCTACCCGCATCAGGTGGAACAGGTCATGAGCCGCTTCGAGGAAGTGAAGCGCTGGCAGATCGAGGTCACCAACCCCGGCGGCATCGACGAGATGACCCTGTTCATCGAGACCAGCGGCTTCAAGCGCGAGGAAGAGCTGCTCCACCAGTTCCGCGAAAAGATCAAGCTGCGTCCCGAACTCAAGATCCTGGCGCCGGGCAGCCTGCCCCCGCAGATCCGTCCCATCGAGGACAAGCGCCACTGGGATTGATCCCGTCATGGAGGCCCGGCCCCTGCGCCGGGCCTTTTTGCCCTGTACCGGCCGCTGCCCGGCTGTCCCGCAAGGAGAATCGTCATGGAAATGTCGCCGCAACTGGCCCGTCTTGTGGCCTGGCTGGAAGAGATGCACGCCCGCGTCATGCAGGCCGAACAGGCGGCCCTGGCCGTCATGGGCGATACGCCCGCCTATACGGCCCACATGCAGGAAAAAGCCCGCCTGCTGGCCTCGCTGGAAGAGGAGGGCGAAACCTATCTCGAGGAGCTGCCCGAACAGCTCCAGGACCAGGCCGGGCACCGTCTGCACCGTTTTTCGGCCAGCGCCCGCAACGCGCTGCGCATCGGTTCCATCTTCTACATGTCCGCCCTGCTCTATCCCGAAGACCACAAGCCCGGCCAGCCCGACGACCTGCAGGTCTTCATCCGCCGCCTGCGCGACGAGGGCGAGCACTATACCCTGCATGCGCAGGACTAGCGGAACCGATCTTTCGGAGGAAGGGGCCCCAGCCAGCGCCGGAAGGGGCTCCTTCCCCCGTGCCCCATCCTCCCCCCAACGTGCTTTGGGCCGGAAGGATGATGATCCCGGCGGCGCTCCGGCCCTCCCCTGATGCCGGTCTCCCGGTGCTGCCCCGGAGGTCTCACGACGGAAGATTTCGGGAAGGGCGCGGCAAGGCCGCCTCCTTCCCTCTGGTGAAAGCCTCCGGCCACAGACGGCCGGAGCAGCCACACCCTGAACCGACGTAAGGAGTTACCATGAACAAACGTATCCTGGGCGGCCTGCTCTGCGCCGCCATGCTCTGCGCCGCTCCCGCCCTGGCCATGCCCGGCATGGGCGAAGGCAAGGCCCCTGTGGACAAGTTCCCCATGATGGACGCCAACAAGGACGGCAGCGTCAGCAAGGAAGAATTCAAGAAGTTCTTCCCCCAGATGCAGGACGGCGCCTTTGCCGCCATCGACAAGAACAAGGACGGCGCCATCAGCCATGAAGAATGGCAGGGCTTCAGCAAAAGCCACGCCATGGGCCGTGCCGGTCACCCCGACGCCCAGATGCCCCCCGCGGGCGAGGCCGCGCCCAAGGCCATGCCACTGGTCACGCCGCCTTCCAAGTAACCGTCAGGGGAGCGTCCTTGCCGGGGCGCTCCCCCTTCACGGCACCGCAGTGCCGTCCTTTCGACCTTTCACCCCATCCGAGTGGCGCCCCAAGACCGCCAAAGGAAAACCATGCCCTTCTTCCCCAAGCCCCGGCGCCGCCCCGCGCCCGCCGACGCCGGCATCAGCACCACCGACGCCGCGCCCCGTCCTTTCCGCCCGCATCCGGCCACAGGCACGCAGCCTGCCGGCCGTCCCCGCTTCCAGCGCGGGGAACGTAACGAATCTCCTTTCCGGGACGACCGTCCGCGTCGTGAAGACCGGCCCCGCGACGGGCGCCGCCCTGCCGGGGACTTCCCCCGTGCCGGGCGTCCTGCGGAGCGCCGCGATGCCCGTCCCGGCTCCCGGTCCCGCAACGAGGCGCTCCAGGACCCGTGGGTGGACGGCCAGCCCCGCTTCCTGCCCATGAGCCGCGCCGAGATGCAGGCCCTGGGCTGGAAGGAACTGGACGTGCTGCTGGTCAACGGCGACGCCTATGTGGATCATCCGGCCTTCGGGCCCGTGCTGCTGGGCCGCTGGCTGGTGGCCCACGGCTTCCGCGTGGGCATCGTGGCCCAGCCCCGCTGGCAGTCGCCCGACGATCTGCTGGTCATGGGCCGTCCCCGGCTTTTCGTGGGCGTCAGCGCGGGCGCGCTGGACTCCATGCTGGCCCACTACACGGCCTTCCGCAAAAAGCGCCACGATGATGCCTACACCCCCGGCGGCAAGGCCGGTGCGCGTCCCAACCGCGCCTGTCTGGTCTATGCCAACCTGGCCCGTCAGGCCTTCCCCGGCCTGCCGGTGATTCTGGGCGGCATCGAGGCCTCGCTGCGCCGCACCACCCATTATGATTTCTGGACCGACAGCCTGCGCCGCTCCATCCTGCTGGATGCTAAGGCCGACCTGCTCATCTACGGTATGGGCGAACTGGCCATGCTGGAATGCGCCCGCCGTCTGGCCGAAGGCAAGAGCCTGCACGGCATCGACGGCACAGCCTGGCTGGCCAAAGTGGACGAGAACAACGTCCCCGTGGATCTGCCCGAAGAATGGCTCGACCTGCCGCGCATGCAGCTGCCCTCCCACGAGGCCGTGCAGGCCGAGGCCACGGAACTGCTGCGCCTGACCCAGATGCTGGAACAGCAGGTGCACCGCCAGAACGCCTGGGCCCAGCAGATGGTGGGCGACCGCGCCCTGGTGCTGGCGCCCCCGGCCCGGCCCCTGACCACGGAAGAGATGGACCAAATCTACGCCCTGCCCTACGCCCGCGCGGCCCATCCCCGCTACCGCGAGCCCATCCCCGCCGACGAGATGCTGCGCACCAGCATCACCAGCCATCGCGGCTGTGGCGGCGGCTGTTCCTTCTGCTCGCTGGCCCTGCATCAGGGGCGCCGTATCAGCTCCCGCAGTCAGGAATCCATCCTGGCCGAGGCCCGCAAGCTGGTGGCCCAGTCCCGTCGCGGTCAGGTGCCCATCTCCGACGTGGGCGGCCCCACGGCCAACATGTGGCAGGCCCATTGCGCCCTGGATGACGCCACGGCCGCCAAGGCGGAACCCGGTGCGCGGCCTTCGTCCCGCTGCCGCCGCAGCAGCTGCTGTTACCCCACGGTCTGCAAGTCCTTCATCACCCCGCAGATGCAGCATGTGGGCCTGCTGCGCGAGGTGGCGGCCCTGCCCGGCGTGCGGCAGGTGCGCGTGGCCAGCGGCGTGCGTGCCGACCTGGCCCTCAACGATCCCGAGGCCCTGGCGGCCTATACCGGCGAATTCACCGGCGGCCAGCTCAAGGTGGCCCCGGAACACTGCGCCGCCCGCGTGCTGGACCTGATGCGCAAGCCGGGCATGGAAGTCTTCGAGGCATTCCTCCAGAGCTTTGTGGAGCAGAGCCGTCTGGCCGGACGCGAGCAGTATGTGGTGCCCTACATGATGAGCGCCTTCCCCGGCTGTACGGACGAGGACATGCACGAGCTGGCCCGCTGGCTGCAAGAACGCCACTGGAGCCCGCAGCAGACCCAGTGCTTCATCCCCACGCCGGGCAGTATCGCCACGGCCATGTATTACTGCGGCCGCAACGAGGACGGGGAAGAGATTTATGTGGCCCGCAGCGATGCCGACCGCCTGCGCCAGCACCGCATCCTGATGCCCGATTTCGGCCGCATGCCCGAACGCGGCGGCCATGCCGATGCTGAGGATGCGGGCGAAGGCCACCGCCGCGAACCCCGCCGGGAAAACACCACCGAGCGCTGGCGCGACGAACGCCGCAGCGCTGACGGTCTGGCCCCCCGGCACGAGGGCCGCCGCGACTTCCGGGAAGACCGCAAGCCGCCCTTTGCCCGCTTCGATGACGAACGGGAGGGGGCGCCCCGCCGCGATTTCCGCCATCCCGACCGCGACGGTTTCCGCAAGCCCGCCTTCCGGCAGGATGTGGACAAGCCCTTCCGCCCGCGTCCCTTCCCTGATGCCGCCCGTGACGGCGACGAGGCTCCGCAGACCCGGCCGTCCTTCCGCAGGGATAGTCAGGACGAACGCCCCTTCCGTCCCCGTGGTGACCGTTTCGTGAACCGCGATGGCGAAGAAGACCGGCGTCCCTTCCGTCCGCGTCGCGATGACGACGGCCAGCCTTTCCGCAAGGATGGCTTCCGTCCCCGGCGCTTCCATGACCGCGACGGCCACGAAGGGCAGGACGGATGGAAGCGTCCCCGCCCCTTGGCCCGCTTCGATGACGGGCAGGACGAAGCCCCCCGCCGCGACTTCCGCCGACCCGAGCGCGACGGCTTCCGCAAGCCCGCTTTCCGGCAGGATGCCGACAAGCCCTTCCGGCCCCGTGGCGACCGTTTCATGGACCGCGATGGGGAAGAAGGCCAGCGTCCCTTCCGGCCGCGCCCCTTCCCCGCGGCTGCTGCGGACGACGCCGGCCAGCCTTTCCGCAAGGACGGCTTCCGTCCCCGGCGCTTCCACGACCGCGACGCCAGCGAAGGCCAGAACGAACGGAAACGCCGTGCGCCCTTCCCCCGCTTCGATGGCGAGCAGGATGA